>Ga0315277_10003646_pt1 | contig 20856 bp, 18 predicted proteins | sample YL17G05_15_MG_FD_203695 | JGI IMG/M metagenome (GOLD analysis project Ga0315277, IMG submission 203695) | Sediment microbial communities from Yellowstone Lake, YNP, Wyoming, USA - YL17G05_15 | ecosystem: Environmental > Aquatic > Freshwater > Lake > Sediment | place: USA: Wyoming | collected... | reverse complement strand
CGACTGGCTGAGATCTCACTCGACGGCGGGCCGGAGACCGTGCTGCTCTCGGGCCAGCCCCAGATGCCATGGCCCCTCGCGTGGTCCCCGGACGGGAAGTTCCTCCTCTACTACCAGCAGAGCGTGGGAACGCGGGTCATGAACGTGCAGACGCGGGAGTCGTGGCCCTTGTTGACGGAGGACACGAAGATCGAGCGGCCCGCGCTGGCGCGGAGCAGCTGGTCGCCGGACGGGACGTTCATTGTCTTCGAGAAGCTCGCCGCCACGAAGACGGAGCGGCTGGCCTGGCAGGGCGTCACGGCCGAGGCGGTGGCGAAGTTGATCGCGCGCAGATCCCGTACGCCGTGAACCAGGCCCCGCGCCGCGGTCAGAACAACTCGCGCGGCGAAATCGTCTGGTGTCGTTACGGACGGCGAGAAGGGCGTGGCTGCGGGCAGATCCACAGCGAGGAGGATGCCGGCCGGGTGGTCACAGAGCTCGCGACGCGTGCCGCTTCGGCGAACAGTCCGGGCATGCGCTTGGCGCGGAGGCAGTTGTGACCGTGTCGGGCCAGACGCTGTCCCGGCTTCGGATCCTCGCCGCAGTCGTATTCGGAGCGCGTACGACGCGCGCCTGATTCTCGAGGAGCTCGCCAGTCGGGCCCTCCGCTGGCGGCGCTGGAGAACCGCCGGAGGGTACGCGCCTCGTCCCTGAGGTAGATGGTGACCCGGTTCGGGTGCAACGGAATCCACAGCCGGCAATCACTTCACCACGATCTTCATCTGCCACTACCAGGATCCGAGCCGGCGACTCCGCTATGCCAACTGCGGCCACATCCCTCCGGTCCTCATTCCGTCTTTCGAGCAGGGGGCTCTGACCCGAACCACAAGACTCGATGCAAATCCAGAGGCACCGTTCGTATGGAATGTACGGACGGCGGCGAGTAGACTGCAGCCCGGGCAGGCGTCCGGCTGCCTGTCGGCTCGCGCAGGGTGATTGCCGGTGTGTCCTGTGATTGCCGTACGCCCGGCGGCCGAACGCGGGTGAACGGCCACGACAGGGACAGCCATGGACAAGGCGGCCGTCGCGGATCCCACCGACGAGGAGATGATGGCGCGGCTGCGAGCCGGCGACGCGCGCGCTCGACGAATTCTATGCGCGGTACGCCCGCAAGCTCCACGTGTTCTGTGCCTGCCAGATGGGCGTCCGCGACGCCGAGGACGTCGTGCACGACGTTTTCGTGCGGCTGATCAACTCGGCCTCGCAGTTCAATCCCGGCAAGGGAACGCTGCGGGTCTGGCTGTTCCGGATCGCCCGCAATCGCTGCGTCGACCTCGGCCGGCGGAGCCGGATTGTGCGCTGGACAGGGAGCGAACCGGCATCGGTTTCAGAGGAGAGCAGCGGGCGCGTGCTCGACAGCGTCGCCGATCCGTGTGCGGACGCCGAGACGGGCCTGATGGCCGCCTCTGTGGCCGAAGCCGTCCGTGGCTGCCTCGATGAGATCCGATCGCCCGAGGCGCGGCAGGCCCTGACGCTGTATTACCTGGCCGGCAAGGTCCTGCGGGAGGTCGGCGAGATCCTAGGCAAGTCCACCAGTTCAGCCAGGAACTACGTGGACGCCGCGCGGCAACAGGTGAAGGGGTGCCTCGAACGCAAGGGCATCACCGGAGTCGCCTGATCGGCTGGATCCATGAACAGTGAGCAGTTCGACCACATCATGGAGCGCTGGGCCGAGCACGACACACAGGCGGCGCCTGCGTTGCGCCCCACACCAGCGGTCTATCAACACCTGGTTGCCCACCGGCAGGTGTTCCGCTCCCGCGTGGCTTGGCGCTGGGCCGCGGCGGGTGCGGCCGTCGCGCTGGTCACGGGGCTGCTCGTCAGCCATCCCTACGTCTTTCGCACATCCCTGCCGAAGGGCGGCCCTCCCATCGTCGATCTGCGTCGGGGCTTCGAGGCCGAGAAGGGCGGTCTGGCGGGGCCCGTTCCCGGGCGAGGTCCCGGCCGGGGACCGAAGGGAAAGATGTCGGACGCGGAGCGCGCATTCGGGCAACTGCTGCTCGAGCACCAGGCTCGTACCTCGCGAGTAGTCCAGAGCATCGATCTCCGGCTGGCAGAACTTCCCAGCCTCGCGTTGGGGGCTGATGACAACTACCGCCTCGTCCTCGCGCCGAGTCTTGACAGCTACGTCTATGTCTTTCAAACGAGCCCGGACAACCGCCTGATCCGCCTGTTCCCCGAGAGGCGCTTCACTCCGGCCGTCAACCCGTTGCGGGCCGGCGCGACAACGATCGTTCCTGCGGCGCCCGATTGGTTCCATCTGGGCGCGACGAGGAGCAAGGACCGCCTCTTCATCCTGTTATCTCCGCAACCGCGTCCCGACTGGGGAGCGCCTCTACCGGGACTACGCGCGGGAGGCCAATACCGAGAGAGGGCGTGATCGGCTGCGCGCCCTGATGAACAGCCTCGACGCTGCCGTTACCGCCCCTGCGGCGCAGACGATCAGGCTCGTCTATCCCTTCCGCCATCAGTGACGAACCGATGCCTGGCTCCAGGCTCCGGGCTCCAGGCTCCTGATCCTGAACGTTGATCGATGCCTGACTCCAACCTCGCCTGCAAGATACGGATCGCCGTTCGTATGGACCTGTGAGGAGGTTCCCATGCGTTCAGCCGTCCGGCAGTCGTTGACCTTGTCCATGCTCATCCTGATCTGCGGATTCACCGGCGCGTGCCGCAACGTGTCGGCGGCGCGTCCCAATCGCCAAGCGCCGTCCGAGGCCGGCAGCCTCGCGGGGCCCGTCGAGGCGTTTGGATTCCGTCTGCTCGGTGAAATCCGCCGGCACCATCAGGGAGAGAACCTGTGTATTTCACCCGCCGGCCTGGCGGCCGCCCTGACGATGGCCGCGAACGGTGCCGGTGGTACCACCAGGCAGGAATTGGAGGCGGTGCTCGGTGTCGCCGGTCGTGACCTCGCCGCGGTCAACAGCGCCTGGGCCGCGATTCTGGCCGGTCACGAGGCGGTTGGTCCGGGCACGGTCGTCGCCATGGCCAACTCGATGTGGATCCGTGACGGGTTCACGCCGAAGCCGGCATTCATCCGCACGGCATCGGAATCGTATGGGGCCTCGTGCCGTTCGCTGGACTTCCGCCATCCAGGGGCCGCGGGCGTCATCAACGACTGGGTGCGAGATCACACGCGCGGCCGCGTCCCCGGCATCGTCGATTCCATCAGCAAAGGCACGCAGCTCATGCTGCTCAGCGTCGTCCATTTCTCAGCTCGCTGGGCGGTGCCATTCGATCCGGCGCAAACCCGGCCGCGCGACTTCCGCCTCGCGGACGGCAGCACCAGGCCGGTGCCGATGATGATCTCGGAGTCGGACCGCTACGGTTACCTGCGCGGAGAGGGCTTCCACGCACTCAAGCTGGCGTATGGGGACGGGCGGTTGAGCCTGTTGCTCTTCGTGCCCGACGGCCACTCGGGTCTCGATCAGTTTCTCGACCGGCTCGATTCGGATTCGTGGCGCCAGTGGATGACGCGCTTCCAGCCAGGCGAGGCCGGGGTGCTGCTGCCGCGGTTCCAGGCCACGGGATCGATGGGCCTCGACGAAGCCCTCCAGGCGGTGGGCGTGGTTGAGGCGTTCGGGGAGCGGGCGGACTTCCGATTCGTCTCGGACGGGAAGCTGTTCATGCGCGACGTGAGACACGCCACCCGGCTCGAGGTGACGGAGGAGGGCACCGTGGCTGCCCGCGGCGATTTCAACGACTGAGCCAGCAGCCCACTTTCACCATGAACACGTGATCGCCGGGCGCGCGACACGCCGCGCATGGCTCTCCTCGAACGCGATCGAGCCCGCTATTTCGCCGCCCCGCGAGCCTTCTGCGCCTTCTCGAAGTACTCCTTGAGAATGGCCGGCCGCCGGTCCAGCGTTTCCAGGTGGATGTGCAGGCTGACAATCTCCGACATGACCGGTTCGACGAGCATCGCCAGACCGACACCGGAGCCGCCGTGGTCGTTGACGACGAACAGGAGCTTGTCCCGGTCGGGCATCCGGCCTGTCCGCTCCTCGATGAAGTCGATCATCGAGAAGCGGTACATAGGCCAGTACAGGAGTTCAGGATCGGTCAGCAGCCCCTGGCGAACGGCACTGAGGAGCCGCGAGTACCGCACGGCGAAGAGCGGCTCGACCCGCTTCGCGTCGCGTGCAGTTTTCAGATCCTTCGCCAACCCCAGAACACCGGCATTCAGCGCGCTGGTGTCGATGGTCCCCTGGCCGGCCTTGTCGAGCAGGAGGACCAGATCGGAGAGCAACCTGTAACCGATCTCAGTTTCAACTTTCTGAGCCGGCGCCGCCGCCGCGGGACTCCAGCCGGCGAAGAGGAACAACACCACGGCGATCACCACCAGGATCAACGCCGCGTTGATCGGAACGACGTACGAATAGAAGAGCGGCCCGGTTCTGCCGGTCGCCGTCCGGGTGATTTCGCCGTACCGGCGCAGGTTCCGGAAGATGAACAAGCCCAGGAACGGAAACGGGGTTCTCACGCCCTGCCGTTCGAGCGCCCGTGCAATGAGGACCGCCGTCACCGCAGCCCACAGCCCGCAGACAACGGCAACCGACAGCAGGAGTTCAGCCGGTGGCATGGACGGCTCCTTTCACATTGCCGAATATCGGAACGCGCCCGATTGCCCGGTCGTGCGCGGGCGCGCTCGCGTACCTCGATGCGGGTCAGCGTTTGAAGACCGTCGCGCCGTCCAACAGCATGGCCGTCACCTTACCCGCTTCATCGCTTTCGAAGCGGATGGTGAACTTGCCGAATTCGTCGATCCACGCGCCGGCCTCGCTTGACGGCTTCAACTTGATCGCTCGCTTCGCCAGCGGGTCGTTGATGACGAGGCCCGCGTTCTCGTACACCACCGTGAACTCGGCTCGCATCTGCGCGAGCAGGTAGGTGCCCGGGTAAGGGCGCATGTCGGCCGGCACGCCGGCGGCAGGCGCGCCCTGCTCACCGGTGCGCGGAAGCCGGAAGATCTGATGCAGCTTCATCCCCGCGATTTCACCCGATGCGTTGCGGTCGAAGATGACGAACGTCTGGTCGGAGACGGTGCTTCGCCACGCGCCGTCCTCGCCTGGGTCCTTGAACGAGAGAGCCAGGCTGCCGGGAATGTCGAGCGCTAGAGCGCCGTCCTTGACGAGGATCGTCGCGATGTTGCCGCGCTCGACGTTCTTGTATTCGCCGACGTACGCGTCGAACTTCGATGCGCTGGCAGTTGCCGAAGGGACGGGCGTCCCCGACACGCGGTGATCGAGAATCTCGATGGCGCGGACATCGAGTCCATTGGCCATCGACTGGATGATGCCGAGGCGGATGTGTCCGGAGTCCACGTACTCGATCTCGCCAATGGTCGTGTCGAGGGGGATCCAGCCGGCCTCGCCCATATAGACCTCGTTCCAGGCATGGCGGCCGAACGCCCCGCCTTCATACGGCGTGTACATGCAGCCCGACACGGCGCGCGCGGGAATTCCGACGCCCCGGGAGAACGCGGCCATGAGAAACGAATGCCCGCCGCACTCCCCGGCGCGCTGATCATAGGTGCCCCGTGCCGTCACGCCGCCGGGGATCACGCCCTTGATGTTCTCCGCTACCCACTTGCTCAGACGGCGGACTGCCTCCCACGAGTCCCGTGACCCCGCGGTAATGTCACGGGCCTTCTGGATCAGGATGGGATCGTTCGACTGGATGTAGTCGTCGGCCTCAAGGTACGCCGCGACCGCGGCGTTCTTGCCGAAGTCCGGCGGGAACGGCGGAGCCTTCGTGCCGTCGTACCGCCTGTGCGCGATCTCGAAGACGCCGTCGATCAGGTTGTCCTTCACCGTGCCCGTGAAGCGCTGCCCCGGCACGGTCAGCGACTCGGGTGTCACCCAGTAGCCGGCTGGTTGCGCCGTGGCCCGCACCTTCATGTAGCTGATGCCCCGGACCTTCGGGATGGTGACGTTGGCCTTTGTCATGACCGACGGATTCAGATCGGCCCTGCTGCCAGCCCGGTTGACCGCTTCGACCACGGTGGCATCCGCCAGATAGGTGTGCAAGTTGCCCAGCCCGCGGGTCCGAACCGCCATCGCCGTCCGGGCGTCGAGCCACATCGTCGAGACGACGCCTGTCTTGCGATCGACCTCCTCCAGCACCACCGTGTCGAAGGACCGTCCAGCCAGCCGCACGGTTTCGGTGCCCTTCCTGGTGTAGATCGTTTCGCGGACGGCGTTGTCGCGGCCGTCGAAAAGCAGGTAGGCCTTCTTCTCGGCCTTTCCGCCGACGAAATCAGCCACGAGATGACGATGGAACAAGGTGTTGTCGAGCACGACGTCCGCCGGCAGGTCGACGACGGTTTCCTTTCCGCCGGCGCCGTCCGACACCCTTGCTACGTGGCCCTCGATGCGGATGGCCGACGTGAGGCGAGTTGACCCCTGTTCCAGCATGCTCTCGTGATAGGTGAAGGCGTTCGTGTCGGGGTCGATGTGATAGGTCAGAAGAATCCGGTTGTTCACGGCGCCCCCCAGCAGCGTGCCTTTGATCACGACCTCGTGCGTGAGCAGCGTGAGGGTCCGGGTACCCTCGCGGAGCGGCGAGGTAACGAACTTGACGTAGCCACACAGTACGCCGTTCAACTCGACGGCGTAGTAGTACTCCTTGACACGGTCCTCTCCGGGCAAGCCGACGAGGAGGCCCAGGATCAGGAGTGCAACGCGACATTGAACGACAATTCCACTGAACATTGCCTTTCTCTCGTTCCTTCCCAACGCGGCAGCGCCGCGAAACCCTCGGCCGGGAGTCGCTCGCTGAACGCCCGAACACCTCTCACAGGCAGGCCTCGCTCGAGGCCTTCACGCGGATGCCCAGTCTCATCAATCCCCAGAAGACCGCCACCGACAGCCCGACTAGCACCACGACGGCCAGCCACGGAGCGCCGGCCAGCCACTGGAGGCCGGCGAGTCGCGTGAGGACAGGCCAGTCGTGCTTGTATCTGAGGCCGGCGGTGTGCACGATGGTCACCACGAGGCTCACCCCCAGGAATACTGCAATCACGCCGGTCGTCACCGAGAGGCCGAAACGCCAGATGCCGACCTGGCAGCACGCGCCCAGCACGAGGCCGTAGCCGCAGACGAGCGTGACGTACACGAGCGTCGAGGGTCCCGACACGCCGCTGCTCCAACGGGCGAGGGCCACCAGCATCATGAAAAGCCAGTAGGCCGCCGCCGCGCCGAGGATCAGCCCGAACTTCCTCCGGACGATGGCCCGATCGGTGACGGGCAGCATGCGAAGGAAGCCGTAGGATTCACCCCTCTCGCTGGACAGCACCGCGGCGGCCAGGTACACAGGCATGAACAGCGGGATGACCTCGAACGCCGGCCACGGATCGACGCCCAGGTACTTTCCCAGCACCCCCGAGAAGATGACCAGGGTCGAGAGGTAGAAGAACGAGCTGCGCCGCAGGATGGGATCCATCTCACGCCCCCTTGATGAGCGAAACCAGGATGTCTTCGAGCTTCGCGTTCTCCACCTTCGCGTCGCCCGCCGAGAGCGCCCGCGCCAGCGCCTCGCGCAATGCCGGAAAGTCCCCGGTCAGCCCGGAATCGCCGAACGGTTGCCGCTGGACGTTCGAGAGCCGACCGACGATCGCCGGGGCGAGCGCGCCATCCCGGAAGTGAATCCACTTCCACTTCGACAACAGCTCGTCCTTGTCCTCGTGCATCACGAACCGGCCCTCGTTCAGGATGTAGACGTCCTCCGCGATCTGGTCGAGGCCATCGGTGACATGCGAGGCCACGATGACGCTTCTCTCGCCGTCGGCCACAAAGGCCCGCAGTCGTTCCAGCAGCACGCGCCGGTAGACGACATCCAGGCCTGCCGTCGGCTCGTCCAGCACGAGTAGATCCGCTCCGTGCGACAGGGCGAGCGCCAGCGAGAGCAGCTTCTTCTGCCCGCCGGAGAGGTGCTTCACCTTCTTGAGCGGGTTCACCCTGAAGTCCTCGAGCAGCCCGTAGAAGCCCGCTCCATCCCAGCGCGCGAAGTACGGCGCGACGAAGCGGGCCGTCCACTGCACCGTCTTGTCCATGTAGAACGGAGGCTCCTGCGCGACGTACCCGACCCGGTTCTTGATGTCCCGCTCGCGATCCTCGTAGGAGAGGCCGAAAACCCGAACGGAGCCGGCCTGGGCTGCCACCTGGTGCGCGAGGATCTTGATGAGGGTGGTCTTCCCGGCGCCGTTGGGGCCGAAGAGCCCCGCGATGGAGCCACGGCGCACTTCCAGGGACACACCGCTCAGGCTGAAGTCCTCGTACTGCTTCGTGAGGTCGCGGGCTTCCAGAATCGTGTCCATCTCACTGCTCCTCGACTTGACGAATCAGCTGGATGATGTCCTCCTGCGTGATCCCGAACCTGGCCCCTGTTCGCACGAGCCGGGTCATCTCCGCGCGCAGTTCATCCAGCTTCCTGCTTCGAATGGCCTCCCGGCTCACCTCGGCGACGAAGGAGCCAAGGCCCGCGCGGGTGAGGATGTAACCTTCGGTTTCAAGATCGAAATAGGCGCGCTTGACGGTGATGGCGCTCACCTTGAGCGCCTCGGAGAGCTCCCGGACGGACGGCAGGCGGTCGTTCGGCTTGAGGTCGCCGGCGGCAATGGCGTCCTTTATCTGATCGGTGACCTGCTTGTACATCGGGTCCGGATGGCTCGGCGAAAGGGCGATGAACAACGAGGCCTCCTTGGACTTCCTAGTATACTCAATATACTAAGCATTCCACGGCCTGTCAAGGATTATTTTGGAGGGGACGATAGGAGAGCACGGAGTCTGTTTCGAGGCGATCAGATCGGCCTTGGAGAGATAAGGAATTCGAACACCCGCGATTTGCCTGCCGCGGTGAACGTCAGCTCGCCCGTTCTTGTAATGAGGTCACCGAGCCTTGCTCGCGTTTCTTCAACAGATAGATGTTGTCCTGGGGCAGCGATGCATCTTGCCGGACCAGAACGTACCCGGCCGCGTCGAATATCCCCAGCAGCCTGGCGCGCGAGAACCACTCGCCGGCCGCGGACGGATCCTTGTCCAGATTCCCTTCCACGACGGCCACCTGTCCGTCAGTCTTGAGGGAGGCCGCGACGTTTTTCAGGAGCGCAATCGGATCGGCCAGGCAGTGGACCACGTTAACCATGACAACGAGGTCGAGGGCCTTGTCGGGGAGATGGGTGTCCGTCACGGTTCCGGTCACGATCTCGACGTTCTCGAGACCCAGTTCGGCACAGCGGCGGCGACCCAGGATCGTCATGAACTCCTTGCGGTCGACCCCATCCCCGCGGATCCATGGCTGTTTCTTCATTAGGGCCTCCAACTCTCGAATTTGCCGCCGTCGGGCGGACGGTCTCGCGCGAAACGTCCGAAACCGTACGGCTCTCGTTCGCGCCCGTACGGCGATCCGGCCGAAACGTGAGAAAACTGGCGGAAATCCCGCGATCCGGCTGGCATGTCGGTTGCCCTGGCACGCTCCGGAGGCTGACTGCTTGGATCGCCCGCTTGACACCGCCGTTCGGCGCCGCACCCTGATCCGCCGCGTCGCGGTACCGGCCGGTGCTTTGCTCGTCGTCGCGCTCGGTTTCTCCTGGGGCATGGACTGGCTGCGACCGGCAGTGGTGCGCAGTCGGGTGCGCACGGCGCGCGTCGACGTCGGCCCGATCGAGGCCACGATCACTGCGGCCGGCCTCGTGGTTCCGGAGGTCGAACAGGTGCTGTCCAGCCCGATCGACGCGCGGGTCGTTCGCATTCTTCGGCGAGCAGGGTCCGCGGTGAAGACGGGCGACGCGGTGCTCGAACTCGACACGCTTCCGCAGCAGCTCGCCGTGAACCGACTGCGCCAGCAGATGGCGCTCGAAGAGAATCGGCAGATGCGAACCAGGCTCGATCTGGAGGCACGGCTGAACGACCTGGAGAGCCAGCGCCGCATCAAGCAGCTGCAGCTCGAGTCGCTCCGATCGCGTCTGGACCGGATCCGCCAGCTGCATCAAGACGGGTTGGTGTCGAACGAGGACCTGCAGCAATCCGAGCTGGCGGTGTCGCAGGCCGATGTGGAGCTGGTCCGCATCGAGGGCGAGCAGCGCGCCGCGCGCGCCGCGACGGCGGCCGCCCTCGAAGGCCTGCGGATGGAGCTGGCCACGGCCCGCGGCGAGGCCGCCGAGGCCGAACGCCTGCTGCGCCTGGCGGCGCTGCGCGCCGAGCGGCCCGGCGTCGTCACCTGGACGTTGACCGAGGAGGGCGGCACGATCCGCCGCGGCGAGGTGGTGGCGCGCGTCGCCGATCTCACCACCTTCCGGGTGGACGCGACGCTCTCGGACGTGCACGCCCGTCGGGTGGCGGTCGGCCAGCAGGTCGCGGTCAGAGTGGGAGACGACCAGCTTCAGGGCACCGTGTCGAACGTGCTCCCGAAGGTGGAGAACGGCGTGATGACGGTCCAGGTGGCGCTCACGAACAGCAGAAGCCCGTTCCTTCGCTCCAACCTCCGCGTCGATGTCCTGATCATTACGGACCGGAAGCCGCGCACGCTACGCGTTGCGCGAGGTCCGTTCGCCGACGGCGCCGGAGCTCGCGAGGTGTTCGTCGTGCGCGGCGACCGCGCCGTGAGGACGCCGATCGAACTCGGGTTGTCGAGCTACGAGCAGTTCGAGGTGGTCCATGGGCTGGCCGAGGGAGACGAGGTCATCGTGTCGGACATGCGCAACTACCTGCACTTGAGAGAGGTGAGACTCCGGTGAATACGACAGTCAATGGGACCATGATCCAGATGGACGGGGTCGAAAAGGTCTACCGGACCGATCGGATCGAGACGGTGGCTCTGTCGGGCGTGTCGCTGGACATTCGCGACGGCGAGTTCGTGTCGGTGATGGGGCCGTCGGGATGCGGCAAGAGCACGCTGCTCAACGTCATGGGACTGCTGGACGTCGCCACGAAGGGGTCGGTATCGGTCGCCGGCCAGCGCGTTGACGCGATGCGCGACGCCCAGCTGTCGGCGCTGCGGAACCGCGACATCGGCTTCGTCTTCCAGGTGTTTCACCTGATTGCGGACCTCACGGTCGTCGACAACGTCGAGATCCCGCTGCTCTACCGGAAGGGGATCAGCGCGCGCGAACGGCGGGAACGCGCGATGGCGGCGATAGACCGCGTCGGCCTCAGCGCCCGGTCCCGTCATTTCCCGTCACAGCTCTCCGGCGGCCAGCAGCAGCGCGTGGCCATCGCGCGCGCCATCGCCGGTGCGCCGCGGCTGCTCCTCGCCGACGAGCCGACGGGCAACCTCGACAGCCAGATGGGCGACGAGATCATGGCAATCCTCCACGACCTCAACGCCCGCGACCGCACGACGATCGTCATGGTCACCCACGACCCGCGGCTGGCCGATCAGACGTCCCGCACCTTCCGGCTGTTCGACGGCCGGCTGGTGCACTGAAGGAGGACCGATGATCCTCCACTACCTCAAGATTGCCCTCAAGGTGCTCGCGCGCCGGAAGTTCTTCACGGCCGTCAGCCTGTTCGGGATCGCCTTCACGCTCGTCGTCCTGACCGTCGCGACGGCGATCGTCGATCACGCCTTCGCGCCGATGCCGCCCGAGGTTCACCAGGACCGTACGCTCATCGTGGCGAGAGCGATGATGCGCGGCGGCCGCGCCATGTGGCGATCGGATCCCGGGTACCTGCTGCTGGACCGGTACGCGCGGAACCTCCCGGGCGTCGAGCGCCTCTCGATCTCCTCCAGTCCACGGACCGCCTATTCCTACATCGAGGGCAACCGGATCCAGTCGGTGCTGCGGCGAACCGACGCCGATTTCTGGCGCATCCTGCAGTTCGACTTCCGCGAGGGTGCGCCCTTTACCGCCGCCGACGTGGCGCAAGCGCGGTTTGTCGCAATCGTCAACGAGTCGACCCGCGCGAAATTCTTCGGCAGGTCCCGCGCGATCGGCCGCGAGATCGAGGTCGATGGTCAACGTTTTCACATCGTGGGCGTCGTCGCGGACGTGTCGCGGCTTCGACCGATCCCGTTCGCGGATGTCTGGGTACCGCTCACGACCGCGAAAACCGACAGCTACAAGAGCCAGTTGCTCGGCAGCCCCGACGGATTCATCGGCATGGCCCTCATGTCGGACGGCGCCTCCCCCGACGCGATCAACGCGGAGTTCGCTTCACGCCTGCGGCGCGCCGAGCTTCCCGATCCGAAGCTCTGGAAGCAGCTGTACGCGCCGATCGAGACAACGTTCGAGATGTATTCCCGCCAGGTGTTCAGCGTGGACGAGGACGCCGAGAGCCCTGCCGGCCGTCTCTGGGCCCTGATGCTGGGGGCCGCGCTACTCTTCATGCTGCTGCCGGCGGTGAATCTGGTGAACCTGAACGTGAGCCGCATCCTCGAGCGAACCTCGGAGATAGGCGTTCGCAAGTCGTTCGGCGCGCCCGTGCGCGCGCTCGTCGCGCAGTTCCTCGTCGAGAACCTCGTGCTCACGCTGGCCGGCGTCGCCCTCGCCTTCGTGTTCGCCCAGGCCGTCCTCTCGGGCATCTCCGCGAGCGGCGTGCTCCCCTATGCGCAGTTGCGCGTGAACTACCGCGTCTTCCTGGCCGGCCTGGCGCTGGCCGGCGTGTTCGGCCTGCTGTCGGGGGTCTATCCCGCGTGGCGGATGTCCCGCCTCAACCCGGTCCAGGCGCTGAAGGGAGCCATCCGATGATCCGCCACTGCTTCCGGCTCGTCTGGAACCGCAAGCGCACGAACCTCCTGGTCACGCTCGAGATCTTCTTCTCGTTCCTGGTCGTCGCCGCCGTCGTCGTCACCGCGAGCCATTATGTCGGCCTGTACCGGCAGCCGCTCGGTTTCACGATTGACGACGTCTGGATCGTCCGGATCGACATGCACGCCGCCGACGTCGAGCCCAGCCCGGCGCTCCGGGATGCGATGATCGGGCAGATGCGCCTGCTCGACGCCGCCGTGCGCGAATTCCCGGAAGTGACCGCCGCTGCCCGTGGGTTCACCGCGCCTTACGTGGGCAGGGAGTGGATCGACGACTTCGAGTACAGGGGCCGGCATATCCCGTACAACGTCAACATGGTGACCGACGACTACCACCGCGTCTTCGGCCTGCGCGTGACGCGCGGGCGCTGGTTCAGCGCGGAAGACGACGCGGCGGCGACGATCGAGCCGGCGGTGATCAACGAGCGTTTCGCTGCTGAGGCGTTCGGCACGACCGACCCGATTGGCAAGGTGATCCCGCAGGACGCCCGGCGTGATGGCACCCGTCCGCCCGAGCGCCGCGTCGTCGGCGTAATCGAGGAGTTCCGGCAGTTGGGCGACTTCAGGACGCCCGGCAACTACGCCTTCCTTCGTCATCGCCCGTCGGCGACGTCCGACGGCCCGATGCCCACTGTGATGCTCATCAAGGTCCGTCCGGGCACGACGGCCGCCTTCGAGGAACGGCTCGCCAGGCGTTTCCACGACGTGGCCCGCGCGTGGTCGTTCGAGTTCCAGCAGCTCGACGAACTGCGCGCGGAGAGCCACCGCAGCACGCTCGGCCCGCTTGTCGCCGAAGGCGTCATCGCGGCGTTCCTTTTGCTGATGGTGGCGCTCGGCCTCACCGGCGTGATGTGGCAGACGGTGACCCAGCGCACGCGGGAGATCGGTGTGCGCCGGGCCAACGGGGCAGCCGCCCGCCAAGTCAGAACGCAGATCCTGCTTGAACTGACGCTCATGGCCTCGGTCGCCATCGGCCTCGGCGTCCTTGTGGTCGTGCAGGTGCCGCTCCTCGAGATCGTCGGAGGGATCGGCGGCGCCGCCTACGTCGTCGGCCTTGTCATTTCGGCGGCGGCCATCTATCTTCTCACCATGGCCTGCGGGTGGTACCCGAGCCGCATGGCCGCGCGCATCCCTCCCGCCGAGGCGCTCCGGTACGAATAGCGAGGGGCCGCAGCTGTGGTCCTCATCGTCGACGACGATCCGGCCGTGACGGCGTCGCTCGCCCTGCTCCTCAAGCAGGCGGGCTACGTCTGTCATCCCGTCGCATCGCCGGCCGACGCTCTCGCGTTCGTCGATCGTCACCGGTGCGAGCTGGTCCTCCAGGACATGAATTTCTCGCGCCAGACAACCGGCGAGGAGGGACTCGACCTGCTCCGGCGGTTGAAGAGCGCGAGGCCCGAACTCCCGGTCATCCTCATCACGGCGTGGGGCTCGATTCCTCTGGCGGTCGAGGGCATGAAGGCCGGGGCATCCGATTTCGTCACCAAGCCGTGGACGAACCAGCAGATGATCCAGAGCGTCCGCACGGCCCTCGGGCTGGCGGCGTCCATCGGGGGCGGGGCAGCCGAGCGGGCGCTGTCGCGCGAGGATCTCGATTCGAACTACGACTTCGGCGAGCTGGTCGGCCGCGACCCTCAACTGCTGAAGATCCTCCAACTGGCCGGCCGCGTCGCGCCCACCGACGCCTCGGTGCTCATCACGGGTGAGAGCGGCACCGGGAAGGAACTGATCGCCGAAGCCATTCACCGGAACAGCCGGCGGCGGTCGGGTCCCTTCGTCAAAGTCAATCTTGGCGGCATTGCCTCCACGCTCTTCGAGAGCGAGATGTTCGGGCACGTGCGCGGCGCCTTCACCGACGCCCGCCAGGATCGAAAGGGACGTTTCGAAGTCGCCGACGGCGGCACCATCTTCCTCGACGAGATCGGCGAACTCGCCCAGGACGCGCAGGTGAAGCTGCTGCGCGTGCTCCAGGACCGCACCTTCGAGGTCCTGGGCACGAGCCGGACCCGGACGGTCGACCTGAGGGTCGTTTCGGCGACCAATCGCAATCTTGCCGACCTGGTCGCGCGCGGCGACTTCCGCGAGGACCTCCTCTACCGCCTGAACCTGATCACGATCCACATGCCGCCGCTGCGGCAGCGTCCCGACGATGTGCCCGTGCTCGCCGCCCGCTTTCTGCGGGCCGCCGTCGAAATCTACGGTCGCGACCAGGTGGCGATCAGCCCGGCCGCGCTCCGCTGGCTCCGCACTCTTCCCTGGCCCGGCAACGTCCGGCAGCTGCGGCAGTGGATCGAGCGCGCGGTTCTGGTGACCCCGGGCGACACGCTGGACATCGCCCATTTCCAGGGCGCCGCCGCGATGGAACCCTCCGAGCCGTTGCGCGACACGCTGCCGGCCGTCGGAACGATGACGATGGAGGAAATGGAGCGGGCGATGATCGAGAAGTCGCTGCGGTTCCACGCCGGCAATCTCACGAAGGTCGCCGAGTCGCTGGGGCTCAGTCGTCCCGCGCTGTACCGCCGGCTGGAAAAGTACGGGATCGGCCAGTGACCCTTCGCCTGCGCCTGATCGTCTACCTGGTAGTGCTGCACGCGGGGCTGGCCGTGCTCGTCATCGTTCTCGCCGGCACCCACCGCGCTTGGCTGCTCGCCGCGGAAGCAGTACTGGTGGCGTCGCTTACCGTGGGCGTGATGCTCGGGCGGCGCTTGTTTGCCGCTGGCCGGTTCCCCGACGATGCCGCGCGCCTGCTCGAGGACGGCGACTTCACGTCGCGCCTGCGCGAGGTCGGCGAACCGGCGCTGGACCGGCTCGTGCAGGTCTACAACCAGATGGCCGATCGCCTGCGCAGCGAACGCGTGCGGTTGCAGGAGCAGCACTACTTCCTCGGCCATCTTCTCGCGGCGTCGCCGACAGGCATCGTGACCCTCGACTACGACGGCCGCATCTCATCGGTCAACCCGGCGGCCGTCCGGTTGCTCGCGCGCGACGAGTCGGACATGGTGGGCCGGCGACCCTCGGAAGTGGAAGGCCCGCTGGCTGACGTGCTGGCGACGGTCGAATTTGGCGGGGCCGAAGTTGCCGCGCTCGGCGGCGGGCGCCGCGTGCGGTGCGGGCGCGGCCGCTTCATGGACACCGGCTTTCCGCGCACCTTCTACCTGCTCGAGGAGCTGACCGAGGAACTGCGCCAGGCCGAGAAGGCCGCCTACGAGAAGCTGATCCGCGTGGTCTCGCACGAGGTGAACAACACGGTGGGTGCCGCCGGTTCGCTGCTCCACTCGTGCCTGCGCTACGCGCCGCAGATCGGCGAAACCGATCGGGCTGACTACGAGGGAGCGCTGGGCGTCGTCATCGCGCGCGCCGAGCAGTTGAACCGGTTCGTGCGGGCGTTCGCCGACGTGGTGCGGCTTCCCGACCCGCGACGGGAGCCGTGCGACATCGGCGCGATCATCGCGGACGTCGTCAGGCTGCTCGGGCCGGAGTGCGAGCGGCGGGGTATTCGCTGGGCGTCATGTGGCGGCGCACCGATCGTCGCCGTGGTCGATCGCGCGCAGATGGAGCAGGTGCTGCTGAACGTGTGCCGCAACGCGATCGACGCGATCGACCAAGACGGCACCATCACCGTGCGGACGGACAGCGTGGATGGCTGCCCCACCCTGATCATCGAGGACACCGGCCACGGCATCGCCGCCGAGGCGCGCCGCCACCTGTTCACCCCGTTTTACACGACCAAGCCGCAGGGGCAGGGCATCGGCCTCACGCTCGTCCACGAAATCCTGAACCGACACGGGCTGACCCACGATCTCGTCGGCCCGCCGGGCGGACCCACGCGATTCACCATCCGGTTCGAGTGATGAGTAACAACTCGTCACGCCAGATGGCGCACACGTTCTCTTCAGCTCCAACCGTCCCGAGTCGGCCGGCGGCGCTGTGCGTCACTACGCGATCTGGATGGCGGACCGCACCGCGAGTGGATGGGCGAGGCCAAGACTCGTCAAAGAACTCGACCTCGAGCGCGATGCGTGGCGTCCCACCGCAAGCCGCGGTGGTACTGTCTACTTCTCGTCAAACGGCGTCTGGCGCGCACGCCGCGCCGGCACCGGCTTCTCGCCGCCGGAGATCGTCACCACCTCGGCAGGTGTTTCGCCCGGTGGCCACGCGTGCATATCGCCCGACGAGACCTTCCTCATCACGAGCGCAACTGAAGGGTCGGGTGCGCACGGCGGCTGGGACCTGTACGTCACGTGGAGGAACGGCGACAGCACATGGGCCGCATCACGTAACCTGGGGCCGCCCGTCAACACCGCGGCGCACGAGGACTTCGGCTGCGTGTCACCCGACGGCCGCACGTTTTTCTTCACGAGGCTTCGCACCGGCGCAGGAGGCCAGACTGAAGGGGCCGACATCTACTCGATAGGTGCAGATTTCCTCAGCTCCAGGAAGAACCAGCCCGCCTCGTTCCTGCGCGATACCACCTCTTCACGTCGTTCAGTCACGTCGCGCGAGTGACATCCGCCAGGCGCTGCGTGTAGCGCCAGACCGGGTGCTCGAATTGCCCTCGCGCGTCTTCAAATCCGACCGCTCCGCTGACCTGCGGATCGCTACGGCGGACGCGCCTCCCCTCTCGTTTCGATCCACTACCTGCCGGAGGGTTTGTCCGACGTGCTTCGCGTGAGCGTGATCTGCGTCCCGTCCGCCTGGTCGATGGTGAGCCGGATCGTCCCTGCGCGCTCCTCGAACAGCAGCTGCGTCGCGCCGAGCGCGAAGCGATCGCCGCCCAGCGGGACGAGTGCCTCGTTCAGCCCGCCCGCCACGCGCGTGTAGGCCAGGCGGCCGTCAACGACGGCAATCACGCGCCCCTCGTACGTGCCCGCGAGGCGTGCCAGATGGCGAGGATCGACTTGCACCGGCTTGCGCCGGGCGTCCGCTGCGGCGAGCAGCCGTGTGAGCAACCGCACGCGGGTAGCGTCGGTCGTGGTTGCGAGGATCGCCCGAAGCGCGGCTGCGTGTCCCTCGAGCAGCGACTGCTCGGCGGGCACGGCGATGTCGGGTTGCACGCCGACCTGCTCCCATTCCAGCCCGGTCTCCGGGTCCGAAACGCGCGTGATCGACACGCCGAGGGTGAACCCGTGCCCGATGGCACGGAACGCGACCATGTGCCCCGCGCCTGCGGTGCGGGTGCCGATGAGGGTCGCGCGACGCCGGTTCTTCAGGACGAAACTGAATTCCTCGGCCGCCGATGCCGTCCGCTGGCTGACGAGCAGGAACAGCGGCACCTCGGGCCGACGCGGCCCTGGCACCGCGGCGAGGCTCTGGCGCATCACGCCGTCCGGGACGCTGCGCGATCGCACCCGGATGGTGGGCACGGGCGTCGCGCCAAAGAAGTGGCTGAACATGAAATGGGTCATCTCGCCGCTGCCGCCGCCGTTGCGGCGCAGGTCGATGATGACCGCGTCGGCGCGAGAGAGAAACCGGAGCGCGTCCACGACCACCTCCTGGTAGCCGTTCGCCCCCATGAAAGAGGTGATCTCGAGGTAGCCTACGTTGCCGTCCAGGATTTCCGCCCGCCCGAGGCCGAAGTTCTGTCGCGGCGGATCGGCGAAGGGATCGCCCGCCGGCCGTCCGGCCGCCGGCGGCGTCGGCGAGAAGCGGAGGCTCAAGTGAAGGTCGCCGTTGGTCGCACGCAGGTCGCGCGTGACGACCTCGGCGAACTGCGCGGGGTTGGTGAGCGCGTCGTACGCGCCGGCCTTGAGCCGGGCCCGGAGCGCATCGGCAATCGCGCGGCCCGTGTCCGCGTCCACGTAGTCCTGCGCCAGCGCGGCCGCCGCGTTCTCGATGACCGCCGACCGGATGGCCGGTGTCAACGTCGTGGCGGGCACGACAGCCTGGGCCCGCAACAGCCCGGGGACGAGCAGAAGCGCCGCGGACAGGGCAGCGGGCGCGAGCCGGAATGCCGCCGGCCGCCGGATCCGGGCGAGGACGGAATGAGGCGCCACCGAGCAGTTCATTTTCATGTCTCCCCTGTGCGTGCGGCCAAACGGCCCGACGCGTGCTCGCTTAGCCGGCCCGCAACGCCATCAGCCACGGCACCATGTTGATCATGTAGTGCGCGCCCACGGCATGCTCCCAGTCGCGTCGCGCGAAGACGACGGCCATCGGCAGGCCGTACCCGAGCCCTGCGCCGAGGAGGTTGCCCCACGTCTGTCCGTGTCCCAGGCCGAAGGTGACCGCGCTGAAGAGAACCGCGAGGCCGATGGCGACGACAGGTGAGCGCTTCAGAACCGGCTGAAGGAGGGCAAACAGCAGGCACACGAGCACCGTTCGGAAGACCACTTCCTCGACGATCCCGGACCACACGGGGAGAACGAGCGGCTGCCACCATCGGTTGACCCACGCCAGACCAGGGCGGGCCGGACCAGCGGCGTTCGCCAGGCCGAGCGGAATGAACAGCACACCTCCCGCGAGGAAGCTCCGCAGCGCCATTCCGTAGTGGCCCTCGAGCGCCCGAACCGCACCCAGCCCCGTGCGTGCCACCAGCAGGCCTCCGGCCACGAACATGTGCGGGATGAAGATCAGCATGAAAACCAGCATGGGTTTCGCCACGAACCCATGCCGCCAGAACGCGATGCCGCCCGTCACGAAGGCAAGCGCGGAGGCGGCGAGGCCGAGGACGATGGCGCGCGCCGCGACCTGCCTGCGCCAGATCACGATGATGACGAGTGTTGCCGCGGCGAGCAGTTCCAGGAACAGGCCGCGGTCGAAAAGCCCCACCAGGCAAAGGACGAGCGCCGCGCCCGTCACCACCAGCCGGCCAACATGCCCGTTCGCCGCGTGGCCCAGCGCAGAGTCCGGCAGGTGAGCGACGGACGGCCCCCTGCAGGCCAGGTACCACAGGAGCGCGGCCACGTAGGCAAAGTGGAGCGCTCCGCGCGCCGCCAGGAACCGACCCGTGCCCCTGACGCCGAGAAGCAGCATCAGGGCCAACGAACCCGCCGCTGCCAGCCACATCAGGATCACGGCGACGACATAAGGATCGATCCGCCGATCTCCTCGAAACCCGTGATCAGTCTTCATGCTTCTTGCTTCGCGCCCTTTCCGCACCCAGCGCCCGAGTCTTCCAGGCGTCAAAGGAGTCTAAGCGATCGGAACAGCGACACGCCTCGTGCCCGGGTTCGATTTCGCCTCGAAATACTTTCGAAGTATTCGCGCCGTTGAAAAGGCCGGATCTTTCCTCCGCTTCCCCACCTCTGACGTGGTCGAGGCGATCGCTCGAATCATCCAACCGATTTTGATGCGGAGTCATTCACCTGCCAGAGCGTGCGCATGGTCGCGTCCCCGAGAGTATGCGAGACGTCGGGACGACCTTCATCCCGCCGGTCATTCCGCTTTCAGCGCGACAACGGGGTTCACGTGCATCGCCCGCCACGCGGGAAGCAGGCACGCGACGATGGCGGCGACGGCAAGGCACACGGCCACGCCGGCAAATGTCGTCACGTCGGTGGGCGGCACGTTGAACAACTGGCCGCGCAGCCACTGCCCCGCACCGACGCCGCCCCCGAGCCCGAGCACGAGGCCGACCAGTACCGGCGACATGCCGCGCGCAACCACCCACCACAAGACGCGGCATTGCGACGCTCCGATGGCCATGCGAAGCCCGATGTCCCGGCGGTGCCTGTTGACCATCAAGGCCAGGACGCCGTACACACCGAGCATGGCCAGCAGCAGCGCCGCGACGCCGAACAGCGTGACCGCGCCCGCGCGCACACTGAATCCGCGGACTGATTCTGCGACGACTCGCTCCATCGTCTTGACGTCGGTCAACGCCAGTCCACGATCCCGCCTGGCCAGCCTCTCTCTGAGCGCCGAGGCGACGAGGCCTGGATCGCCTGTCGATCGGACGACCAGCCGCATGGTGGCCTGCGGCGCGAGATGGTACGGCACGTACATCGCCCTGGTGTTGAAGTTGTCGATGAGCGAGTTCATACGGACGTCGCCCACGACGCCCACCACCTCGCCCGTGACCGGTCTGGCCCCGCCGAAGAAGACCCCAAGCCTCTTTCCCACCGGGTTGAC
>Ga0315277_10003645_pt1 | contig 20856 bp, 12 predicted proteins | sample YL17G05_15_MG_FD_203695 | JGI IMG/M metagenome (GOLD analysis project Ga0315277, IMG submission 203695) | Sediment microbial communities from Yellowstone Lake, YNP, Wyoming, USA - YL17G05_15 | ecosystem: Environmental > Aquatic > Freshwater > Lake > Sediment | place: USA: Wyoming | collected... | reverse complement strand
AGCCCTTACCGGTCTGAATATGCCCTGGTCAATATGGGAATCTATATTTTCAACACCAATGTTCTTGTGCGCAATGTGGTAGCCGATGCCAAGCGGGACACGACCCATGATTTCGGCCGCGATGTAATCCCCTCGATGATCCCCTCGCACCGCTGCTATGCTTTCAATTTCATTGATGAAACCGGTGGAGAAATCCTTTACTGGCGGGATATCGGCACAATCGAAAGCTATTATCAGGCCAGCATGGACCTGTTAAAACCTACTCCCCGTTTCAACCTCTACGATCCCGCATGGCCGATAAGAACTTACACCGGCCAGTACCCACCGGCCAAGCTGATCCGCACCGGCCCCTCCTCAGATGGCAGGGGAAGGAGACTGGGCCGGGCCAAAAACTCCATCATCTCCCCCGGCTGCATCATTGACGGCGCCAGTGTCATCAACTCTGTCCTCTCTCCCGGAGTCTATGTCGGCCCTGGTACCGTGGTCGAGGACTCGATCATCATGCACAACACCCATATCGGGGCCGGCTGTCATGTGCGCCGCGCAGTGATCGACAAGAAGGTCCGACTTTCCCCCGCCCGCAGGATAGGCTACGACCCGGAAGAAGACTCCCAGTTTTTCCTCATTTCCGAGTCCGGCCTGGTGCTCATCCCTAAAGACTTCGAGTATTGAAAATATATAACGCGAATGTCGCAATGGTCGCTAAAGACGCAAGAGGCGCAAAAGTCACTAGCGACTTTTGCTTCTTTAGCGCCTCTTGCGTTAAATAAGTAATCTCCCTACCTGGTAAACTATCAGGGTTACCATATAAGCTACCGCGGTCAGCCCGCCCCATTGAAAAGCCGTCCAGCGCCAGGAATCAGACTCCCTGCGGGTAACAGCCATTGTGGCTATACATGGCGTGCCGAGAAGAAGGAAAAGCATGATACAGACAGCGGTGAGAGTCGAATAGTCGCTGTGCAGATTTTCCCTCAGCGACTGCTTGCCCTGTTCGCCTTCCTCCACAGCGTAAATAATGCACATCTGGGCGATAAAGAGCTCTTTGGCCGCGAAAGCTCCGATAAGGGCCGTGGTCACCTTCCAGTCAAAACCCAGGGGCCTGAGCACGCCTTCCATGGCCCGGCCCACCCTTCCAGCCACCGAGAAAGAGAGCTGTTCGTTTCTTACGAGCCTTTCGATCCTGGTCAGGCTGTTCTCCATGGGCTGCTTTACCCCGGAGAGATAAAAACTTGCCGCTGCAATCATTTCCTTTCCCTGGGTTTCAGCAGGAGTTCCCTCACCTGTACTTACAGTACTTCCCTTTAATCCCGTTCCCTTTTCTTTCTCCATTTCGCCTAGCGCATTAAAAAAGCTGTTGAGCCGTGCCGCTTCCTCCAGGTGAGCCTTTTCATAGTCCGGCCAGCGGGATGCCGCCTCGTTTTCCCTCCCGGCCAGGGAAACACCCAGCATTTCTCTTCCGGCAGGGGATAAACCGAGACGGGTTGCCAGCCTGTCCAGACCCGCTTCGAATGCCTGTTGAGCCTCTACTTTGGCCCGGGTGTAGTCCCGGGTGAACTGCTTTTTTTCAGGAAAACTGACCAGGACCCAGAGGATTATCGAGGCCCCGAAAATCAATGTTCCTGCTTTTCTCAAATAAAATTTCCCCGGCTCCCACATGTGTACGAGCACGCTTTTCAGGGTCGGGATGCGGTAGGGTGGCAGATCCATGACAAATGGCTCAGTCGAACCCTTAAACACTGCTTTACTGAGTATCCGGGCTAGAAGCACAGCCATCAGAATCCCGGTGACATAGATTAGCCAGAGCACAGGAGCCTGCCAGCTTGGAGCGAAAAAGGCGGGGATGATCATGGCATAGATCGGGAACCTTCCCCCGCAGCTGATCAGCGGGATAATAAACATGGTGATCAGACGGTCGCGGCGGGAGTCAAGCGACCTAGTGCTCATTATCGCCGGTACGGAACAGCCGAAACCGATAAGCAGGGGGATGAAACTCTTGCCGTGCAGTCCCATCTTGTGCATCAGGCGGTCCATGATAAAAGCCGCCCGGGCCGTATAGCCCGTGTCCTCAAGGAGTGCAATACCGAAAAAGAGTAACAGGATGTTGGGCAGGAAAACCACCACTCCTCCTACTCCACCGATAATCCCCTCGACCAAGAGTGCTCTAAGCGGATTATGAGCACCCGCCGGCCAGAACGAGGACACGAATACAGCCATACTGCTGAAAATATACTCGATTAATTTTTGCGGCCCCCCGCCCAGCTTGAAAGTCAGATAAAAAACCGCATACATCAGTACCAGGAGGATCGGTATGCCGAAAAATTCACTCATCACTATATCGTCAATCCTGTCCGACATACTGTGCCTGGCCTCTACCGTGGTCCTTACCGCTTCCTGGCATGCTCCGGAGATGAATCCGTACCGGCGTTCAGCCATGATAATCTCCGGAGGATCGCCAAGTAGCCGTTCCATGCGCCGGGCGGCTTCCTCCGCTTCAGCCAGAATCTCCCTGTCCCCGATCATCCCCATTACCTCCCTGTCCTGCTCGAGCAATTTCACGGCCAGCCACCGGGAATCATACAGTCCTGACCAAAGCCTTTTTTCCTCGATCAGGAACTCCAGTCCGGAAAGTTCCGCCTCGATATCCTGGCCATATCTCACCAATCTGCGGGTTTCACCAACCGGATTTTTCTCAAGATCCGCCATGGCGGCGAACAGTTCATCCATGCCCTCATTCTTGTGCCCGACAGTAAGAATGATCGGCACTCCGAAAAGGGAGGATAATTTCGCCAGATCGAACTGGATCCCCTGGGCCTTGGCCTCATCGCTCATGTTTAAGGCGATTATCAAGGGGATGTCGAGTTCCATGAGCTGGGTGGCCAGATAGAGGCTCCGCTCCAGGTTTGTAGCATCGATCACATCCACCACTAGATCCGGCTTCTCCTCGAGGAGGATTTTCCTGGTCACCAGTTCCTCGAGCGTATAGGCAGTGAGGCTGTATATTCCCGGCATGTCGATCAAAAGATAGCGCCGGTCCTTGAAAATAACCTCGCCCTCTTTTCTTTCCACTGTCACGCCCGGATAATTTCCCACCCGCTGGTGGAAACCGGTGAGGTTATTAAAAATCGTGCTCTTGCCCGAGTTAGGATTGCCGGTAAGGGCGACCTTGATTACCCTGGTTTCCTTTTTGCTCTGTGTCGTCGTCTTACTAACCCCGAAAAAAGTTGCAGAGGCCGGAAACTTGTATTTCAGGCCACTAAGATTTTACTGGACATACCTCTTCCCAGCATAAGGCGTGAGCCTTTTACTAAAATGACCACCGGCCCGTGCTCGCTGTTCTTGACTACCTCCAGCATCGTTCCCGGCAGCAAACCCATGGAGGTAAGTCTTGACTGCAGCATGTGCCCGGCAGTGATAGAAACAAGACGGACAACCTGGCCGGGTTTGATCTTGCTCAAAAGTCTTGCCTCTTCCGTAATCACTTTGCTTTTTTCCATAAACACCCTCTGCTTGACTGTTCAAAAATCTGGTGAATTCCCCTTTTCCATCCACTGGGATTTGAAACTTTCGATCAGCCTCTTTCCTTCTTCATCAGGCACCTCGGCCAGATACTCCACAAAACCGATCAACCGCTCGAAAATCCCCCGGGGCAGGGAATGCTCCATCCGGCAGGCGGCTTTTTCGGCAACCTCGGAATCCACATCGAGAACATCCACAAAGAACTTGTGCAGCGCCTGGTGCCTGGACACCACCCCCCGGGCCAGATGCCGTCCCCTGTTGGTCAGGGTGATCACATCGTACGGGGCATAGTTGATCAATTTGCGCTTGGCCAGAGCCTGCAGCGCCCCGGTTACCGACGCCCCCCGGACATCAAGGCGCACGGCAATATCCTTGGCCCTGGCCGCCTGTTTCCGGTCCTCGATATGGTAAATCGCTTCCAGATAATCCTCGAGGCTGGCGCTTAAAGTCGGTCTATCTCTTTCCATAATTAGAATTCCGCCCTTTGGTATGAGACCGGAAAATTAGTTATTGATTTTAATCTAAATTATTAGGCTCCCCTAAAAGAATAAGCCGTTCCAAACTTTTAGTCAAGCTTTATCTTTTTCCTTGACTGCCCGAATTGCTCTCTTAATTAATTATTCCCGTATCCCTGCCCGAAAGAGCAAAAATTTTTCCCATGGGTCTCTCCATCCTTCGTAAATGCCTTTCTCCCCAGGCTTGTCAGTAATGCAGGGAGTTATAACAGAGAGCGTAAAATAGTTTACATTTATATTGTTTTGTACATGATTCAGCGTTGAATATTTTAATGCTCCGGGGCAGAGCTGCGAGGTATCATAAGTCTAAATTGATCATTCTCAGCCACATCCCACGGGCGACCCGCCGGTCGCCCCTACGGTTTGTCCTAGGCGGATTACCCTAAGCAGAGCTTCATGGAATTCTCTCTGATTCACAAAAGCCGTGTAAGCATGAATGATTTACAAAGTATCAGGTTCTATAATTGTCAAACCAGAGGCTGTAAAAAGCCATTAAACCTTGAGATTCCCTTTTTGGAGCGTGTAGAAGACAAGTAATTTCCATAATTGTCTTGATGAATGCACAATCTGTCGGCATGCCTTTCGCGCGGGTATCCCCGCGCGAGGCAACCTCGGCGAAGCGGAGTGAAAGCCTCAAATGCCAGGATTAACTTTTGTTTCTTTGTGTTAACAAAGAAATGGTTTTACTTCTTTTGCCAGCAAAAGAAGTTTAAAATTTGTCTTTGTGGATAGATGCCAACAATTTTATGCCCTGAGTAGTATAACTATGTCTATCTTTAGAGTTGTATCTTTATTCATGATCATCGGAGTATATCTTATGACTTCCGCAAGCAATGGATTGCCGGTACAGTTCTCCGGCATAGAGCTTCAGGTTCTGCCCCGACCAAAAAATTTCAGCCCTTCCGCTTCTCTTTTCACTATCGACAGGGAGACCAGGCTCTTTCTATACTCATCCGCCGGGAATGACGATCGCTTCGCCGCTCAGGAATTCAATCGCTGGCTCGAAGAGCTTGGTTTTACACCCCTGGAAGTGCATATCATTCCCCAGACCGGTACAATAGAAGGACGGGGAATAATTCTCAGCCCTCTTCCGGCTGAAGGGGCTGCGAACCAGGTTCTTGAACGGCTTGGAGTCAAGGACCCGGGCGATCTGGGGGATGAGGGATATCTTATCGCCGTGGAACCGGATCAGGCTGTAGCTCTAGCTTCGAGTGCCGCCGGCCGTTTCTATGCCCTCATGACCATGGCCCAGATGTTCACGAAGAGTAAAGAGCAGATTTACCTCCCCGGCGGGGTAGTGCTCGACAGCCCGTCACTCTCCCTGAGAGGAATCTCCGATGACATAAGCCGCGGCCAGGTCTCGACTCTTGACGATCTTAAAAACCTCATCCGCTTACTCGCCCGGTACAAGATGAATGTCTATATGCCTTACCTGGAAGACATGTTTACGCTGAAAAGCCACCCTGATTTCGGCGCCGGCCGGGGGGCGCTGACCCCGGCGGATGTGGCCGAGCTCGAGCGGTTCGCCCGGGCGCTCCATGTTCGGGTAATCCCCATTTTCCAGACACTGGGCCATTATGAAAACTTCCTCGACAACAGGAAACACTGGGATATAGCCGAGTTCCCAGGAGCGCACTGCCTTAGCCCTGCCGCGGAGGAAACTTACTCCTTCCTTGGGGATGCTTTGAGCGAAGTCACCGCCGCTTTCAGCGACCGGTTTATCAATGTCGGCTGCGATGAGTCCTGGGATGTGGGCCGAGGGAAAAGCAGGGAGGCTGTGCGCAAAGATGGAACAGCGGCTGTCCACGCCGGGCACTACCGCAGGGTGCATGATCTAATCTCGAGCCTGGGCCGCAGAATGATGATATACGGGGACATCATTTTGAGCCATCCGGCAATACTCGGCAAGATACCCCGGGATATAGTGATCGTGGACTGGCATTATAACGCCGCGAAAAACTACCCCAGCGTGGCTGCTTTCCGAAAAACCGGATTCGAGGTTGTAGTCAGCCCGGGAGTGTCCAACTGGAACTGCCTCTATCCAGGCTATGAGAGCGCCTTAGTCAACATTGCGAATCTCACCAGGGTGGGGTTTGAAAACGGCGCCCTGGGTTCGGTCAATTCGAGCTGGGGCGATGACGGGGCAGGAGTTCTACGGCAGCTCAACCTCTGGGGCTACGCTTTCGGGGGCGCCTGTGCCTGGAATCCGCTCGAAGTCGACAGGCAGGCTCTCGAACGTACTTTCTGGAAACAGTTCCTGGCTGTGGATGAGCCGGAACTATTTATCGAGGCGAACCGCCTTCTCGCTTCGCTCGGCAGGGGATTTTCCCTCCTTGACTGGTGGAGGAATCCATGTCTTGGAATAAGCACGAGGGGTCTGACAGGCAAAAAAGGCGATCCCGCCCGGTTGGGACAGGATCTGGCCAGGGACATGTGCCGTGCCAGGGAGCTTCTCTCCAAGGCCGTCGACACACCGTGCGCCAACCTTTGGTTTGTCGAGCTTCTTGACTTCTCCGCTCGATGCGGCGAATGGCTGGGACAGAAATTTATCTGGCAGGCGGAAACTACATCTATCCGAAGTGGGGCTTTTTCCTCAGAAAAAGCTGAAAAACTCGCTGATCAAGCCGCTAAACTGCGCCGTGATTTTTCCGCTCTAAGAGACAGCTTTAGTTCGCTCTGGCTTAAATACAACAGGCCGGAGGGTCTCGAAAACAATCTCAGGCTTTTCGACCGCCAGCTCGCTTTCTGGGACATGGCTGAAAAAGCCCTGCGCGAGGACCGGAAATTGCCTGAGGCTGAGTTATCCTCTGACTTCATCGCTCCCTCAGGCAGCACAGCCAAGAGTAAACCCGACAAAGTCCGGCAGGCTTTTTTCATAGGGAAAATCTCTATTGACCAGGGAGTACCTATAGATAAGGCCTTTCTCCAGATTATGGGGATGAGCCATGCGGAGGTCTATCTCAACGGGAAATTTGCCGGCGAGACTGCGGGACGGAGGAGCCTGTCGCTTATTGTGGAAAGTGGCAGAGCGAAGGTGGTCGATATTTCGGACCTGCTCATACCTGGAGAAAATATCTTCTATGCCAGGGTGACCAATTACGAGAACATGGTTCCAGCTCTTAACCTTTACGGGGAAATATACGCTGGCGGCAAAGTCATTCAGCAAATCATGACTGACCCGGAATGGCTGGGGATCGAGACCGATACCGAGCCTGAGGGCTGGCCTGGAAAAAGCTCCCGCGGAGTCTTTAACCCTTGCGTGAAATACGATATCGGCCTGCCGGTTTCCGCTCCACTTTTTGAGCAGGGGCTGAACAGCAGGATCGAGAGGTGATTTTAGATATATTCATTATAGTTAAAGTCAGGAAGAACTTTTTTTGTGAAACCATTGAAACTATAAGGTGTCTTTTTTACTTCTTTTGGTGGCAAAAGAAGCAAAACCAGTTCCTTTGTAACCAAAGGAACCGAAAGTTAATCCTGGCATTGAGGCTTTCACTCCGCTTCACCATGATCGCCTTGCGCGCCAAAAACAGCGCGCGAAAGGCCTGCCGGGGGTTGTACATATATCAAACAGGCATGGAAATTACTTGTCTCCTATACGCTCTTTCTTCATGGATATCAGGACATAAGGCTGTTAAAAACCTGATGTTGTGAAAACCTCTTATTATTTACTTAACCAGAAGAAATTTTAAAAACGGCGGTAATATATTATTTCTTTTTCCCCTTATGATTCCCCTTTTTCTGCCTGCCTTTTTCGATTTTCTTAAGTACATCTTCAGCCACTTCTTTTATTTCCTGAGCCACCAGGACTTTCTCGCCTAAATCCATTCTCAGGGCGACCACCAGAGGCTCAAGTAAAGATGCGGCCTGGGAATCGGTCAAAATCCGTAAGGCTTCCTGGCTTTTTCCGGCTGAGGCCGCCTTAATTAAAAAGTTGATCAGATCGCGCTTATATTTTTCTACTACTTCCTTGTCATTAAGCGAAGTGGGACAAGTTTCAAAAGCTTCATCCCATTTAGCCAGAGCGCCCAGGATAAGGGAGAGAATAAGACCTGCTTCATTATCTTCTGGAAATTTATCTTTAGCCTGGTGCGCACAATTTTCCGCAAAGATCAAAAATGATTTATTACCCAACTTAAATAATTTATAGGAAATGTTTTGGAGACTTTCCAATGAGTAATCATTTTTCTCAAGATATTTCTGGGCTATTTTAAATACTTCATTTTTTCTGGCTTTATTTTTCCGGATAAGATCAATTAAACAGGACCAGTAATTAAATACACCAGGCATCAAGTCAATCGCTTTCCGGAATGAATACTCTGCCTCTTCCTGCTTGTTAAGTTTTTCCATTCTTAAAATACCGAGAAAATACCAACCTATAGCTAAATCCGGTTTAATTTCTAGTGCCTTAATATATGCTTTTTCTGCTTCTTCGTAATGGCCAAGCTTTTCATGAAGCAGTAAGCCTAATAGAAACCATACCCCGGCATGTTCGGATTTTAATTCAATCGATTTTCTATATGCTTTTTCAGCCTCTTCATAACGTCCAAGCTTTTCATGAAGCAATAAGCCTAACTGAGCCCATGCCCAGGCAGATTCAGTATTCAATTCAATCGTTTTTCTATATGCTTTCTCAGCTTCTTCATAACGGCCAAGCTTTTCATGTAGTAATTGGCCTAAATGAGCCCAGGCCCAGGCATATTCGGGTTCCAATTCAATCGCTTTTTTATATGCTTTTTCAGCCTCTTCATAATTACCAAGCTTTTCATGTAGCAATTGGCCTAAATGAGCCCAACCAAAAAAAACGTCAGGTTCCAAATCAATAGCTTTTCTATATGCTTTTTCAGCTTCTTTATAACGCCCAAGCTTTTCATGCAATAATAGGCCTAATAAAGCCCAACTAAAAGTAACATCAGGCTCCAAATCAATTGCTTTTTTATATGCTTTTTCAGCTTCTTCATAACGCCCAAGCTTTTCATGCAGCAATAAGCCTAATAAAACCCAACTATAAACAATTCCAGGTTTCAATTCAATAACTTTTCTATATGCTTTTTCAGCTTCTTCATAACGTCCAAGTTTTACATGTAACAACTTGCCTAATAAAGCCCACGCACGAGCAGATTCAGGTTCTAATTCAATTGCTTTTCTATATGCTTTTTCAGCATAAACAAGCCTATCCTGTTTATCATATAATTCCCCAATATAAATCCTGACTTTGTAATTTTTGGGATCTAATTTTATAGCTTTTCTGTAGATCTTTTCTGCTTCTTTGTAATTTTTAGAAATTTTTTCCAATTCAGATCCATAATCAAGTAGAGAAGTCACCTCTTTACTGGTCTCTACATTTATTTCAGATAGTTTTTCTATTGTCTCCAAATCCTTTGTTGTTTTTAGATATTCAGAAAATTTCTCAATCTTTTGGGCAATCTCTGGAATCTGGCGAAATTGTTCCGGAGTTTCCCTTACTATTTTATACTTTAAATCCGGATCAGAAATTTGATCGAGAAGCGCTTTATAAGCTGCAATGTGATCTGTTCCAGATTGTAAGTTCATATTACATGCCTCAACGGCAATACCTTTAACCAGAGAAACAAGTTCTTCCTCTTGATAGAAAGTCACCATAAAACGGACAGCAGCGTGCACCCTGCTCTCCCTGTTCCCGCTGTGCCTCATCAGGTAATAAATATTATACATCCTTTCCGCAGCTTGATAAGTTTTGAGCCTCGGCTTTTCTTCAAACACCATCACCGCTCCCTTATCCACAAGCCTGTTGAGCAAAGAACTTGTCTTGTTCACATTCTCTCTGGCTTCAAGCGCAATTTCGCGGGCAGTGGCTGGATCCCATTTTTCAAGCAAAGTAACATAAATTTTGCGCTCAAGCGGGGCCAGGCTTTCGATATTGCTTTTTAAATAGTCGGTATGGTCATCCACAAGCTGCACCAGGTCATCCATGAGCAACTGGAAAGCTTTGCCTTTGGCAAAAGTGGCGACCACGGCCAGAAGGCGAGGGTTGCCACCGGTTATGATCTGCACTGGTCGTATTTTTTCATCCGGTAATTCTTCCCGGGTCATAAAGTACCATATTTTTCGGCACTCCGCGGTTTCCAGCGGCTCAAGCTTCGTTATTTTGAACATGTCATAAAATGCCTCGCTCTGGAAATCAAGCTGGGAGAAACGGGTAGTGCTCGTGCCGATCAGCATTATATCAGGTTCGTTGATTAATGTATGCCTTAAAACCCAGGCTTCTCTTTTATCAAACTGCTCTCCGAAAATCAGTTGCAGGTTTTCCACCAGAAGAAGGAGCCGTTTATTGGATTTTTTGGCGAAATCAAGCAACCGGTCAAGGGCCAGGCTGCACAAATGTTCATGGTTATGTTCTTTCTTCAACGAATCATAAATATTTGCCCATTTTTCCAGGTTTGTCTGTTTTTTAAGATGGAATATGGCTTCAAGCCAGAATTCCCCGGCTGTAAAAACTTTGTAGCTTTCTTCTCCGAAAATTATCGGGCACCATTTTTCATTAAGCTCCTTATCGCGCTGGACAGCGATTGCCGCCCTTCTTATAAGCATTGTCTTGCCTATGCCTCTTGGCCCGATAAGCAAAAGATGCTGGTTTGATTTTCCGGAGTTATTGCTTATTGTCTCCAGGACCAGCTCCAGTTCTTTCTCCCGCACCACAAATGAACTTATCAACTCTTCGTCGCTTAGGAAAGCCGGATTGTATTTGGCAAAAGTCAGAACCATTTTCAGCTCCTCTCTCCGGCAGGTATGTAATAAGCCTTATATCTTCCCTGCCACCATTTTTTAAGAAGCGGGGCGACAAAAACATAACCTTTTTTTGTTTCTCTCAGATAACCGTCATGAATGAGAATATCCATAATCTCCCGGAGAAGCTTCTGGTTATCTTTTTTCCCTGTATGAAAAGCCGCCAGCATGGACATGGCCTCTATACTCAGCACGCTTTCAACCGCGGCTTCATTCAAAAGATCTAGGGCCAGGGAAAAATTTTCTTTACCCAGTACTGTATTCAGCCTTTCCTCATAAATGCGCCACTCCACCTGACTTTTAGGGCCCAGCATTTCCTTTTCGAAAAATTTTTTCACATCATCAACAGAGCAATACATATTTTCACGTTGTTTGCAGGTTTCGTATATCCGATCAAAAAACATCTGCACGTGATGCGGAATAAATACTTTCAGCAGTTCCAAAGCTTTTTCGGCGGCTCCTTTTTGAAATTTTATCTTTTCATTAAGGGCTAAAGCTTTGAGGCAGCCAAGCGCGGTATTCGTATCCCATGGCTTAAGCTCAAAAGGAGTGAAATTATTTATTGCCGCGCTCAAGTTCGCCTGGCTAAGAACCGGGGTGAGTCCTATTGATCCTGCGATCACTATTCTGATTTTTCCCTGATAAGCCAGGCTTTTTGATCTAAGCCAGTGCATGAATTCCGCTGTTCTTTTTTTGCCCTCAGGCGTGATTCGATAATCTGAATCTTTAAGCATATTGTTAATAAGCACCGGGACTTCATCCAAAAAGATAACTACAGGTTTTTGGACTGTGGCAAGGATCTTGAAAAGCTCATCGGCTTTTTCTTTCCAATCTCCGGCAGTCAAGTCAGCGCGTATTTTGATCCAAAAATCTTTGTAACCTGCCTCTCCAATCGTTTTTTTAATTCCCTTAAAAGCATTCTTGAAGAGAATTTTGGCCTTGTTCCAGAGTTTCTGGTGAGGTTGTAATAGCAGAGCTATTTCAGCGACAGCATCTTCGGGATTTTGGCAGTGTTCCATGTCAGCATAGAGGCATAAATATTTGGATTTCAGTCGCTGGCCGGCTTCTTTCATCAGGCTGGTTTTACCCATCCTTCTCTGGGCTGTCATCAGGATATGGCTTCCATGGTCAAGCAAATCGATAAAAAGCTCCAGATCTTTTTCTCTATCCCAGAACTCTTTTCCGACTACATATTTACCTACGGCTCTTGATAGTGCATTAGACATTTTGAACTCCTTGAAAAGGTTATGCCAACAGAATTGTTGCCAACAAATCTGTTTTAATATATACATTAAAAAATAATTTGTCAAGTCCTCCCAACAATTTTGTTGCCAACAATTCTGTCGTTAGACTTTTTTATTCCAATCTGATTCTTTTTCCATAATTTGAATCGAATTCATTTTTTATTGACACGAACCGGATTTTCTGGATATTTATAGGTCTGAAAATTTCGCCCACTTTTTACCTGACAGCGCAAAGAGGCCTCATCTTATGATCCCCTTCACCCTTCTCGACTGGTTCTGGGTTTTAGCTTATATCCTCTTGATGGTAGTCTGCGGAATTCTTTTCTATCGCCTGGCGAGCCGCGGCGAGTCTGACTTTTTCCTGGCCGGCCGCGGGCTGCCCTGGTGGCTTCCTGCCTCCAGTGTTTATGCCACCCACACCGCCACGGATACTCCGATCTGGATCGCCGGAATCATTTACCGCTTCGGTCTCTCCGGTCTCTGGTACACCTTTTTCTGCTCCTGGTGCGCGATCGCGGCCTTTGTCAGCGCCCGTATCTACCGCCGCTCCCTGGCTTACACCCAGGCCGAATGGCAGAACCTGAGATACTCCGGGATGGGCTCCGAGCTGTTGCGCGGCTGGCTTGCCGGCTGGCAGGTATTCATGAACATGTTCATCCTCGGCTGGGTGGGCATCGCCATGGGCAAGGTATTCCACCTCCTCTTTCCCAGTTATCCGGAGTGGGTGGGGCTGGTCCTTTTCAGCTCGATAACCGCCTTTTATGTCCTTTTTGCCGGTTACTGGGGAGTGGTGATGTCTGATTTTCAGCAGGCGGTTATCGCCAGCGCCCTGATCATCATCGCTTCTTTGTGGCAGATTTACGCAGCCGGCGGGCCCTCGGGGATACTCGAGCGCCTGGCCGTACTCGGCGAATCCTGGCGCGCCAACCCGTTCCACTTTGACGGGATCTGGAGCGGCAACTTTCCTGTGGCCTGGTTTGTCACCATGATCTTTGTCTCCCTGCTCGGCGGTTTCGGCATGGGAACCAGTATCGACTGGTACGTGGAAAGCCAGCGCATCCAGAGTTCCCGCACAGTGCGCGACGCAAGCTACTCGATCTGGACCGGGACCATCCTCACCCTGACCAGGAACGGCCTCTGGGCCGTGGCCGTGCTCGGTTTCTTCTCCCTTTTCCCCCATATCCAGAACCCTTCCGAATACGAAATGGCCTGGTATATTATGGGATTCAAGGTGCTTCCGGCTGGTCTTGTCGGCTGCTTTTTCGCCGGTATCCTGGCTATCCATTTCAGTACTATCGCCACCCATCTCAACCTGGGGGCCATGTACCTGACCAGGGACATCTACCACCATTATATCAATCCCAATGCCAGCCAGCGACGGCTTGTCTGGGTGGGCCGTCTGAGCACTCTGGGTCTCCTTATCGGCTCGTTCTTCTATGGCCTGATGATGGAAAATATAACCCAATGGCTCATTTTCGCCCTCTGGATCATGGCCGCGGGGATCTGGCTGCCCTCGATCCTGCAGGTGGTCTGGTGGCGTTTCAATAGCTGGGGCTATCTCTCAAGCTGGCTGGCCAACCTGGCTTTGAGCTGGCTTGTGGTCTGGGTGCTGCCGGCCTACAAGGTCATCCCCGATCTCCAGGACTACATCCAGTTCTGGACTCTACTCGGCCTGGGCCTGATAGTTTATCTTCCGGTGACTCTGCTTACCAAGCCTGATGACATGAAGCACCTGGTCAAGTATTATGCGATGTGCCGACCAATAGGCTGGTGGGGTCCGGTGCACCGCGAGGCTGTGCGCCTGGGGCTGATCGAGGAGCACGAAACAGCAAGCCCCGGAATCGCTCCGGCCTCTCCAACTAATCTTTGACTATTTACTTTATGAGCCAGCTTCTCGGCGCTGTCGATCTCGGCGGCACAAAAATAATCTCCGCTGTTTTTACAGCAGACTGCGAAATTATCGGCCCGCCGGTAGAGACTCCCACCCACGCCCGCTCGAACCCCGAGGCGATCCTGGAAAATATCCGGCATAATTTTAACCAGGCCCTGGAAGCTAGCGGCAAATCGATCAAGGATATCTTGTGCCTGGGTATCGGGGTTCCTACCACTATCCAGTACGATAAGGGTCTTATCGACGGATCGCCGAACCTGCCCACCATGACCGATTTCCCTCTGGCCGGCAAGCTCTCCGGGAAAATGGGCATCCCGGTAGTCATGGAACACGATTCCGGGTGTTTCATTCTCGGCGAGCTTGTGCGTGGAGCCGTGGCCGGCTGTGAAGACTGCTGCGGTGTCACAATCGGGACAGGGCTTGGACTGGGCCTAGTGCTTGGAGGAAAACTTCTTTACGGCGCCCAGGCTTGCGCCGGGGAGATCTGGAAATGCCCTTACAGCGGGGACATTCTGGAAAACCATGTCTCCGGCTCAGCCCTGGCCAGGAAGTACAAGGAAAAAAACGGGAAGGAGCTTTCAGGACGTGAAGTATATGAGAAAGCCAGTGAGGGCGACAGTCTCTCCCTCGAGCTTTTCCGCGAGCTTGGCCTGGCCCTGGGACATGGTCTTTCCTACCTGGTAAATATCCTTAATCCGGAAAAGATCGTGATCGGTGGCTCGGTTGCCGGGGCCTGGGACTTTTTTATCGGTCAGGCGCTCGAGGTTATCGACAAGCATCGGGTAGAGAGGAACTCCACTGAAATCGTGAAATCAAAGCTCGGCAAGCTCGCGCCACTTTACGGAGCGGCTATGCGCGCTGAAAAAACCACAGTTTAATCTCCTTCAAAATAAATATTACTCCTAAGATTCTTCTTTTTCCCCAGCTATCCTCTCGATCACCGGAATAGCCAGGGTCAAAGCCCGCACGATATGGAAAGGGTCTTTAACCGGCAGAGCCACCACCTTGGCCTCGGGATTTCCCTGGCGGTCGCGGATCTGGATCCATTCGCCCACACTTTTGTCCGGGTTGGGAAAAGTGCGGAAAGTATATTCATGAACCTTCCAGAACCACTCTTCGATCCATGGCTCTTCGAGCTCGGCCAGGGCGAGAAGCAGGGCGTAAATAGCTTCCGAATGCACCCACCAAAGCTTGTTTGACCAGTTCTCACGCAGCTTTTTCACCATCTCCTGGCCTTCAAGCTCCGGGGGCACTTCCCCTCGCGGCGGCTCGCCGCTCTTGTCTAAAAACTGCGGCAGGCCGCCGTACTGGCTGTCCCAGGCAAGCTCAAGCATCCAGTGCACGGTCTGGGCGGCAGACGCGAAGAGTTTCCTATCCTTAGTGCGTCTCGCCCAATGCATGACAAACCACATGTCCTCGATTACATGACCGGGATTTATATAACGGCCAAGCAAGTTGTCCTTAGGCCTATTGTCCGTGCCCAGCATCTCGTAAATAATTTTCTCCTCAGGACGTCGGAAAATATTCATGATCTCCGCTGCACAATTTTCTGCTGTCCGGTTCAATTCCTCCGCCTCCTTCCTGAGGCCGAAAGACATGGCCGATTCGGCAAGCTCCTGGCTTGTCTCCAGCAGGATCATCGGAAAGCCGTGCACCTTATAACCTGCGGGTATAGGGTAGGGCTCGGTACGGTAGCTGCCTGAATCAAGCCTCTCCCGCACCTTGCGGTACAGTCTCAGGGCGAAATCCAGGGCCCTTCTTTCGCCCGAGGCATGGGCATATTCCTCCAGTCCGTAGATGACAAAGAAATCGGCGTAGATCGACAGGTCGTAGCTCTCGCCGGGCCTGGCCTGGCGGGCCTCTCCTTTATCATTTAAGAGAACCGGATTGCCTTTTTCATCGAGTATGAAAGCGCAGCTTCCATCGTCCAGGAGCGCATGTTCCATCAAGAACCCGGCTCCGGAGGCAGCGAGTTCCAGGTACCGTTTCCGTTCTCGTTCCCGGACATAAGGCGCCATGCTGCGGTAAAGGCGGGCCAGCATCCAGACAAAACGGCCCTGGCTCCAGGTGAACTTGTGCCTGTGGAGAAGCCGGCTCCCATCATTGGAAAAGCAGGTAAAATAACCGCCATATTTACTGTCGATGCCGTTCTTGATCCAGAAAGCGAGCAGGTTGTCGAAAAGCTCCCTCCTGTAATATTCAAGCAGGTCCTTGAAGGATTTATCCATCCGGCCCTCCTCTAGTGAATGATCCCGGAAATGTCTTCATGTCCTTAGCTATTTCCACTCTATCAGCCAGTTTTTGAATATCATACTTTGATATCCCTCTTTTTGACAATCGGGCGTAGCATCCGCTTAATAATAGACAGTCAATGTGCTGGCGTTGACCTCTTTTTGCCGTTCGCACCTCCAAATTAACACGACAAGTCCCAGACGCAAGTATCCCGCAAAATCAAGACTCCCCTTTAAAATGAAACAGTTGCCCTTGGAAAATCGTTTTAACTTTAGGAAATAGTAAAATTTTTAACATGGTATAAAACAGTAAGATATAAAAAAACAAATTGTTGCGGTAATTTTATTATTGTGATATACTAAATTTACTTTATCGTATTTTTTCGGGTTTATGACCAAAAGAATTAAGCCATTAATGCCGAAAAAAGATTTATCCGGACTGGAGAGATCAAGTTCGATATTTGGAGATAATTTGTTATGGCTGACGAGTTGAATTTGGGAATAGTCGGCAGCGGTGGTGACGGGGTGATGGTCTGCGGTGAAATAATTGTCTCTGCAGCGGCCCGCAAGGGCCTTGATTGTTTGATGCTCAAGAGCTACGGGCCGCAGATTCGCGGAGGGGAGAGCTCATGCAAGATCCGATTGAGCAAGGATAAAGCTTCCGCGCCTCCGGATAAAGTGGATGTTCTTTTAGCTTTCAACTGGAAAGATTATCACCGCTTCGGGATAGAATTGGCACTTAGTCCGGAAGGAGTTGTGGTCGAGGAAGGCGAGGAGGGGGAGCCGGAACCGGAGCGGTCGATAGTCGGACCGAGTCCTAAAGTTTATTACCGGCTGCCTTTAACCAGGCTATCAAAAAGTGCGACAGGTTCCGTGCTGGCCCGCAATATGGTCGCTCTCGGTGCATTGAGCCAGCTTTTCAACCTTCCGGATGAGGAGCTCAGGAAATCCATTGAGAAAATATTTCTCCGGAAAGGCGCTGAGGTAGTTGGAAACAACCTGAAAGCTTATCTGGCTGGAAGAGATTATGCCAGTCAGAGCATAACCAAAGGAGACAGTCTCCGGCTCAGCGCCGGGGAAAAGACCGGGCGGCGGCTGGTTCTGACAGGAAATGAAGCTGTAGCCTGTGGCGCTCTTCTGGCTGGATGCCGCTTTTTCTCCGGCTATCCGATCACTCCGAGCTCCGAAATTATGGAATGGCTCAGCGTCTATCTACCGGCTTACGGCGGGACTATGGTCCAGACCGAGGATGAGATGGCCGCTCTGGGCATGGTATTGGGCGCTTCTCTTGCCGGAGTCAAGGCCATGACCGCCACCAGCGGGCCGGGTCTGTCGCTGATGACCGAGATGATCGGGCTGGCTTCGATTGCCGAAATCCCCAGCGTGATCGTAGATGTGCAGCGGGTAGGCCCGAGTACCGGCATACCAACCAAAAGCGAGCAGAGCGACCTGATGCACGCAGTATTCGGCGGTCACGGCGATGCCCCGCGGGTGGTTATGGCCCCTGCCGATGTCGCTGACTGCTTCGAAGTGATGTCTGAGGCTTTCCATATCTCCGAGAAGTACCAGCTCCCGGTAATAGTGCTCTCCGACGGGTTTATCGGCCAGTGTAAAGCTGTGGTCGAAGAACCGGACCTCACCCGCTTTTACCATTCGGAGAGGGAACATCCCGACCCGTCATTGGCGAGCGAGTATAAACGTTTCGAGATTACTCCCAGCGGAGTCTCACCAATGAGCGTTCCGGGAGTGGATAAGTTCATTTACCGCGCCGCCGGCATTGAACACAACGAGGAAGGTAATCCCACCTCTGATTTCGAGCTCCACCAGAAGATGAACGAGAAGCGCTTCCGCAAACTGCCTTATATCGCCCGCGAGTTCAATTTCATGAGCTTTTTCGGAAACGAGAAGGCCAGGACAGGCGTGATTGCCTGGGGTTCGAGCAGAGGAGCGGTAGCTGAAGCTGTAGAAACGCTAAACAGGGATGGCCATGCAGTGAAAGCTGTCTTTCCGCGGGTTCTTTTCCCGCTGGATGTGGAAAAACTGAAAAAGTTTTTCCAGGGCCTGGAACGACTGTTAGTCGTTGAACTGAACTATTCCGCCCAGTTTTTGAATCTCCTGCGGACACAGGTCGACCTGCCGGCGGGCACAGTGCACTATGGGAGAAGCGGCGGAAAGCCATTGGTGGCCAGTGAGGTGATCGAGGAAATAAGGAAACTTTTTTAATCTCAGGGAAAGGAATGTTTTAAAATGATTCGAGTGGAGCAGACAGCGCAAGGTGCATTGAAACCAGAAGATTACAAGAGCGCCCTCAAACCGGTATGGTGTCCTGGATGCGGCGATTTTAGCGTACTCAATGTTCTCTGCCAGGTTTTTTCCCGGCTCAATTTCCCTCCGGAAGAAACCCTGGTTGTCAGCGGCATAGGCTGTTCGAGCCGCCTTCCCGGCTATCTGAGCACTTATGGATTCAACTCCGTACACGGTCGGGCTTTACCGATAGCCATCGGGGCAAAACTGGCCAATCCCAAGCTTAATGTGGTAGCTGCCGGCGGCGACGGGGATGGGTTTTCAATCGGCATAGGGCATTTCCCTCATGCCTGCCGGCGCAATATCGATATGACTTACATCGTAATGGACAACAACATTTACGGCCTGACCAAGGGCCAGCTTTCTCCAACTTCCCCGGCGAATATGGTCACCACAACCTCCCGTTACGGAAATATCGAAATTCCGATCAATCCGATCAGCATGGCCTTGGGCTGCGAGGCCACTTTCGTTGCCAGAGCTTTCTCCGGCGACCCCAAGCATCTTGCTGATATAATCACCGCGGGTATCAAGCACAAAGGATTCTCTTTTATCCAGGTGCTCAGCCCATGTGTCACCTTTGTCGGCAAAGAACAATTCAGCCTGATCAAGCAAAAACTCCATTACCTCGAAAAAGATCCGGATTACGGCACTTCTGACCGGGGTACCGCTTTCCGGGTAGCAGAGGAGAATGATCGCATCTCTGTCGGGGTTATCTATCGCCAGGAAAGGCCGGCTTACGGAGAAAAACTGGCCGCCCTGCGGGAAAAATCAACCAGCCGCAGCCAGAAAAGCCTGGAAAGCCTGATGGATGTCTTTCGTCCCTGAACCAGAACCAAGGACAAGCTTTTCTATTCTGTCCGGACTAATAAGATGAGCGAGCAATATTTTATCCTGATCGTTGAAGACGATAAAAGCCTGGTGAAGCTTTTTTCCGAATTCATCACCCAAAAAGGCCACCATGTCGACATAGCCCTGACCGGAACGGAGGCTTTAAATAAACTCAGCGGACATAGTTACGACCTGCTGCTTATCGACCTTAAGCTTCCCGACATGAACGGAATCGAGCTGGTCAAATGGGTTAAAAACAACTCTCCGGACACCATCACTGTCATCCTGAGCGGCCATGCAACCATTGAACTCACACTTGATGCCATTTCTCTCGGCGCATTCGATTTTCTGCTCAAGCCGGTCGAGCTTGCCAAATTGAATATCGTAATCGAGAACGGCCTGGAACAGCGCAAGATAATCCTGCAGAATAAAAAACTGATCCAGGAGCTCCGGATCGCCAAAAAGGATCTGGAAGCCCGCATGCGCCACCGCGCCGTGCAGTTGAAAAAGAGCGAAAGCAAATTCCGTTCTCTTTATGACCAGGCCCCGGATGTCTATTATACGGTAAACACCCGAGGCCAGATAATCGACTGCAACAAAATGGCTACGGAATTTTTCGGGGTCAGCAAGCGGGAATTAAAGTCAATGCATCTTCTCGACCTTTATACCAGCGATAACTTCGAGCTGGTCGCCAAAATGGTTCCTTCTCCCGATGGCAAGGGCGGCAAAGTGCGTCACCAGGAAGTAAAGGTAAAACGCGCCGATGGTTCAATTGCGGATGTGGAAATCAACTCCAATATTCTCTACGATGCCGACAACAAGGTTATCGGCGCCTTAACTATCCAACGGGATATCACCGCCCGGAAAAAGGCCGAGGAGCGGCTCAGCGAATCCGAAGAAAGGTACCGCACCATTTTCCAGACCGCAGAGGTGGGGCTGATCGAATTGGATTACAGTGAAGCCAAGCAGGTTATAAAAAATATTAAAGAACAGGGAATCAAGGACTGGCGGGAATATCTGGATAATAATCCCGGGGTTCCAGCCAACATCTGCCGGATGGTCAACGCAGTAGACATCAACCGCGCCGGGATCAAAATCTTCGGTGCCGAACACAAAAGCGACCTGCTCGGATCGGTAGACAGATTCTTCTGCCAGGAAAGCTACAAAAGTTTCAAGAATATAGTAATCGCAGTCACCGAGGGAAAAACCACTTACCATGAGGAGGGGGTTTACCTGACCCTGAAGGGGGAAAAGATCATCATCTTGATCAGCCTCACGGTTCCCCCGGAAGATGCGAAATATAAGAATATTCTGATGAGTGTAGTCGACATTACCGAGAGGAAGAAAGTGGAGGAAGAAAAGGATCTTCTGCTTACCAAGCTGCACCAGCTTAACAAGCAGTTGGAAACCCTGGCCATGACCGATGGGCTTACCAAGCTTTATAACCACCGCTTTTTCATGGAGAACCTGTCTCGTGAATTCAGCCGCGCCCAGCGTCTCAATGAGCCTCTTTCTCTTCTCATGGCGGATATCGACAATTTCAAGAATTTCAACGATACTTA
>Ga0315277_10003644_pt1 | contig 20857 bp, 16 predicted proteins | sample YL17G05_15_MG_FD_203695 | JGI IMG/M metagenome (GOLD analysis project Ga0315277, IMG submission 203695) | Sediment microbial communities from Yellowstone Lake, YNP, Wyoming, USA - YL17G05_15 | ecosystem: Environmental > Aquatic > Freshwater > Lake > Sediment | place: USA: Wyoming | collected... | reverse complement strand
GGATTCACTTGCTACCTGCGCCTGAGCAAAGCACGAACATCAGAATCGCCGACGCCTTTCCATCCGTCGTCGGTTCGTTCGTCGAGTAATCCTTCCAGTCATCGTGATAGACGGCTGGTCCTTGGAACGCCGCGAGCGGGTCCGGCTCGGTGATGGAAACGCCTTTGAGCGATTTGAAAATGCGCTCGTACACCGGCCCGTCCACCAGTCCGCCGCGCGCCGTGCACCCCTTCAGCCGGAACGTCATCATGTGCGTGTCCTTCGGAAATACGTGGCCGATCTCGGTGAACATGGTGCAGCCCCATGGATTGCAGCCCAGCAACCAATCGCGCTGCTTCGCCGCGAAGTCGCGGTAACTGGTGTCGCCCGTCATGCGCTCGTAGAGCGCGCATTGCGTGACCAACGCCACGACGAGGTTGTTTGAGCACCAGATGAACGGCACGCCAACGCGATACGGATTGCATTCGCCGGCGCGCACGCAGCGCTCGATGCCGTCGCGGTAGTAGCCGGCGAGCCGCTTCTGGAAATCGCGGTCCACGAGTTCATGGAAACGGAAGTGGCCGAGGTTCAGGAACGGGTAACACTCGTAATGCTTCGTCTGCTCCCGGCCCATCCAGCCATCGTCCGCCGCCAACTTGGCGTAGCGCTTTGCGTCAGCGAGGTAGCGGCGCTCCTTCGTCGCACGAAACAACTCTGCCGCACCCCATTCCATGTCGTCAGCCCAGCTCGATTCCTCGTACCGATACGGGGCGCGATAGGAGTTGCCCTGCTGCACGCCTTCCTTCGCGCGGCCCAGTTCATAGACCTCCTTGCCCGCCTGGAGACAGCGCTGCGCGAACGCTGCGTGGCGCGGATCATCCTTCCAAATCTGGTGCGCCAGTGCCATCGCAGCAGCGTAGCGGCCGGCGAGATTCGCCAAGCCGGTGGACTCGTTCTGGTATTGCTGGAGTCCCTGCGGCCTGCCCTCGGCGCAATACACCACGCGGTTGCTGCCCTTGCCCCAGCCGTAGTCGGTGGTTTCATTCTGCGGCAAACGCCAGCCCGCGTGGTCACGGTCGTCGGCGACCTGGTGATAAAGCTGGTCCGGCGCGGGATGCAGCTTGAGCATCCAGTTCAGACCCCAGCGCGCCTCGTCCAGCAAGTCGGGAATGCCATTCGCGCCGGGTTGGCCAAGGGCGTCGAAACGGTCTGGAAAAGCTGACCGCTTTCCGCGTTCCGCATTCCGCGTTCCGAGTTCGTGTGCGAGGAGCATCTGCGCAGTCGCGTTGCCAGAGGTCAGCAGGTACTTGAGCAAGTCCGCCGCATCGTGCCAGCCGCCCCGCGCGTCGAGGAAAGTGCCGTTGGTCAGCGGCCCATAGGCCGTGCGGCCATCGAACTGGTGGCAATTCGTTCCCAGCCAAGGATTGTAGCCGCAACGTTGCTGTCGCATGAAATCCAGCAAGTCATCCGGCAGGCTGCGATATGTGTCGCGTCCGATGACAAACGGCAGCGAACGCGCCTCGCCAACGCGAAGAATGTAGCGACCCGGCTTGGTGAACCGGGTGAAATCCAGTTCCGCGTGGTTCTCGAACTGCCCCCAGCGCACGACGGTGACCGGCTTGGCCTTGCCCTCGAACGCGACCGCTTGGCTGTCCGCCTGCACGACCGAGAATGCCGTCGGCAACGCGGACCTGGAAAACGCGATGGCGACCTTCGTGTCGTGGGGCATATAGCCAAGCTGGTTGGCGCGGAGGAAAACCTCGCCAGCGCGGGCCGACGAAAGGAACAGCGTCATCGCCACCAGCGTCGCGGTCGACGTGTTGAGGCTCTGGCGGTATCGGACTTCGGACTTCAGACTTCGGACTTCCGAGGCGCGGCTCATTTCGTTTCCTTCGGTTCGAGCAGTTCATCCACGCGGAAGAACTGGTAGCCCTTGGCGGCCAGCACGTCGAGCAATTCGCCGAAGCGGGTGTGGAACTTGTCCGCGCGACCCGGCCCACTGCCGATGTGCAGTAACAGAATGAACCCGTTCAAACCGTTCGGGTCCTCGCGCTCCTTCTTCAGAATGCTGTCGCAGATGGCCTGCGACGACACGAAGTTCGTGTCCGCCTCGCCTGTGTAGTCCGCGTTCGAGCGCGTGCCGGGAGTGAAGTTGATGAGCGTCGTGCCCAACTCCTTCGTCCACGCCGCGATTTTCGGGTTGTAGTGCTCATACGGTGGCAGGAAGTAGCGGATTTCCGGGCGCTTCACGCCGAAGCGCTCAATCTTACGGAGGTTGGCCTCCAAGTCGGCGCGGAACTCGGCGCGTGAAACCCGCGCTGTTTGCGGCCCGCTCCACGGGCAGTAAAGCAGGTGTTTGTCCGAGTGCGGCCCCAGGTAATGGCCGCCACCCACCATGCGTCGGATCAGCGCCGAGAATTCCGTGTTGGCGCAGAAGTCGCCCGTGAGGAAGAACGAGCCTTTGGCGCGGTGCTTAGCCAGTTCGTTGAGGATTGTCTCGCCACCCTCGGCATACGCATGGCCGGTGAAGACCAAAGCCATCCTCCGTTCCCCCGATGATGCGCGGATGATTCCACCCTCGCGCCTTTCTGGGGACGCGGTGAGGCCGGATTCACGAGGGCCGGCGCATGCGGCCAGAGCGCAAACGCAGGACCACGCGATTCCCGATCGAGCCTTCACAACACGCAGATTGTTTCCCAAATCTTCCAAGCGGCGAGGAAAATCTGCTGCGCGGCAGCTGCGCCAAATACCTTGCGGCGCCGCGCTCACACAAACATCCTTCATCGCCATGAATCGAACGGCCTTGTTTCTCGCGACCGGCCTACTCGTCCTGCCTCTGCTTGCCGGTGAAGTTCAGCCGTTAAAGTCTGCGCAAGCACTCTCACACGGCGATCAGCTGCTTGCGGACTACTTCCGCCGGGAAACTGCGTTGCTAACCGAGCGTTGTCTGGCCGACATCAAGTCGCTCGATGACTGGAAGACCAGGCGCGAGGAATACCGCCGGCAGTTGCAGGAGATGCTCGGGTTGTGGCCGATGCCGGAGCGGACGGATTTGAAGCCCGTCATCACCGGCAAGCTCGAACACGACGATTTCACCGTCGAGATGCTGCATTTCCAGGCGTCGCCGGGGCTGTATGTGACGGCAAATTTGTGGTTGCCGAAGAAGCTGGCGAAGCCCGCGCCGGCGATTCTCTACGCGTGCGGCCATTCGCGGCAGTTCACCAACGGCGTGAGTTTCGGCAACAAGACCGGTTACCAGCATCACGGCGCGTGGTTCGCGCGGAACGGTTACGTGTGCCTGGTGATTGACTCGCTCCAACTCGGCGAGATCGAAGGCCTGCACCACGGCACGCATCATCTGAACCAGTGGTGGTGGAATTCGCGCGGCTACACGCCGACGGGGGTCGAGGCGTGGTTCGGCATCCGGGCGCTGGATTACCTCTGCTCGCGACCGGAGGTGGACGCGGCGCGCATCGGCATGTCGGGCCGCTCAGGTGGCGGTTCGTACACCTGGACGGTCGCGGCGCTGGATGACCGCGTGAAAGTCGTCGCGCCCATTGCCGGCATCACGGATTTGCAGAATCAGGTCGTGGACGGCTGCGTGCAGGGTCACTGCGACTGCATGTTCTTCGTGAACACCTACCGGTGGGATTTCCCGCAGGTGGCCGCGCTCATCGCTCCGCGTCCGCTGCTGCTCGGCAATTCGGACAAGGACGCCATCTTTCCGCTCGACGGGGTGGTGCGCCTGCACGAAAAAGTGCGGCGCATCTACCGGCTCTACGGCGAGACGAACAAGCTCGGCCTGCTCATCTCCGACGGGCCGCACGCGGACACGCAGGACTTGCAACTGCCGGTGTTCCGCTGGTTCAACCGCTGGCTCAAGGGCGAGGAGCCACTCATCGAGATGGCGGCGAAGAAGCTCTTCGAGCCGGCGCAACTCCGCGTGTTTGATCAACTGCCCGCCGACGAAGTGAACACGAAGATTCAGGAGAGCTTTGTGCCAGTGGCGAAGCCGGTTGACATGGCTTCACAGCGGCGCGACACCGTGCTCGCCACGCTCAGGGAAAAATGTTTCCGCGGCTGGCCGGACGAATCGTTAATGGGCAAAGCCGATCTGCTTGCGCATGGCACCACTGGTCGCCTTCGGGTGCGGTATTACTTCGTCGTTGCTCAACCGGAGGTCGAGTTGTTGCTTACCGTGGTTCAACATCCGAAGGTTAGAAAGCCCGATGCCGTACGGCTGGTGGTCTTGGATGAGCAGAGTTGGACGAATTGGCCAGCGGAGATTCTGTGGAACAGTGACGCCTGCCATGATCCGGCAACGCCAGAGATGCCGGCCAAGCGCCGTCAACTGTGGCAGTCGCTGGCGACAGAACTGCGGTCGAGCAAGACAGCGATTGCTTTCTTCGCTCCACGGGGAATCGGCGACGACTGGACGGGCGGCGAGAAGAAACTGACTTTGATTCGTCGCCACTTCATGTTGCTCGGCCAGACGCTGGACGGCATGCGGGTCTGGGACATTCGTCGCGCCGTCCGAGCCTTGCGGTCACTTCCTGAATTCAAAAAGGCGGTGCTTCACCTTGCAGCCGCCGGCAACATGGGCGTGAACGCGCTTTACGCTGGGTTGTTCGAGCCGGGCCTCGAAAGGCTGGAACTTGTGGACCTGCCCGCGTCACACTCCGAGGGACCGGACTTCCTGAACGTGCTCAAAGTGCTGGACCTGCCGCAAGCCATCGCGCTGGTCGGAAAGCAGATTCCGTCGCCGATTCGCAGTCCGTAGCTTGTGCGAACGAAAGACGGTCTCCCGCCGTTGCAACCGGGAGTCGGCAGTCGCAGGCAACCCTCACAGTATCCTTATGCTGCAGAGCAGGCCGGAGGGCGTGCGTGACGGTGACGGGCGAAACCATTCGAGTTCTTCATCGTCCCCACTTTACCCCGTTCTCCAGCCGGGGAACGGGGGGCGCAGCACTACTGGTTACCATCAGCAGCCACCGTGGAAAACACGCCTCTGCCGCGCAAGACGTTCATCATCTCTGACTGGGACCAACCGGACGCCGCCCGGTTCCGGCGCGACCTCGTCAGAGCCAGGCGCGTGCCCAGTGACGTGGCGGAATTGATGGTCACTCTCAACGCGGGTGGCCAGACGGAAGGCTCCGAGGTGGCGTGGCTCGACGACATGCGCCCGGCAAAGTTCGCGTCTTGAAGCGGCGCGCATCCGATGACATGCTGAATCTGACGTGAACGCGACGTTGGAAAGCAAGCGTGCCTCGCACGAAGCCTTCTGGCGCGGCGAAGGACCGAGCTTGATTCTGATCCCGCCGGCGCAACAGGAACTTTACGATTTGAGAGACTACGCCGCGCGGTTTCACGACCCGCAGGCGATGTGGGAGTCTGAAATCCGCCGCGCCGAAGGGGTGGTGGACTGGCCCACCGACGGCATTCCCACCATCCGGCCGAACCTGGGCGTGACCTTCATTCCCGCCATGGCCGGTTTGGAGTTTCGTCTCTCGGATGAAGCCATGCCTTGGCCCGGGGAACCGCTGACGCGCGAGGCCATCCGTGCGGCGCGGCACGTCAGCCTGGCTGACACCGCCATGATGCGGTTGGCGCAAACGTTCTACGCCCTTCACCGCGCTTCCGGTCGCGGCGACATCGTGGCCTACCACGCCGACACCCAGGGGGTTTTCGACATCGCTCACCTCCTGAACGGCGACAACACGTTTTATGAACTGGCGGAACCGGCTCAAGCCGGCTGGATCGAGGAACTGCTTGAGATTTGCCTGGACTTGTATGCCGGGGCCACGACCCAACTGAAGTCTCTCTTGAAGGAGCCGGCGGGCTCGATGGTCCACGGACACGGCACGAGCCAGGGGGTGTGGTTTCCCGCGGCCGGCGCACGGATGGCTGAAGACACCGCCATTCTGCTGTCCCCGCGCATGGTGGAGCGCGTTATCCTGCCGGTGATTCGCCGGGCCGCGGCGCCATTCGGCGGGGCGTTCGTCCATTTCTGCGGCAAGCACCCGGTCCTGCTCGAACAGCTTTGCGCATTGGCCGAGGTCAAGGCGCTCGATCTGGGGAATCCGGAACTGTACGACCCGCGGTGGTTGCTGGAACGCTGCGCCAGAACAAACACCGTGCTTTACAGCCGGCTGGCGGCCGAACCGGGCGAGGGCTGGCAGGCGTACGCGAGCCGATTGGCGCGCCTGGTCCGGCAAACCGGAGCCCGCGTGATTCTGCACCCCATGGTCTTCCCCGAAAGCCGTGCCGACTGCGCCGTCATGCAATCGCTCTGGCATCACCTGACGGCGCGCTGAGCGGGCTCCAACCTGGCGGCCTGCCGCCCAATCTTGCTTAGAGCAGAATCCCCGCAATCGTCGCCGTGAGGTAGCTCGCGAGCAAACCGCCGATCATGGCGCGGACACCAAGCTTCGCCATGTCGCCGCGGCGCTCGGGCGCGAGCGAACCGATGCCGCCGACCTGAATCGCGATGCTGGCGAAGTTCGCGAATCCGCACAGCGCGTAGGTCGCCAGCGTGAAGCTGCGCTCGTCCACGTGCGTGCTCGAACTGGTGAGCGAAAGATACCCGTAGAATTCATTGAGCACGATGCGTTCGCCGAGGATCTGGCCGACGGCCAGGCAGTCGCTCCTCGGCACGCCCATGAGCCAAGCGAACGGCGAATTCACCCAGCCAAGCAGCGTTTGCAGCGTGACCGGTTTTGCCACCCCCAGCTTGGTTTGCGGCAGCGTGAGGAGGTAATTCGCCAGCGCCACGACGGCGATGAACGCGATGAGCATCGCCATGACATTGATCGCGAGCATCATGCCTTCGCTCGCGCCGCGGCACAGCGCGTCAATGCCGTTCACCGTGGTGCGCGGCGGGTCTTTCGGCGCGATGCCGGCGGTTTCGCTCAGCCCGGTTTCCGGCAGCATGACTTTCGAGATCAGCAACGCCGCCGGCGCGCTCAGCACGGACGCGGTGAGCAGGTGGCCGGCGATGTCCGGATGCCCGGCATCCATGCCCATCTTGATGTAAACCGCCGCCACGCCGCCGGCGATGGTCGCCATCCCGCCGGTCATCACGCAGAGCAACTCGCTGCGGGTCATCCGCGCCAGATACGGTTTGATCAGGAGCGGCGCTTCGGTCTGGCCCATGAAGATGTTGGCGGCCGCCGCGAGGGTTTCGCTGCCGCTCGTCCGCATGGCCTTGCGCATTACCCACGCGACGGCATGCACGACCTTTTGCAGCACGCCCCAATGGTAAAGCAGCGACGAGAGCGCCGCGACGATGATGATCGTGCCGGTGACGAGCACGGCAAAGACGAGCGGCTTTTTCGGAAACACGTCGTGCATCATCGTGTCCACCGCCAGCGGGCCGAAGACGAACTGACAGCCTTCGTTCGAGAACTGGATCAACTTGTTGATGGCGCGTCCGGTGAAATCGAAAACCGCGCGGCCCGCGTCGGTGCGGAGGATCAGCAGCGCGAAGCCGAATTGGAGCCCCAGCCCCCAGAGCACCGTGCGCCAGGGAAATCGTTTCCGGTCGAGGGACACCGCCCACGCCATCGCGACCATCGCCACCAAGCCCAGCAGGCTGACCAGTCGAAGCTGCATGGGCGGACGGTAGCGGGCGGGCGGACGGGCGTCGAGGCGAACGTCGCGGCAGGCCGCAAGGCATGTCGGCGCAAACGGAGCGCGAACGTGGCGGGCGCGGTGCGCGACCTGCCTTCCCGTCTGGTCCCTGCGTCTTTTGGTGAAATCGGGGGATGGCCTTGACCTGACATGAAAACTCTTACGGGGTGACGGGCACTAGAAATCTTCTGGGAAGGCAATCAACGAGACGAGCAGACGAAAATCTGGTTGAACGCCTCGCCGTCGCTGGGGATGCGCCGCATGTAGGCGATGCGCGAGCCGTCGGGCGAGAAAACGCACGCTTCGGACTTCGGCGCGGTCGTGTCGTCGGAACGCGGCGTGAGGCGCACGGTCTTGCCGGTGGCGATTTCAGTCACGCAAACACTGTTGTCCATCGCGTGGGCAATGCGTTTGCCGTCTGGACTCCACGAGAACACAGAGGCGATGCCCCAAGGGTTGCGCGTGACCTGGGTCGGCGCGCCGCCGTTCGGTGAAACCGTCCACAGTTGCACCACGCCGGCGTCGTCCTTCATCAAGAATGCGATGCGCGCGCCGTCCGGCGAACTGCGCAGCCAGTGGCGCGGGCCTTGCAGGCCGGGGAACTTGCGCTCCGCCGTAAACGTGAGGCGCCGCTGCCCCGACCCTTTCGGCGGTCGCGGGCGAAGCGTCGCAGTACCTTCGAGCGGACCGTCGCCGGCTTGTGTCACGTCGTCGGGCAGGTCCGCCACGAAGACCTCCGAAATCGCCTGGCCACCCGCCGTCACGACCTCGCCCTGGAACGCCAGCGCACGTTTCTGGCGCGCGCCTTCCGGTTTCAAATAGCCGTTCGTGCCGATCCATGCGTCCTCGAATGCGCGCTTGATTTCATCCGAGCCAGGGCGTGGCTTGCCCTTCGTAACCGTCGCGAGCACGGAGAAAAACTCGCCGTCGTGGTTGCGCGGATGGCCCTTGCCCACGCGCACCGGGCGGACTGGCACGCTGATGGCGACGTTGCGGGCGTTGGTTTCCTGCGTGGCCGTTTCCTCAGTGAACTTCGCGAGCACGTCGTCCTCGTAAGTGTAACTGACCCACTGGCCGTCGGCGCTGAAGACATGGACGTGTGACCCGCCGCGCAATGCGCCAGGCGTGAACGGCGGCGTGAGATCGCACGCGTCGAGGTTCACGGCGACTTGCGGGCGCGCCATGTCCACGATCACGCCTTGGCGATGCGTGAAGGAGTACTGCCAGTCGGGTGTCGGGTTTTCCGGGCCGAGGATGAAGACCACTTTCGGCTCGGTTGGGCTGCACGTGACGACGCCACAGTGCGCGCCGTTCTTCGCGCGGTAAATCACCTGTTCCTCGCCCGTGTCCACGTTGACGCGCTCGATGGTGTCGCCGTCAAAGTTCGTGCCGGGCCGCTCGGAGCGCGTGTCAAAAACGATCCAGCGTCCGTCCGGCGACCAGACGCCGATATTGGTCAGGATGTGCGCGTGGCGGCTCTTGGTAATCTGGCGTTCAGTGTTCATGCGTTTGGCGTTCGGTTCGCGGCGGAGTGCGGAAGCGGAATTCGTGTCAGCCGCGCAGCATGCGAACCCCAGCGCGGTGACAGACAGCAGGGCCGAAAACTTGGTCCCGAAAATCATGTGGCTATTCAATGCGAGTTTGCCGGGGGTGGCAACGGAATACGGGCTCGCGGCCCTGCAGAGCGCCGCTGCTGCTTGCTGTGTCTTTGTGCTTCTCGGAAAAGCGAACCCTTGCCATGCTGAGATTCGTGAAAGCTGCTTCCTGGCGTCACGGCGTCACGCCATACCAATGGCTGGTCCTTTTCGTCGCATGGCTCGGCTGGGTGTTCGATTCGATGGACGCCACGATTTACACCCTCGTCCTCCATCCGGCGCTGGACGAACTCCTGCACTCGCCCGGTGGAGCACCGGTCACAGCCGACGCCATCGCCTGGTACGGCGGCATCATCTTCTCGATCTTCCTCATCGGCTGGGCGGTGGGCGGCGTGCTATTCGGCGTGCTCGCGGACCGGTTCGGACGGACGCGCACGCTCGTGTTCACGATTCTGATTTACGCCGTGTTCACGGGCATGGCAGCGCTGTCGGCGACATGGTGGCAACTGGCGCTCTTCCGGTTTCTCACGGCGCTCGGCATCGGCGGCGAATGGGCGGCGGGCGCGGCGCTCGTGGCGGAAGTATGGCCGGAGGAAAAACGCGCGAAGGCTGCCGGCATCCTGCAATCCGCCTGGGCTGCGGGTTATTTCCTAGCTGCTGTCATCTACCTCCTCCTTCGCAATGCGGGTTGGCGCCCCATCTTCGTGGTCGGCATCGCGCCGGCGGTGGTGGCGTTGCTGGTGCGCTTGTGGGTGAAGGAACCGGAGCGCTGGGTTCAGGCGCAGGCTGCCGAAAGGGAGGCCGGCTCAATACGCGCGCCAAGACTTGCGGAGCTTTTCGCGCCCAGCCTGTTGCGCTCGACGCTCGTCGGCGCGGGCCTCGCCTTCGTCGCCGTCTTCGGCCTCTGGGGTGCGACGAATTGGACGCCGACGCTGGTTCGCGCCCTGCCAGATCTGAGAGGCCTCGATGCCGCCGCGCTGGCCACTCGCGTGAGCTACGCCACCATGCTGCTGAACCTCGGCGCGCTCGTGGGCTACCTGAGCTTCGGCCCGCTTGCGGATCGGTTCGGTCGCCGCGCCGCGTTCGGCGTGATGTGCGTGGGCAGCCTCGTGATGCTGCCGGTCACGTTCCTCGCGCCGCGCGCTTACGCCCTCGTGCTGCTGCTGCTGCCGCTACTGGGCTTTTTCAACAACGGCATCTTCACCGGCTTCCCGATCTACCTGCCGGAACTGTTTCCGACACGCATCCGCGCCACCGGCGCGGGCTTTTGCTTCAACGTCGGGCGTGTGCTCGCTGCCGCCGGACCGCTTCTGACCGGCGCGCTCGTGGCGGCGCTGGGCAGCTTTGGCCGCGCGGCGAGCGTCGTGGCGCTGATTTACCTCGTCGGATTGGCACTCCTGCCTTTCGCGCCGGAAACCAAGGGCAAGCCGTTGCCGCCGTAAAGCGACGAACGATGACAACACCTCTGGTCGTTCCATGCGCCCCGGGCCGCAACTTTGCGTTTTCATTGGCGTCGCGCGGCGTTATCCTCCCCGCATGGCGCTGGTGCGAATTCTCGTTGACGGCTACAGCCTGCTCCACAACTGGCCGGGGCTGGCGCCGCACCGCCCGCGTCATTCCGAGGCCGCGCGCGACGCGCTCATCCGACGGCTCACGCATTACCGGGACGCCGTCGGCACGCCGGTCACGGTGTTCTTTGACGGCGCCGGACGCCGCGGGCCGGCGCATCGGCTCGACCCCGAACCTGCGGTCGAGGTGGTTTTCTCGCAGAATGGCAAGACCGCCGACGCGTTGATCGAGCGCGCGGCGCACCGGTTCACCGCGTGGGGCGAAGTGCTCGCAGTCACGGATGACCTGGCCGAGCGCGACACCGTCACGGCGCTGGGCGGCTTTGCGGCGAGCTGCCAGGATTTCATCCGGCAGGTGAACGCTGCCCTTGGCGAGCAGGCGGAAGACATTCACCACCACAACCGCCGCGAGCGCAATCGCTACCACCGGCGGCAATGAACCCGGAGTTGTCGCCATGAAATCGCTTTTGAACAAGCCTGTCGCGCGCCGCGTCCTCACCCCGGCGCTGCTCGCCCTCCTTTCGTTGCCGACATTTGCGCAGGATGCGACCAACACGCCGGATCCGCCCGGGCGTTTCCTCCTCCTCGTGGAGACGTCCTCCTCGATGCGCCGTCGTGCCGATGGCGTCATGCAAACGGTCGCGGCGCTGTTGACGTCTGATCTCGGCGGCCGCCTGCGCACCGGGGACACCATCGGCCTGTGGACGTTCAACGCCGACGTTTACGCGGGCCGGCTTCCGCTCCAGCAGTGGTCGCCCGCCACGCGCGAGGCTGTTGCCTCAAACGTCCTCGGGTTCCTCAAGCTCCAGCGATACGAGAAGAAGGCCAACCTCGACAAGGCCCTCGCCCAGGCCGACTCGCTGGTGGGCGCGTCCTCCGCCATCACGCTTTTGCTGATCACCGACGGCAACCAGACCGTGCGCGGCACGCCGTTCGATGCCGCCATCAACGCGATTTTCCAAGCGAACCGCCGCGAGCAAGCCCGCGCGCGTGTGCCATTCGTCGTGGTGTTGCGCGCCGAGCAGGGCCGCTTCGTGAACGGCAGCGTCGGTCTGCCGCCGTGGCGCGTGGAAGTGCCGGCGACCCCCGGCGAAATTGCGCGCGCCAACAGACCCCAATCGGAACCGCCGCGCGCAGAAACCGCCGCGCCAAAACCCGAGCCACCCCCTCTCATACTCAAAGGACCGAAGCCTGCGGACGCGCCGGTGGCCCAGATTCCGGAAAAGCCAGCCGAACAACCAAAACCCGAGCCGGCGCCGTCTTCCAGTTCGCCACCGACAGCAGAAACGAAGTCCGTCGTCACAACCGTCGCGGAGCCGCAACCGGCGGCTTCGCCGACAACGGCAGCAGGTCCCGGCCCGACACCTGCAGCCGCGCCGACCGTCACCGCTCCCGAGAAGCCCATGCCAGTCGCCGCCGAAATCAAGCCCGCACCACCGCCGCCGCAAGACAAACCCGAGTTGAAACCCGCGCCCGTTCCCGAAGCGCCGAGCGCCAAACCCTTGCCCGTTGAACCCAAGCCGGAGTCGCCAAAGTTAGCGGCGCCCCAGTTGCTGGAAACGCCAGCCGAACCCGCGAAGCCTGCGTCGCCACCGACCCTGGGGCCGAAGCCCGGGCCGCCGACGGAGGTCGCGGCCATGCCTCCGACAGGCGAGTTGCCGAAGGGTGCTTTGCCGGCGCAGGAAGGATTGCTTGCGCCGGAGCCGTTCCTGAGCGGAGGGCGTTTGCTCGCGCTGGGGGTGTTGCTGCTCGCGGTGGCGGGCGTGTTGTTCTGGTTGCTCGTGCGCCGCACGCGACCGGCGACGCCGTCCGGCAGCCTCATTTCGCAGTCATTCGAGCGCGACAAGAAAGAGCCGTAAACGGCGTGAGGGTTGGATCAAAACTGGTTCCTATCGCACACCGGTGTTGAAGGTTCCGCCGTCGTCGTAACCGACCGGCACCATCATCTCGCTTCCGGTCCAGACGGCGGCGTGGAGTCTGCAGCCTGCAACCAGTTGGCCGATATTGGTCGGATCGGAAGCCAAGCTCCGCCAGCCTTCAGGCGTAGCGGTAAGACTGGAGGATGCCCCCAAGCCGGACGCAGCCCGCATTGAGCAGATAAGCCGTTTCTGAGGCCGTTCGGTTTTGCTGGGCGGACGACATCAAGCGAGAGGCTTTGTTCCTGCCGGTGGTTGTACACGATGCCGTTGGTCCGCTCGAAGGCCGGATGAAAGTAAAGCCAGGCAGAGCCAACAACGACCGCCACGGCGAGCACAATCGCCGCGACGGCAAGCAGGAAGCACCGGACAAACCGTGGCAATCTCATGGGAGAAATCAATCAAGCCTTCGGCCCCACCACAAGGCAGAAACCAAGCGCTGAACAGAGACGCCGCTTTTCTGTCCCGCACACATTCACCCACCAGGGGGCGGACCCTGCGGACAATTCCTCGGGGCGCGGTGGTGCGCGAGCCAGTTTCGCCGCCGGATCAGAACGCAGGATCACGGCGACGACCTCGCGACTTTCCGAAGCCTCGCCCGCGACATCGGAGCGCGTGAATTCAATGGTGTGCCAGGCGCGATCCATGTTGGTCGGGCGCGAGTGTGGAAGGAGAAACCGCTGTGATTCAATCACGAATCACCGACCTCGGCGGCGGCCCAAGCCGAAGTCGCTGGGGGGCATGCGCCGAGTTCAACGCGAAGCAAGGTGCCGCTGGAGACAAAGAAATGCTGACTCAGCCCACCGTGCTGCTCAGGGCTGAACTGGGCCCAGCACAACCCGGAAACCGATGGCGCCGCTAGACGCGCCGTTCGGGTAGGGGGCGTAGCGGGCCGCTGACCGACATTCCAGGTTGGCGTAAGGAAAGGCGCCGCCGCGGAGCACGCCGAACAAGCCCGTAGCAGGCCCCTGCGGATCAATGACACTGCCGCTAGGATAAACGCCATACCAATCCTGGCACCATTCCCACACATTCCCATGAATGTCGTGCAGGCCCCACGGGTTCGGCAGCATCTGTCCGACTGGATGCGTCATTCCGCCACTGTTGTCAGGACCCCACGCGTAGTCCGTGAGATTGGTGTAGCCCGGGTCATCCCCGTAGCTGAACCGGGTGGTCGTCCCCGCTCGGCACGCATACTCCCACTCGGCCTCCGTCGGCAACCGGTACACGTAATCCGTAGGAATCAACCCCACCGCTCGCTCCTGTTGGGTCCGCCGCGCACAATAGTTGTTTGCAGCAGACCGGTTCACCTTCTCCACCGGAAGAGTCGGGTCGTCGGGAAATCCGTTGGCCGACGTGAAATAGCTAGGATTGCTCCCCACCACGGAGAGATACTCCCCTTGCGTCACCTCGTATTTCCCCATCCAAAACCCTCGGCTGATCGTTACTGTGGTCTGCGGGCCCTCGTCAGAGTAACGGTCCACTTCGTTCGTCGGGCTGCCCATAGTGAACGTTCCCGGCTGGATGAACACCAGGTTGGTGTCGGCGGGTGCAGGAACGGAGACGGCGCGGTAGAATCGTCGAGCCGGCGTGGGGGCTGACGGATCCGACCAAACAGTGCTGCCCGCCTGTACCTTGAGCAGCGTCCGGTCAGTCCAAAAGCTGGTCGCGGCGAGGTTCGTGGCGTACTGAATGGAATAGACCGTCCCAACCGTTCCCGTGAGGCTCAGCATCGGCTGCCCTGCCAAATAGGCCAGCCCAAGACGCGGCGGGGTCTGGGCAGCTGCCCGTGGCGCTAAAGCCCAAACAGCCAGGCACAGCACGCAAAGGAATCGAACGAGTTTCGAGCAGCGTGACTTCACATATCCGACGATTGATCGTTGCATATCAGCTAGTCCAAACCGGTCTCTGCACGCGGGGCGTTGGCTGGAAGAACCCAGCCAACGTTTCGTGGCTCCGGGCATGGCATTGATTTTAGTTCCGTTCGTGAGCTGATGCAAATCGCACAGGAAGAACCTGACGGACACCGAAACGGCTTCGGGTGAGTTGGACTCCAGGCCGAAGAGCTTCCAAGAGGTTTCCGACCTCACCGTGGTTTCCCGCGCCGCTCTTGAAATTCCTTGAACAGCGCGAAGAAGCTGTGCGGATCAAGCACGTCGAAGTTTAGGTCCGGGCGTTTGCGGTGCAGGGCGGCCAGCGTGTCGCTGATCTGCGTCGGGTTCACCCACACGATGCGGAAGAAATAGAAGCCCGGCACTTTGTTGCCGCGGTCTTTGATGGCACCGGACATTGCGGCGGCGGTTTGCTCGGCACTGCTGAAGTTGCAGGTGTTGTTGATCAGCTCCGTGACCGGCATGCCTTTCCAAACCTGCGGGTCCGGCGTCCGGCCACCCTTGTCGTGCAGGTCCATCACGATGGTGGCGAAGCCGCTTGGGGAGAATTGCCGGAAGGCGTCCTTCACGTCCGGCGACGGCTGGTCCCAGTCCAGCACCATTGGCGCGATGTCCATGTCGGCCTCGCGGAAGAAACGCCGGTTGTGCTTCACGAAGAGCGGCAGGTGTTCCTTGCGGACGCGGTTCGGGTTCATGTAGCCGGCGGCGCTGGCGTCGGCGGTGAACGTGTCGGCGGGCGTGGCGGTGCTGTAGAAGTAAGCGATCAGGTCTGGGAAGGTTTCGATCAAGTTTGGATTGATTCCCCAAGCCAGCAGGATTTTGCCGCGACCAGCGTTGTGCCAGTGGTTCGGCAGGAACTCGTAAAGCGGCGTGGCCGAGTCGTAATCCGCCATGAGGATGCAGAGGTAGGCTTTGTTTTCGAGCGGGACTTTCTTCGCGGCGCGATGCTGGTGCAGCGGCTGGCGCGGCGCCTGGCTGTGGAGCGATTGGTTGAAGCAATCGCTGGAGATCGTGTTCTGGTAGCAGTTGTAAGGCGACATCAACCAAACCGACTCCCATTCCGTCGGCACCGGTTCGTGTGCGCTCTTGTGGTCGGGCATGTTAGCGTATTTCGAGAAGGCGAAGAAACCAGTCAGCTCGGTCATCTGTTTGCCGGCGGAATGACGCAGCGTTTCGGCCAGCATGAGCTTGTAGGATTCCAAGTCCAGGCCGAGCCGCTGGTCGGGATCATCCTGGGGTTTCTCGTCGCCCCACGGCGAGAGGTCGAACACGAACGCGCGATTCTTCACCACCCAGTCGCGCGTGAGCACGTAGCCGATGTCGCCGCGGGCGCGGGTGGTGAAGGAATCCTCGAAGAGGCAAAGCAGGTGCGCGGAGCAACGGCCCTTGGCCAGATACTCGCGGATGGCCCAGCGGTAGGCGTCGTTCTTCTTGCTGCCAATTTCCGCGCCGGTGAATCGGCCACACAGGTTAGCGAGAATCGGGAGTTGCCATTGTTTCAGATACCGCTCGACATACGCCGGGCTGAGCACGACGCCATCTTCGACCCCAGCAATTGTCGTAGCCACGTTCACGCTGGCCGGCACGTTCGGGTCCCAGATGACCGCGCCTTTGACCCGCTTGCCGGCGAGTTTCACCAGCGCGCTCAGATTGGCCAACGGCTGCACCTCGCGGCCTTGAAGCCAGCGGCCCTCCTTCGAGAGGATGTCGAGCCAGTTTTGCGGTCGGGTGTTCTTGCGCGAGAGTACGTAAAGCTCGGGCGACTTCCGGTTGATGATGCCCTGCAAACACGCGACTGCCATCGCTTGGTCGTAGGATTCCGGCGTCCCATCGTGGGTGAGCGTGAAGGTGTAAAGCGCCCCGTGGTTCGCAGCCGGATTGGCCCTGGCGGACATCGCGGCGCTCGTGAACTGACTCGCCATCACCCGGCAATCCGCAGCGGCTGCCAAGACGACCACGCTGAGGAGGATCGGGAAGAATTGTGGGTTGAGTGGGGAGGAAAGTCGAGAAAGGCGCATATCGTTTCGTCGGTTTGCGATGATAAACTCGTTGCTCTAAACCAGTGCCAGACGTACGCAGCCTAGCCTTGCGACCTACCGGCAGGAAGCCGAATTGTGCGGTCGTCGGCAGCCATTTCAAACTCGCCAAACGCAACCGTTCGCCGTAATCACTCCAGCCATGAAACAGCGCTCCCCTGCCCTTTTTCTGCTCGGCTCGTTTCTGCCCCTCGCTGCATCTCTTTTCGCCGCCAGCGCGCCGCGCCCCAACGTTGTTTTCATCCTGGCCGACGATCTCGGCTACGCGGACTTGAGCTGCCAAGGCGCGACGGACATCCGGACGCCAAACATTGACCGCTTGGCGAAGGAAGGCGTGCGCCTGACGGACTTTTACGCCAATGGCCCGGTATGTTCGCCCACGCGCTGCGGCCTGATGACGGGGCGTTACCAGCAGCACATCGGCGGTCTTGAATGGGCCATTCCACCCGGCAAGAAACATCTTGGCCTGCCAGCGGGGGAAAAGACCATCGCGGCGATGTTGCATGAGGCCGGTTACGTCACTGCGCTTTCCGGCAAATGGCATCTCGGGTACACAGCCGACCGCGCACCCAACGCCCACGGCTTCGACCGCTTCTTCGGCTTGCTCAGCGGCAATCACGATTACTTCACGCATCGCGAAAACAACGGCGAACCGGACCTTTACCTCGACGACAAGCCAGTGGTCATGGAAGGTTACTCCACGCATCTCATCACACGGCACGCGCTCCAGTTCCTCGACGCGATAAAGGACAAACCGTTCTTCCTCTATGTTGCCTTCAACGCGCCGCATTTCCCGTTTCAAGGTCCGGAGGACGCGGCCCGCCAGATCACGCTGAAGGAGTGGGCACAAGGCACGCGCGAAACCTACGTGAAAATGGTGGAGGCGATGGACGGCGGCGCAGGCGAAATCCTGGCAGCGCTCGACCGGCATGGACTCACGCGCAAGACGCTGGTCGTGTTTGCCAGCGACAACGGTGGGGACCGGTATTCGCGCAATGGCCCGCTCGCGAAGGGCAAGGGCCAGCTTTGGGAAGGCGGCATTCGGGTGCCGTGTCTGGCGCGCTGGCCGGGCCACATCCCGTCGCAAAAGGTCTGCCCCCAAATCGGCATCACGATGGATTGGACCGCGACGATTGCAGAGCTGGCCGGCGCCAAGCCACCGAAGGATCGCCCGTTCGAGGGCATTGATCTGCTCCGGATTCTTTCGGGAAAGAGTCATGTCCGCGAGCGCACGTTGTTCTGGCGGCGCGCCGGGCCGGATTTCGTCAAGACGCATCGGGCCGCGCGGCGCGGCGATTGGAAGCTCGTCGAAGACACGAAGGGAAAAAGTTTTCTCTACAACCTCGCCCAAGACATCGGCGAGACGAACAATCTGGCGGACGCCGAACCGGCACGAGTTGCGAAGCTGAGGAAGTTGCTCGACGGTTGGGAAGCGCAGATGGACCCGCCGCTGTATCCGGTCGCCGCGCGTTGATGCACTGCGTTGCCTGGCATCTGGGATTTCGGATTTTGAGCTCCGGCAATCGTTCGGACTTCGGATTTACCACACCATCTTCCTTGTTGAGTTCCCGCCGCCCGGAATGTTAGCTTCGCGCCGCCCGGTGAACGTCGGGAGAATGGTTCGGGGCGTAGCGTAGCCCGGCTAGCGCGCTTGCTTGGGGTGCAAGAGGTCGTGAGTTCAAATCTCACCGCCCCGACCATTTTCTCCTTCCGATCAAAGTTCAGCGCCGCGGAATCTCGTGCGCCTTACGACTCCTGCCGATAAAGGTGAAACAACTCGCTGTGGTGCGTCCCTTGCCAAACGAGTCGCCACGACGCATCCGGCGGCTGCGGGCGCCGGTTCTCCCCGGTCGCTCCCTGAATCAGCAGCCAGCGCGATTCCTGCGGACCGCGAATTTCTTCGCACACCACGCGCACGCCGGCGAAGTAGCTGAGCATCGCCCGCTGCGGTTCGCCGACGCCGCGACCAACAACGGCGCCGGGGGTTGCGCCGAGCGCCTCACGCAGTCCGACAAAATCGCGGCGGTAACTCATGTTGCGGTTCGTCACCGGCAGCCACAGCGTCATGCCGAGCAAATACAGCAGCGCCAGGCCAGCGGTCCAATGCGCCACGACCATGCCGCTTTCCGACCGGTGACGCAGCAGGAGGCAAAGCCAGCCCACCGACGCCAGAAGTGCGACGGCGAACGCCCAAATCTGGAACTCGGGCGCGAAATCCGGCACTTGCTCCCGGATGCGCTCCAACACCAGCGCCGGCGTGCCGGTGAACTGGGCGAGCCAGCCAAACCACGCCACCACTGCCAGGACGCTGAAGAAAGCAAATCCTGCGCGATTGGCGACCTTGACGAAGCGCGGGCTGAAGGCATCCACCGCCCGCGCCGCCAACACCGCGAGTGGCACGAGCATCGGCAAGGCGTAGTTGTCGCGGCTTTGCCGGGAGGCGTTCAGCACGGCGAACGTCACGAGGAAATTCAGCAACGGCAGAACGATCTGCGGTTTCCACCACGCCGTCCGCCGTTCATGCCATAGCGCCAAGAGCGTTAGCGGCAGCGCGGGACAAGCGAAGTACAACAGCGTCTTCGCATACGGCAGGAGGGAGGAACTGCCGCCGGCAAGCTGATTCTGACCGAGGAAACGGCCAAAGTTGTTGTCCCAAAACCAGTCCATGAACAGCTTCGGTGAACGTTGCCACAACGCCAGCGGCCAGATAATCAGCCAGGGCAACGCGGCAATGACAATTCCACCGAGCAGCCGCCAGAAGTCGCGCGTGCGCCAGGCTTTGCTGAAAATCGGCAGGCAGAGAATCGTCAACCCAAGCGTGCCCGGCCCCAACAGACCTTTCGCGAGAAACGCCAGTCCGCAGCCGGTGCCGCAAAGAAGCCCACCCAGCCAGGCCCGCCGCAGGCCGATTGCCGCGCCGTAGAGCGCCAGCGCGCAACCGGTCACCAGCCCGAGGTCCGTCACCAGCATGTGCGCGTGATGCACGTAGCCGAGGCAGCCGAGCAACGCCAGCACGGCAACCCAACCTTTGCCTGGACCGTTGAGTTCACGGCTGCAAAGTCCGACGAACAGCATCGCCAAACCGACGTAGACGACGCAGGCCAGCCGCATCGCAACGTGCATTGGCAACAGCGGTGAGAACACTTGGGCCAGCACGGCGGCGGTGATGAAGAACACGGGGGGTTTCTCCATGAAAGGATCCGCACCCAGCGTCGGCACCACCCAATTGCCGGTTTCGACGATGTTCTGCACCAGACCCACCGTGTAGGCTTCGTCGGCTTTCCACGGATCGCGCCCAACCACGCCCGGCAGCATCCAGGCGGCAAACAGAAGGGCGAGCAGGAGGATTCGCGTGCGCGACGGATTCATGCGGGTCGGGTCATTTCGCGTGTCGGCGGGGAGACTAGCGGCGACGCGGCGCGAGACAAGCCGCGTTTCGCCGTCGCTTAAAAGCTTGCCCGCGGCGGCGGCAGGAAAATACCTTCCCCCTGTGCGACCCTTGGTTCTGGTTTAGCGATGCGAGACGAGTTCCTGCCATTCTCTCGTCCCTCAATTACCGACGCGGAAATCAACTCGGTCGTCGAGACGTTGCGCTCCGGCTGGATCACCACCGGGCCGAGGGCGGTGCAATTCGAGGAGCGCTTCCGAGAGTATGTGGGCTGCGCTCACGCGATTGCACTGACCTCTGCAACCGGCGGAATGCATCTCGCCCTGGCGGCGCTGGGCATTGGGCCGGGCGATGAAGTCGTCACGCCATCGCTCACGTGGGTTTCGGCAGTGAATCTGATCGTTCTGGCTGGCGCCACTCCGGTTTTCGCGGACGTGGACCGTGACACACTGATGGTCACCGCCGAGACGCTTGCGCCGTGTTTCAGCCCGCGCATGAAGCTGATCATCCCGGTGCATTACGCGGGTGCGCCGGCGGATCTCGATCCGATCCGTGAGTTGGCGAAAGAGCACGCCGCGTTTCTGCTAGAAGACGCCGCGCACGCCGCGGGCACGCGCTACCGAGGCGATCTCATCGGCCATCGCGGCACTTCGATTTTCTCTTTCCACCCCATCAAGAATCTCACGACCGGCGAAGGCGGCATGTTTTGCACGGATGACGCAGCACTGGCGGAACGCATCCGGCGGCTCAAGTTCCACGGGTTAGGCGTGGACGCTTACGACCGCACGATGCAGGGCCGCTCGCCGCAAGCGGAAGTCCTCGAGCCGGGCTTCAAATACAACCTCACGGACATC
>Ga0315277_10003643_pt1 | contig 20858 bp, 17 predicted proteins | sample YL17G05_15_MG_FD_203695 | JGI IMG/M metagenome (GOLD analysis project Ga0315277, IMG submission 203695) | Sediment microbial communities from Yellowstone Lake, YNP, Wyoming, USA - YL17G05_15 | ecosystem: Environmental > Aquatic > Freshwater > Lake > Sediment | place: USA: Wyoming | collected... | reverse complement strand
TTTTCCAGGAGGTTCTTCAGGGGCGTGATGAGGAAGATCGGCAGAAAAATGATCACAGCCAGACACAGCGCGCAGCGGAGCATGAAGAGATTCCAGCTGTTGCCGAAAGGACCGGAATAACGTTTGTCGTCAACGTTAAACGTCAGAACATACCTGCCCTCGTTCGTGTCATAGACCTTGAGCTTGAGGTCGATGAATCCTGCATTGTTGGTGGAGCGGAATTCCTTGAGCTCCCCTGTCACAATCACATTCACGCCAATGGATTTTGCCTTGGTCACCATCTTGTTGAAAAACTCGCTCCTGGTCTCGTCCAGTTCGATCTTTTTGAGGATATTGTCAATATACCCTTCTTCCTTGACTTCGAAATTGCCGCGCGAAGCCAGAACCTCGATCATTTTTTCGGTGACATATCGCGTGGGGTCATTCTTGAATCGGGTGACCACCAGGGGATTTCCGAAATATCCCTTGATTTCCTTTTCCAGACGATCCGATGCTTTGATGCAGGCTTCGTCCGCAACAGCCTTGCGCAGGCCGTCCGGCGCCTTTTGATGCGGGCGCAACAGGAAATAAGCCTGCACAAGCACCAGGATAAACAATAAGGGAACCAGCACCTTGGGCTTGAAGAGTTGAGCAATCAGGTAAAACATGTTATTCGTCCCCCCAATCTTGAAATTTTTTCAAATCCCTCGATTTCACAGAGGGTTTGATTTTCTTGAGAATCTGGTCAAAATCCGCGCGTTCAATATCCCGATCCACTCCGGTCTGGATGGATTCGAGGAAAGGGATGGAAGTCGCCTTTTCGCATAATGCCCGGATATCCGCCCCGCTGTAACCCTCGAGCCGCTCGGAAAGTTCTGAAAGGTTTACAGAGGGGGAAACAGGCCTTCCCTTGAGATTCAATTCCAAAATCTGCCTCCTGGCTGCGGGATCCGGCAGCCCCACATGAATCTTGATATCAAAACGTCCGGGCCTGAGCACTGCAGGATCCAGGGACCAGGGTTCATTCGTTGCTCCGATGAACAGGATCACGTTTTCCCTTTTGACGAATCCCTCCAGCTCCATCAGGATCTGGGGAACAACGCGCTGCATGACTGTGGACTGGGAATCCCTGCGCTTTGGGATCAACGCCTCGATTTCGTCAATAAAGATGATGGACAGGGGATGAACAGATGCTTCCTTGAACAGCCGGTCAATGTTCTGTTCCGCTTCTCCCACCCATTTGCTCATCACCTGGGAGGGTTTGACCGTGAAGAACACAGCATCGGTTTCTCCTGCTATGGCGCGGGCAATGAGCGTTTTTCCGGTTCCCGGGGGTCCGTAAAGCAGAACGCCTCCGCCGGACTTGATTCCGAATTTCTTCGCCTTGTCCGGGTACAGGATGGGATAGAGGAACCGGACGTGAATCTCTTCTTTGACATCCTCCAGCCCTGCCACGTCTTTAAACCGGATATCCGGTTTTTCCTTCACGATCCAATCCTGTGCCGAGGGTTCTTCCGATGGGATTTGTTCCCCTCTTTTTCCTGTTTTGATATAAGGTTCGAGCGCCTGCGCTTTTTCCATGATCTGGTGCGCCTTTTTTTCCCTGATGCTGCGGATAGGTCCCTCGGATTTCTCCGCAGCCTTGAACATCATTTCCGCAGCGACAAGGAATCGTTCGCGAGCCTTTTTCAGCTCCCCGGATTCCTGGAAATCCAGCCCGCTTCTCAAATTCTCCGCCGCCTTTTCGAGAAAGAATTTCATATTCAGTCCCTATCTGAATTATTATCTAACGCAGAGGCGCAGAGAGCGCAGAGAGTAAGAAAAAAACATATTTTTGTTCTCTGCGGACTCTGCGCCTTTGCGTTATAATAGTATTCTTCATTCTCAAGTCGTTCAATACAGAGTCTGGCTTCATACATTTATCCTCTTTCCTGAGTTCCAGATTGAAATATTTTTTTTATTCTAATTTTTTTACCCTCATAATCACTTTAAAAATTAACGTCCCTCGATATAGTCTGACGCCTAATATCAGAGCCTTTTTCAGCTCCCCGGATTCCTGGAAATCCAGCCCGCTTCTCAAATTCTCCGCAGCCTTTTCGAGAAAGAATTTCATAAGTTAATCCACCCTCATCAATCTATCCAGTTTTCCTTATCTTTCCAGTGGGGACGGAATGCCATTCCGTCCCTACCCAATTTTTGATCTAACGCAGAGACGCCAAGATCGAAGAGAGAGAAGAAACATCATGATTTCATTCTCTGCGTTCTCTGCGCCTCTGCGTGAAAAATATTTTCCCTCTCTTTTTTTCCTGAAAATATAGAGATTCGAATCTACACCGAAGAACATTTTCAGGGCTTCGTATAACCCAATATAAATTTTAAAAGCTGCTGTCATAAGAGAAGATTCCCTTCCAATAGAAAACGTCCATCAATATAGAGTCTGACCCGACAGGTTTCCAAACCTCGCATTATTATTCAGCTTAAATAACCTATAAAAACATCAAATCAGGCCAAACCATAGAGTCTGATATCTTTCCTTGCGACACTCCTCTGTTTGTCTGCATTCAAATATTATCTTTGCCGCAACTCCATCTAATTGAATATTACAGATAGAAGCATTATCCCTTCCTTCTATTTTATTATGACATGTGCAACATATAGGAATTAACTCCAAATCATCTTTTTGGCTCTCCAATATTTTAAGCAATGTGACTCTCCTGAATGCTGAAATTGAACCGTTTGGAGAAATATAAATATGTATTGCATCGCCACATTCAGGACATTGAATTCTGTGGCATGCATCCGACATAAAAGGTAGTGTAAAAACAAATTTCTTACACGCAAGACATGTGACGTCGAAAAAGCTGTCCTTTAACTCCTCCGAGGTAATAAATCTTTTACCTGATACTTTTATATCACTCATTTTCCTGATCCCTCCTGATATACATTTTCCAATGCTTCTTTTTATTTTTCCAACTCAAGGCACTGTCGCCATCCTGTTTGGTTCGTAATCTCATAAGGTTTCCCAAGTTGATTTTGTCCTTGGGAATATCCGGATGAAGAGGCTTTGTTTCCGGAACGGCAAGCTGGATTTCTCCCTCTTTTCCCTTCATCATGCGTACCATTTCCGACGCAGATTCCGGGCGGTTTTCTGGGATTTTGTCCAGAGATTGGAGTATAGCGCCGTTCACATGTTCTGGAACATTCCCCAGAGGATCAGGGGATTTGAAGCGGATCTGCTCGGGGATATGGCCCTTGTGAAAAGGCGGATTGCCGGAAAGTGCCTCATACGCCAAGGCGCCGAAGGAATAGATATCGCTCTTCCTGGAAACTCTTTCACCCATCATCTGTTCCGGGCTCATGTAACAAAGCGTGCCGGATGTTTCCTTTCCCGATATGCGGGAGATATTATCCTTTATCTGATAGGCAATCCCGAAATCCGCAATTTTAACCGATCCCGCGTTATCAATCAGAATATTCGGTGGTTTGATATCCAGGTGAAGGATGTTTTTGGAATGGGCGAAATCAAGACCTGCGGCAATCTTCTCCGCAATCGGAAGGAACTCTTCAAGAGTAAACCTCTCTTTTTCTTCTATCATTTTCTCTAATGTTTTACCTTCAACGTATTCCATCACGATGAAATGCTCGTCTTTTTCCTCTTCAAGGTTATGAATGCGCAGGATATTGGGATGCGAGAGCGACATGGAGAGCTTTGCCTCGCGCAGAAGCGACTTCATCGCGCGTTCGCTTGAGGAAAGAATTTTGGGAAGAATCTTGATCGCAACCGGAATATCGAGCTTCGTATCCTGAGCCAGGAAAACCACCCCCATGCCGCCTTTGCCGAGTTCCCGCTCAACCTTATACCTGTTAGATATCAAGGTCCCTTGAGGAAAAATCGTTGTTTTTGCTTTATCAAGTGTATCATTGAAGCTGTAACCGCAAGAAGAGCAGAAACTCGCATCTTCCGGAAATTCTTTATGACATTTGGGACAAGGTTTCAACTCTTATTACCTCCTGGATATTTGGGTTGATTGGTTCATGAGTTTTTCCCATTCAACCATTGAACCAAGCCCTTACTTATTCTATTATAATTAGCCTTTTCTTTACTACAATCAACAACCAATAACCCAAAACCGACGCCGCGAAGCGGTAAACCCATTCCCAAATCACCCCTACAGTATACGGCACACACGGAAACCGGTAAGGAAGCCCCAGTTCGTGGGATTGCACCAGCCGCGGGTCGCCGAACGCAGGTCCCACGGTGTGGCGTTATACGAGCCCCCCCGAAGAACCCGATTTTCCCCATTATTTTCATTTACCGGGTTGAGCCTTGTTACCTCCACCCTCCCATAAAATCCCTCATTATACCAGTCCAGGCACCACTCCCACGCATTCCCGTACATGTCATATAAACCCCAGACATTTGGCTTCTTTTGCCTTACCATATGCGTCTTATCTCCTGAATTTTCCTTATACCACGCATATTCTTTAAGCCGCATTTCATCGTTCCCAAAATACCACTTTCCCGCGCCTCCGGCACGGCACGAATACTCCCATTGCGCCTCGGTTGGAAGCGTATATTTCTTCCCCGTCTTCTCCTTTAACTTCTGACAGAATACCATCGCATCCTCCCAGGAGACCGTCTCCACAGGAAGATCATCTCCTTGAAATTGACTGGGATTCAGAGATATGAGTTTTTTAGTAAAAAAGCCTTTTTCCTTTTTCATTAAAGTGCCATATTGTAATTGTGTAACAGGAGTCTCCCCCAGCCAGAATCCATCCAATGTTACTTCATGAACCGGTTTTTCATCATCCCTCCCATCATTAGATCCCATCTGGAACGTTCCCCCCTCGATCCAGATCATCTTCAGGTTCATTCCTTCGCAATCTTCTATATAGTCTTTCCCCTCACCCATGATCGACGTCTTCTCAATCCGTGGAGTTATAATCTCAATATCCGTAATCCCCTGATTTCTTAAAGCCTTCACCATATCGCAAGCTGATTGAAATCGCTCCCCGGGAGACTTTGACAATCCCTTTTGAATCGCATCGTTCACATTCCTGGCAATATCCTTCAGATCCGATGGTTTCGCATTCCTGATCTGTTCCGGGATATGTCCTTGCGTAAACGGCGGTTTTCCGGAAAGGGATTCATACAAAACCGCGGCAAAGGAATAAATATCGCTCCTGTGATCTATCCCCTCTCCCATCAGCTGCTCGGGGCTCATATAAAGAAGCGTGCCGGTTGTTTCCTTGCCTGTGATCCTTGTCATGGTGTCCTTGAGCTGCCGCGCGATCCCGAAATCCGTGATCTTTACATTCCCGGCATTGTCTATCATGATATTCGATGGCTTGATATCGAGATGCAGAACCTTTTTCGAATGGGCAAAGTCCAGTCCCGCTGCGATCTGCTCCGCAATCGGAATCAGTTCTTCAAGATTTAAACACCCCTTTTTCTCCAGAAGGTCTTCGAGCGTTTGACCCTCGATATACTCCATGATGATGAAGTTCTCGCCTGCATCCTCTTCAAAATGATAGACACGGATGATGTTGGGATGCGTGAGTTCCAGTGTCAGGATCGCTTCCTTTTTGAATTTTTCGAGGGACTTTTGTTTCAGGGAAAGTTCACGGGGAAGCATCTTGATCGCAACGGAGCGGTTCAGCGTGGTATCCTGTGCAATATAAACCTCTCCCATTCCGCCCCTTCCGATCTCAGCCTTGATTTCATATCTGCGGCAAAGCATTAAACCTGTTTTGAATGTTGAGGTTTCTTTCCACGAAAGGGTGGATTTAATCCTCTCGGAATTATCGAGAGGGAGTGGAAGGGAGGACATGCAAAAGGGACATGCCCTCCACTCTTCTTCAACAGGTTTTCCGCATGTGGGACAGAATTTCATCTCAAGATCCTTTTCAAATCAATCACCATTCCCCAGTGGGGACGGAATGCCATTCCGTCCCTACCGAATTTTTTTATCTCACGCAGAGCCGCAGAGAGCGCCCTTCGACAGGCTCAGGACAAAGCAGAGAATGAAATATGATTTCTCTTCTCTCTCTGCGAACTCGGCGCCTCTGCGTGAAATATATGTTCTTTCTCTTATTTTCCTGAAGATATACGGGAGCGTTCTATTCCTCCAGGGATTTATCTTCTTTTTGCAGGATTTTATCCACCTTTTTCAGGCCCTGATCCACCGCAACCTCTGTATCGCTGGTATTTTCCGCAGCCTTGGCTTCCTGCATGGCTTCCACGATCTTCATGATGTCCGGATCCTCACCGAAATCTCCCGCCATATCGGACCCTTCCAGGCCGTCGAGGATGGACTTCAATTTTTCCATCTGGAATCCGCCTTCCACAACCGCCTTTTCCACGTAGGTCTGGAGTTCGCTCAGATCCATTTTGTTGAGGATGCTGGTCATGCCCATTTCCTCGATTTCCTTCCTGTTCTGCTTGATCTGCTCGAATCCTGAGATCACGCGCAGCTGGCGGGAATACAGAGCGAGTTGTTTGTCCTTGGTTCTGGACATGGAATCGAGCTCCTTGATCTTCCTTGCCATGATCACCTGCTGTCGCTGGGAGGCTTCATCCTTGCCTTTGAGGAAAAGGGACTGTTTCCTTTTTTCGACGTCCTCGATTTCCTTGATCATCTTGGACTCGCGTTGTTCCAGGCGCACCCGCTCGCGCCGGAGCTCGTCCACAGTGATTTTGTCCAGGGTTTTTTTCCTGGAAAAAAGTTTCTTCAGATCATCGCCCAAACTCATGTTCGTATCCTCCTTTTATTTTATTTCGAATAAAGCGTTAAATTGTCGTCAATGATATCCAGCCGATAATCCGGGGATTGGCTGAGTTCGGAAAATGCCCGTTTCAGGATCCATTCTGAAATGCGGGATTCCCGGACAGCAGCCCCGAGCGTCAGACTTGTCTGGTTCTCCATCTTGCCCTGGACATAGTCCCTCGCTTCGCAGATATAGTCCTCCAGTTTCTCCGGCGTAAAAATCGCTAAGAAGGGAATCGTCTTGTCATCCCCCTGATTGTAATAGAGTTCACCGGTTTTCAAATCAATAAGGTAAATGCAGAACTGGTTATGCATAAAACCTTTTTTGTTTTTCGATCCTGCGATCAGAGCCACAGCGTTTTTATCCCACCCTGTGGGCGAGGCGATTAAAAGGGCTTTGAAATATTTCGACTTTGAGGCGCTTTTTATCTCCCCATCGATCAGTTCACCCAGCTCGGACGCCTTGACAGGATCCGCGTCAAACCCCTGTTCCGCATAAGGCTCGAGTCTTGAGAAAACCCTCGCCTCAACGATTACCGTATTCTTCTTCAAAGGTCCCACCTTGACCGAATACCTGGCTGCGAGAGATTCATTCAGGGGATAAGTGTCGGGAATCGCGGCTGTGTCCCCCCTTTTACCGCGCAGATTCGCCATATCCCTGATGGCATTATTTTCCCTGATGTCAGTTTTCACGCGGGTGGTCACAAACTCAAGCTGGGACATTGGGTCAAGCAGGGTCAGGGGACAGCTGAGTCGCGTTTTCATATCCCTGATCAGTGCCAGTTCCTTTTCCCGCGCATCGGAACAGGGGATCACGTCCTTGCCCATTTCAATGGCTTCCTTCAGGACATTTTCGGTCTTGGATTTTGTCCGCCTGTGCTTTTTGCAGTAAGGATCCTGGGGGAGCAGGGAACAGACCCTGCAGAGAAGTTCCTCACATCCGGGTTCCCTGCACTTGATGAGGAACCTGGCGCTGCCGACAATCAGACGGCTGCACCTGCCGCATTTGATCCTTGTCTTTTTCTCTTCCGGAGGGGATGTCTGGATATGCTCGCTGCAAAACCGGATCTTTTTCAGGGTATAACAATTAATGCAGATCGGCAGGGAACAGATTTCGCAATACTGCGCCACGCTGAGGCTGCTGAAAATCCGATTCCCGCAAAAGCCGCACCGGATTTCCTGCTGGGCAAATGGAACCTGCTCCTGGGCGGTCTTTTTCACCTGCTCCACCTGGCGGTCAAAATAACTGTGCAGATCCGATTCCCGGATCCGGAAGATCCGTCCGATCTTTGCAGCAGGAAGATCCCCGGTTTTAATCAGCCGGTAGATCGTCTTGTAATCCACTCCCATTATTTCCGCCGCCTGTTCAATACTCATTATCTTACTCATCTTACAACACCTCTTTAGCTTTGGAATTGGTCTCCAATATTCTTTATACCCTTTGTGCAAATTTATTTGATCTTATATCCGCAATCAGGACAGAACAGAGCCTTGGATTCCAGGGACAGGCCGCATTTGGGACAGATGCGGCCCGGGGCAACCCCGCCCGATCCAACCACAACGGGCGGAATGCCCGTGCCCGATCCTGCAATAACAGTCTGTGCGCCTGGGAGCGGCGGCTTCACCTTCTCGGAAGCCACGAATCCCATTTGCGCCATGGCTTCCTTTGTAATGCGTTCCAGCCGGTCCGCAGCCTCCTTTTGATCCGCGATCCTTGCCTCCATGTCCTTGAGCCGTTCCTCAGTGACCTTGGATTCCGCGCGGTATTTCTCCGCAAGCGCGCGGGCAGCCTCAGGAGACTTCTCAGCCAGCTGGGCAAGGAGCTGCTCCGGACTCAGATTCACACGGATCCGCTGCTCCTCGAGCTGCCTCAGGATTTCCGCCTGGGATGCTCCGGCCTGGCTGATGATCGCCTCGATCTTTGCCTCTGAAAGCGCGCGGAGCTTTTCCAGCTCCAGCTTGTGCCTGTGCGTTTCCTCATCTTTTTTGATCCTTTTGACCTCATCCAGGATCTTCAAACCGTCCATTGCCTCGCGGAAATCCTGCTCGTGCTCCCTCTGATGTTTGATATATTCATATTCGTCTTCAAGCTTTGTAATATCCAGCTTGATCTTGCGGGCTTCCAGCTCGTTCTTCTCCGTCTCCAGCCTGCGGGTGAGCATCTCCCTCTGCCGGATATTCTCCTTTTCCTCCTCGTGAAGCAGTTCATCCATTTCCCTGGAGCGCCGCGCATCATCCTCGATGCCCATGATCTCGATGCGCCGCAGGATGCCGTCTTTCTCCCGATTGTGCGTAATGCGCTCTGTCAATTGCTGCATCTCATCCTGGCGGAGAACGTCCTTGATCCCAAGTTCATGTTCTGTCTGGCGGAGAAACTGCTCAAAATCCTTCTCATTCTTGAACGAATCCATCTTCTCCTGGGTGAGCGACTCGCGGAGCCTCTTCGCCAGCTTGATGCGGTCCTCTTTGATCCCGATCTTTTCCTCTTCCAGGACCACCTTCTCTTTTTCGACCGCAATCTCGCCTTTCTCTTTCCGGATCTCCTCGAATGCAGGACTTTCAAAACGCATGATTCGGAGCTGCACGATTTTGAGTCCCACCCGGTTTACAATGTCGTCCATCAACTGCTGGATGTCCGTCTCCATGGTCTGGCGCAGCTGGGGATTGCCAAAAAGATCATGCGCGCTGTATCCCGCGCCTGCGATCTCCACTGTGTTCTTCAGCTCCAGGACCAGGGATTCCCGGAGTTCAACCAGGGTGTAACGCTTTTTTGCCTTGAACAGGTTCAAAAACAGGGAATCAGGATCGGACACGTTGAGAACTACCCTGGCAAACGCGCTCACGGGAATATTTTCCGCGGTTCGGATATCGCTGACGTCCAGATCCATGGCGATATCCCCTGCATCCATGATGACAATCGAGGCTGGGACATTGGTGTTGAAATGATTGATCCGCTGCAAAAGCCCGCCGATATCCCGTATCCCCTCATGCAGTTCGCCCATGTATTTGCCCTGCTGGAACAGGATCGCGCGGGTTCCGTGTTCAATCATAATGCCTTTTGTCAGGAGACCCGGCACATCCACATCATCCACGCGCACTGCGAAATCCTCTGCATTCCGCACCCATCTGTGCCCGATCACATTGGGCGCGGGCATGGCTTCCTGATCCGCTCCGCACTTCCAGCAGAATTGACTGGTCAGGGCAAGCTCCGCTCCGCACACCCCGCAAGTCGTGTCAGCGCGCACGCTGGGCGCGCCGCACCCGGAGCAGAACCTCGCCGCTTTTCTTACCCTGCCGCCGCATTGCGGACACTTGTCGCTGAAAAGTCCCATTTTCCTTTCCCCCTTTCACATTGTTCTTGAATCCTATACTCATACTCGCCTGTCGCGCCGTAGCCTTGGCGAAGGCGGATAATCGTAATCATACTCGTACTCGATCATGTTTTCTTCCTATCTCGGCCGCAATGCATGCCGCGTCATTTTCCTGATGAAAATCAGCAGAACAAACAGGATGAAGAGCGCCGCAATGACTCCGATCAGGATCAGGGGATATCGCCAGAAACGGGTGAGCGCGTCGCTCCATCTCACAAACGCCTCGCCCATGATCGGTCCGCTCGACCAGACCACCTGGCCTGTTTCCACATCCGCAAGGTGAAGCGTGATCTTCACCTCAGACCGGGTATCCCAGAGATTATTATATACCGACCACACCGTTCCATACATCAGGCCGTCCACACCCTTGATCTTTCCGAATTTCTGGATGGTTTTGGCGTCCATCACATCCTCTTTCAATGTGTTCCACTCAATCTCGGAAAGCAGGGTGTTCCATTCCTTGTCGCTGCGGACAAAGAGCTTCAGTTTGGTCTGAGTGATGCCGGATTTCAAAACTTCGGTGATAAATCCATCCCCATCGCCCCAGACCGGCATCACAGCCACATTGACGAGTGCGGTGATATTCTTCTGTTTCAGGGAATTCATGGCCAGATCGCCGGCCTTCTTCGCCGCATCCTGCTCGAGCCGCGTCAGGGCAAAACAGGGCGCGATCAAAACAAGCATCATCAAAACACACAGCGTTGTTTTCCTTTCTTGTTTCGGCATTTTATCTTACCTCCTTAATATATTTGTTCCATCCTGAAAAAATTTTCCAATCCATTCACTCCCTGCCCCAGTTCTCGTACTTCTGCAGCGCCTCCCTCGTGGCATCCGGCTTCATCTTTTTCAAGACAGGGTAAAATTCTTCCTCGCGGAGAGACCGGATTTTTAAATTATACTTTTTCACCGCTTCCTTTCCCTTTTCCACTGTGCGTTCCAGTTCCGGGTTCTGTTCATGGATCATGCCGGAAATCACCTCTGTGCAGATCCGCCCGATCTCCCGCCCGCTTAGCCCCTCGATTCTTTGGGCAAGGCTCTCCAGGCTCCCCTCCAGCTTATGCCCGTTTTTGATGATATGAATTTTCAAAATCGCAAGCCGGGCAGCCTGATCCGGCAGGGGAACGTAAATCCTTTTCTGAAACCTTGACAGCGCCGCCTCATCCAGAAGCCAGGGAGTGTTTGTTGACCCGATGGTGAGCACATAATCCTCAGAACCCTTTTCTGTGAGACCGTCCAGCTCGGTCAAGAGATTGGACAGCATGCGGCGTTCCGCGCCGCTCTCTGACATGCTCCGGTTGATGCACAGGGATTCGAACTCATCCATGAACACCACGCTGGGCGCATATTCCCGCGCAGTCTCATAAAGCGTTGAAATCAGCTTCGTGGTTTCGCCGAAATATTTGCTCATCATACTGCTGACCTTGACATTAAAAAACGTGGCATCCAGCGCGCCGGACGTGGCTGCCGCAAGCAGGGTCTTCCCGGTTCCCGGAGGGCCGTACAGGAGGATATTCCGCGTGCTGCCGATCCTCACTCCCTGGGGTTTGCGCGCAAGCGCGATCCCGAATGCCAGCATGATTTCCTGCTTGGTCTGGTTCAAACCGCCGATGTCGTCCCAGCCAACAGAGGATTTGAAAATCAGATCCAGGATATCCTCTTTCAGATTATCTTTTTCCGCCTGTTTCACTCCCTGTTCAGAAACTGCGTCCGGCCGCTCGACAGCGCTTGCGGAATAGAGCTCCGGATGGAGGAATTTTTCCTTTAATCGCGCATAGACTCTTGCCATCTCCATCCTGCGTTTGCGCTCACCCATGTTCAAGGCGTATGCAGCATAGCTCCGGGCGAGCTGTGCGCATTCGCCGTAGGTCTGAGCAGCCTTGAGATGATCTCCCTTTTCCGTATAATCCCGCGCCAGCTGGAGCGCCCTTTGCAGGCTCTCATGAATGCTTTTGCTGAGGTCCACACCCATTGATCAAAATCCCTTTCTCTTGTCCGTGTTTTTTATTTTCCAGAATTTGTCAATCGAACATCGCCTCGATGCTGTTTTCCTTTTCCTCCTTGATCACCAGGTTGCCGGAAAGTCCGATCTTGAGATCCAGGATATAACGCCCGATGAATTGACGGACGTCGCTCCGGCAGTTGATCTGCATGGTAACACGGCTATCCTCTTCCTCGAACCTTTCGATGGACACATAATTGATCCCGGGTTTCGCTTCGAGCTGCTCGCGGATGTAATACGCGTCCACAGCCTTTTTGATTTTGTGGATATAAAGATTCACGTCCACCATGCTCACCGACCTTCGGATGAGCTCCGTGGAGATATAATCATAAGCCCCTTCCGCTGCTTTTTCAATGGCGCTGTTGCCCGCTTCCAGCTGTGACAGGGCGCGCTTTCCCCGCACATCCAGAACCTTGGACGCAATCGTTTCCCCATTCACGGTCTTGACAGCGCGGGCGTTCAATTCCGCGGCATAGGAATAAAAATTTCCGAACTTGTCGTATTGACTGGCTTTGCAGTCCAGGAAGATCACTGCGGGGATTCCCGTTCTTTTGAAAAATCCCTCAAGGTCGTTTTCATCCCCGGGTTTGTAAATCTCGGACGTAGGCAGAACCTTGTAATTCGTGGCTGCCAGACGGGATTTGAAAAAATCGCGGCAGCTGTCAACTGCCTGAGACCCTGCATCCGTTTCGATTGTTTCCTGATTCACCAGGATGATCTTCATCGCATTGAGGCGGGCTTTGGTCATGATCTCCTGTTTTTCCGTTTCCGAAAGCGTGGGGGTTTTGAGCTGGATCACGGGTTTTACGATGTAGGGGTCCTGGGGTTTTGCCGGCTGGGGTTTTTCCTTGGGAAGCGTGGACAGGGGTTCCGGTTTGGCTTTTTCCGTTCCCGCCGGCGGAGACGTATCCGGCCGTTTGTAGGGACGTTTGGAGCAGGAGAGCGCGAGGCAGAGGATGCAGGCGGACAATGCCCAAAAGATTGACTTTTCCATTACCTTTAAATTCATTTTCTTATCCTCCAATATCTTCAATTTAATTTAATATGACTCAATTACCCTCAATTACCCCCAATTGTCAACAATTATTTTAAAAAATTTTTATGTCTTTAAAATCTTTCAAATCAGCATGATACGTATTTCCCCTCAAAATGCCCCAAAAACTTTCCCTCCCCCCGATTGTAGCAAAAAGTGAAAAAATGTGTTAATAAGTTTTGAACTGTGCCCGTCGCCTTTCGATTAAAATCTTCTATCTTTCAAACTTCCCTTCTCTCTCAGTGGGGACGGATTGCCAATCCGTCCCTACCCAATTCTACTGATAAATCTTCGGTTTAAAACCTTATGCCTTCTCTCCACTTAACCCCTCAACTCATTAACCCTTTAACTCATAAACGCATCTCCTCTATTTTGACCTGGATATGCGGAACCCGAGAAAGTCGAACTCAATGGACGGGGGAAAGATATTGGGATCCGTCAAGCAACAGTAGCTCGCATCATAGGAATAACCGCCTCCCCATACCACACGGTCAGAGCCTTCTGAAGGACCCATCGGATTTGTCTGCGCCCCACTGATGTAAGATCCATACCAATCTAGGCACCACTCAAACACATTACCGTATACAAATTGGGGGGACCAATTGGGGGTCGGACTCTATATCGAAGAACATTAATCGGGACCTCGTACTCCTCTCGGGATAACTGTAAAAGCTCCTTTCAATTCGAAACATGCTCTTGTTTTCTTTCATGAAAATATCCACTGTCTTTCACTGGAAATTCTCTCTATCCTCCTTTGTTTCTTTTTTCAAGTAAGATTGAGGATTAAAATAAACGTCGCTCAATAGAGAGTCCAACCCCAGCTTCCCCTTATATCCGCTTCTATATAGGGGTTCATCGTTAACGTCACTCAATATATAGTTTGACCCCCTATACTATACCTTCAAGAATCCTGCACCTAACGAGTGAGATGGGAAACTCGAAAACCGATGTAGTTGCCCCGGTTAGACGGATTGTACCCCAAGCGAATCGATGATCTCGTGTGCCCTTGCCACGAACTGTCGTACCAAGAGCTCCCGCGAAGAACACGACTTCCGCCCGCCCAATTGATACCTAATATTGAAAATTGATCGTCTCCGGTATCAGGACCAGTTGGATTCCTTCCACCTGAGTAATATTCTTTCCCATACCAGTCCGAACACCATTCCCAGACATTCCCGTGCATGTCGTACAACTTAAAGTTATTTGGTTTCTTCTGCTTCACCGGATGTGTCTTTCCTTCTGAATTGCTATCATACCATGCATATTCCCCTAATTGAGATTCATCATCCCCAAAACACCATCTTCCTGTACTTCCAGCCCGGCACGCATATTCCCATTGTGCCTCGGTGGGAAGGGTATATTTTCCCTTCCCCTTTTTGGATAACCATTCGCAAAAAGCCTTCGCATCGTTCCATGATATACATACTACCGGATGACTTTCGTTTTGTTCAAATCCCGGATTCCTCCAATTCGCGCTTTTATCCCATCTAATATCTCCCACGGAAGAACGTAAAATATGGGCACCCTGACCGTTTGGTTCTGTCCCCCTTTCCGCATCTGTCCTGTAATTCGTTTCCTCTATGAATTTCATGAATTGTCCTACCGTAACCTCCGTTTCACCCAGCCAGAAGCCGTCCAGCTGCACAATATGAACCGGTCCCTCATCAGAAGATCTTTTCTTTTCCGATTCCGGGGAACCCATAAGGAAAGAACCCTGAGGTATCCAGATCATCTTCAGGTTTAATCCCGCATGATCTTCAGTATAATCCTTTGTCTTGGCTTTGATGGTCAGGGATAGAGTTTTCAGTGTTTCCCGCTGATCCTCATCTGTTGCACGGAGTTCAATGTTACGGTCTCCTAGTTTCTGGTTGGATAAAGAGGAAAGCTCCAGAGTCTTTTGTTCGACTTTCTGCCAGGGGGAACCCGGAATCTGATATTCCAACTTCACAGAGCCTCCTTCAGGATCTTCCGCCCTTTCTATGATCAGACGCGTTGTATCGCCTTCAGTGATTTCGGACTTCTCAAGATGCGCCTCCAGAATCGGAGGATTATCTCCTGTGATGCGGAACTGTACGGTTTGGATCGTTGATTCCAGTCCGTCAGAATCGATTGCCTTAGCCTCCACTGTATATTCCCCCGCCTTGTCAAAAGAATGCGCCTTGTTCCCGGCATTCACCTCATCCCAGTTCCCTCCGTTTATTCGCCATTCTATTTTCTTCACATTCATATCAGGATCCGAAGCGGAAATATCGAATTCCACATTCCCACGATCCCGCCATTTCACATCACCTTCAGGACCCTTGATGCTTATTTCCGGGACATGATTTTTTCTTAACAGGAACTTCCGTTTCCGTCGAACCGATTCCTCTTTTGCATCATCCATAACCCACGCTGTTACAGAATGTGGGCCTTCCGCGAGTTCTTCCGGCAATTTGTATTCCCCCTTCTCTGTTTGAATCGGCGTATCAGAGATATCGAGAAGAAAACAATACGACTCGATCTTCCCATCCTCATCTCCAGCTTTAACCCGGAAAATATATTCCGGGGGGACGCGGATTATGGCATCCTCCTCAGGAGCTTTTTCCCATTCGATACTGGGCGCAATATTATTGACTGTGAATTCATGCCTGAGCGTGTTGGATTGTCCCCCCTTTGTATCCACGGCAAAAGCCTCAAAAATACACTTGCCCTTGTGCAAATCTTTAAGGGTGATCGCGATCATGTTGTGTTTATTCCAATCCCCTCCATCAAGCCGCCATTTATAATGATCCACACCGATTCCTTCCGGATCATTGACATTCAGAGTTATTTTGAATTCACGAGATTCTTTCCAGGATAGATCCCGGGGAGGGATTTCACCAAAATTCAGGTTGATCTGGGGAGGCGTGGGCGACGGAGTTGGAGAAGATTGTTCTGGGGTTGGCGAGGGCGATGGAGTGGGTGTTGGTATGGGAGTTAATTGAATCTTTTCCAACGGTTGCCTGATTGTCTCACGAGGGGATTCAATGGTTTTCCGCTGTTCCTTCTTTCCTGAAAAAAACAGGATCAGGAGGAAAAAGACAATGACCGATGAGAAGGCGAGTGCTGCCAGCCTCTTTCGGATTCCGCGCCCGATGCCCTGTATCTCATTGCGGATATCGTTTATACTCTGATACCGATCCTTCGGTTCCTTTCTCAGGGATTTCCTTATGATTTGATCCCATTTCCTGGAAAGGTTTTTCCTGATTTCCGATGGGTATTGAAAAGAACCTGTGGGGAGATCTCTTGTCAGGGTTTTGTAAATCAACACTCCCAGGGCATAAATATCGCTCCTCTTATCCACTTCCTCCCCTCTCTTCTGTTCGGGCGACATGAAGTCGTAAGTTCCAAGAAGAGCGCCGGTGGAGGTTTTCTGATATTTGGGTTTAGGGGTTTGTGTTTCGCCGCCGGTAAGTGTGGGGGAAGGGGATTCGCCTTTTTTCGCTTCCGCTCCTGAAGTTTTATCTCCTGTAAGCGTTTTGCTCGCGATGCTGCTCGAGATGCTTTCCTGGATCCTGGAGGAGAGATATTCTGTTCCCACGATGCGCGCAAGCCCGAAGTCGCTGATCTTGACCTCGCGTCCGTTTCTGATAAAAATATTCCCCGGTTTGACGTCGCGGTGGATCACACCGTCTTTGATCTGGTCGTCCCGGTAATTATGCGCATAGATCAGGCCATCGCACACCTGCAAAAGGATGTCCTTTATATATTGTTCCGAAAGTTCCTTTTTTTCCTTGATAATATCGTCAAGCGTTCGCGTCTCGCCGTCTTCATCGTGGATATATTCCATTACAATGTAATAAGTATCCCCTTCGCGGCCCATATTATGGACCCTGACAACATTCGGATGATCCAGCCGCGCCATGACTCCTGCTTCCACGTGGAACCTTTGGATGAACTGTTCGTCTTTTTTGAGTTCTTCAGGAAGGATCTTGATCGCGTACCTGTTCTTGAGCCGTTTATGCTCCGCGAGATAGACCACTCCCATCCCGCCGCGTCCCAGCTCCCGGATCATCTCATAATCGCCAAGGGTTTTACCAATCATCTAGAACTCCTGTGGTCAAGTCAATCACGCCTATGGCGTGACTCCTGTCTTCGTTGTAACTATGACGGAACAGGTCGTCGCTTCGCTCCTCAGCCCATTAACCCTATTGGGACCTGGAAAGACGGAACCCTATTTCTTTATCCCTGATTGTAGATGTGCTAGCATTGCGATTCGCCGAACGACAATTCATTGAATTTTTGTTCCAAGAACCCCCGCGAAACACATGGTATTCTTCACAACCTTCATTCAGCGGGTTCCTTTTCTTTGCCTTGGGTTCGGAATAAAAAAACGACTCATACTCATCCAAACACCACTCCCACACATTGCCATGCATGTCATATAATTTGAAATCATTCGACTTCTTTTGTTTTACAGGATGTGTTCTTCTTTCCCAGAGAAAACCTCCGGAATTGTCATAATACCATGCATACTTCTTTAATTGTGATTCATCATCTCCGATACACCACATTCCCCTGCTCCCTGCGCGGCATGAATACTCCCACTGCGCCTCTGTGGGCAGCGTATATTCCTTTCCCGTCTTCTCCTTCAACTTTCTGCAGAAATCCATTGCATCGTTCCAGGATACATTTTCTACGGGGCGATGGTCCCCCATGAAAAAAGATGGCCAGGTCCCCATTACCCCCTTCCACTGCGCCTGAGTCACAGGCGTTTCTCCCATCCAGAACCCATCCAATGTTACATCATGGGGTGGCTTTTCATCAGCCTTGCCATTCGATCCCATCTGGAATGTTCCCCCCTTGATCCAGATCATCTTCAGATCGAGCCCTTCGCAGTTTTCTATATAGTCTTTACCTTCATTAAGTGCAACTGGAGTTTCAATTCTCTGTATAATAATCTCAATATCAGATCCCTTCTTTTTTATTAAAGCTTTCGCCATAACTCCAGCAGTTTGAAAACGCTCCGAAGGAGATTTCTTCAATCCCTTTTGAATCGCCTTGTTCGCATTCACGGGGGTATTCTTAAGATCCGCAGGTCTTGCATTCCTGATCTGTTCCGGGATATGTCCTTGAGTAAACGGCGGCTTTCCGGAAAGCGCCTCATACAGAACCGCGGCAAAGGAATAAATATCGCTCCTGTGATCTATCCCCTCTCCCATCAATTGTTCCGGGCTCATGTATAAGAGCGTGCCTGTTGTTTCCTTTCCTGTTATCCGCGTTATGGTGTCCTTGAGCTGCCTCGCAATCCCGAAATCCGCAATCTTCACATGCCCCGCATTGTCTATCATGATATTCGATGGCTTGATGTCCGGGTGCAGAACCTTTTTCGAATGGGCAAAGTCAAGTCCTGTTGCAATCTGCTCCGCAATCGGAATCAGTTCCTCAAGACTTAGACGCCCCTTTTTTTCCAGGAGGTCTTCGAGCGTTTGACCCTCGATATATTCCATGATGATGAAGTTTTCCCCCGCATTCTCTTCAAAATTATATATTCGGATGATGTTGGGATGAGTGAGATCAAGGGTTAGGGCAGCCTCCTGCTTGAATTTCTCGAGGGATTTTTGTTTCAGGGAAAGATCCCTGGGAAGCATCTTGATCGCAACTGTGCGGTTCAGTGTGGTATCCTGGGCAAGGTAAACCTCACCCATGCCGCCCCTTCCGATCTCAGCCTTGATTTCATATCTGTGGCAAAGCATTAAACCCGTTTTGAATGTTGAAGTCTCTTTCCCCGAAATTGTGTTTTTGTCCGGTTCGGGCTTTGCCGAGGAGGAGGTATCCAATCCGGAAAGCGTCTGAAAGGAAGACAGGCAGAAGGGACATGCCTTCCAATCTTCCTCAACCTTTTTTCCGCAATTCGGACAGAATTTCATGTCAACATCCTTTAAAGGGAAAGGCATAATGTCAGTTAATTTTTCCCTGTCTGTTGGAGAATAACTACTTTCGTAGAAATGAAGATTCAAGAGATAAATGAAATAATGCTGGGACACGCGGACATCATGACCACGATGCGATATTCGCATTTGGCTCCGAGTCACGTGATTCAGGCGGGCGCAAAAATGCCCTGTCTGGACGGGGAAAAACGGGCATATTTCAGGCATGAGAAGGATGCGAAGATTGTCGGACTTCGCCCCGATTCGTAGAGCATTGATTTGATAGAAATTAATTGGCGCGCCTGAGACGATTTGAACGTCCGACACCCAGCTCCGGAGGCTGGTGCTCTATCCGCTGAGCTACAGGCGCGCATAAATGGGGTGGGTAAAGGGATTTGAACCCTCGACTTCCAGATCCACAATCTGGCGCTCTAACCAAACTGAGCTATACCCACCATAAAAATCAGATTTGAAAGAGCAATCTTTCCTCAATGCACAGGCGTATTGAGTTTGATACCACCCCGCTTTTCTGAGTTTCAAGTGTTTTATGTATTATTCGACATTGAAATTTATAAAAAAATTCTCTTGCATACGCCGCCAGGGTTTCTGTATGTGTATTTTTATATTTAATTTATGATCCTACGTGGGTGATTAGCTCAGTTGGTTAGAGCATCGGCCTCACATGCCGAAGGTCGAGGGTTCGACTCCCCCATCACCCACCATTTTTGTTTATGGTTAATTGCTGATTGTTTATTGATAGATAGATCAAATAATTCTATTAAATTTTGACATTATTGTAGGGATTGACCCCAAAAGGGTCACCAAGGGGGGGGATTATGGAACTGTTTGAAGCAATAGAGAAACGGCATTGTTACCGCAGCGGATTCAAGGATATTGCGGTTCCTAGAGATACACTCCGGAAAATCGTAGAGGCTGGACTCAAAGCGCCCTCAGGATGTAACAAACAGACCACGGAATTCGTGATCATTGATGATCCTGATAAGGTTCGCGAAATCAGGGCGATGCATGCCAAAGTAAAAGCAATGCAACAGGCTCAGGCTTATATCGCCTGCATCGTTGACAAGAATCCGGAGCCAGCATATCAGAATTTTTCCTTCGAGATGGAGGATTGCAGCGCTGCTGTTGAAAATATGCTCCTTGCCATAACAGCCCTGGGGTTGGCAACTGTGTGGATTGACGGATGGCTTCGCGTGGAAGCCAGGGCTGAGGCAATCGGCCGCCTGATCGGTCTGCCTGATGGGAAGATCGTCCGCGTTCTCCTGCCTATTGGCATCCCTGCTGAGGAAGTCAAGGGTCCAGACAAAAAACCGTTCGAAGCCCGCGCCTGGTTCAATACATACGGCGGGAGCTGAATTTTCTACGCCTTGAAAAAGAAATATGTCCGAGCCAACTGAAAAGAAGCAATTCGATAAAAAATATCTGAGATTGTGGATTAAGCTGTTTTCCCTGGGCTTGATTTTAATCCTCGGACGGGGGATTATATTCCATATCCGAAGCGAGGAATTGATCGGCGCAGATAATCCGCTTGCCATGTTCGACCTGATGGGAAAGGTCCTGATGTTATCCGGATTTTTTATCGGTTTGAAATGGCACGGCGTGGGAGGATGGCTGATACTGGGAGGATTTGCCATGCTCGAGATCATCCCGGGTCCTGTGATTGGGGAACAATATATGTTGGTGAAATATATCTATCCTGTCTGGGGGATCATTTATATTGTGTTCTGGATCTCAGACACGATCGCTGCAATGAAAAAGTAAAAAACAGTGAGGATTACGATTATGATTACGATTACGATATAG
>Ga0315277_10003642_pt1 | contig 20864 bp, 18 predicted proteins | sample YL17G05_15_MG_FD_203695 | JGI IMG/M metagenome (GOLD analysis project Ga0315277, IMG submission 203695) | Sediment microbial communities from Yellowstone Lake, YNP, Wyoming, USA - YL17G05_15 | ecosystem: Environmental > Aquatic > Freshwater > Lake > Sediment | place: USA: Wyoming | collected... | reverse complement strand
CCGGAATGGGGATGCCATTCTCCCGAGCATAAGCCATCAGCTCCTCACGCGATTGAAATTGCCACTCCCTCCATGGGGAGATGATGCGGACATAAGGATTGAGGGCATAGTAGGTCAGCTCAAATCGAACCTGGTCATTCCCCTTCCCTGTGGATCCGTGAGCCACGGCATCCGCTCCCTCCATCTGGGCAATCTCGATCTGTCTCTTTGCGATCAGGGGTCTGGCAATCGAGGTGCCAAGGAGGTAGGTCCCCTCATAGACGGCATTCGCCTTCAGCGCTGTGAAGACAAAATCCCGCACAAACTCTTCCCGGAGATCTTCAATATAGACCTTGCTCGCACCCGTTGAGATCGCCTTCTCCTCCAGGTAGTCCAGTTCCTCCGCCTGGCCGATATCTGCGGTGAAGGCAATGACTTCGCATCCGAACTCATTCTTCAACCACTTCACGATGATTGAAGTATCCAGGCCGCCCGAATAGGCCAGAACCACCTTTTTTACTTCACCCTTCATTTGGTCCCCCTTCAATGATTCTCAACATCCCTGTTTAAATTCCAATAACCAAATCCCAAGCTCCAAATAATTTTCAATAACCAATTATTCAAACACTAAATTTAGTTTTGGTTATTGGGAATTGGAGCTTATTTGGTTATTGGTGCTTGATGTTTGTAATTTTTCAAATGTCTTTTCCAGCGCCAATATCATCCGATCCACTTCTTCTTCGGTCACGATCAATGGGGGCAAAAACCGGAGCACATTGCCCGCAGTGCAATTGATGAGGAATCCCTTTTTCATCATCTTCTTAACGATCTCCGCTCCTTCGATTTTCAGTTCCATCCCAAGGATTAACCCTCTTCCTCGAACATCCTGAACGAAAGGAAATTTTTTCTTGATCTCATTGAGTCTGGAGAGAAAATATTGTCCTACTCTATGGCAATGATCCAGCATCCCTTCCTCTAATATCGCACTCAGGGCAGCCACCCCTGCTGCCGTAGCCAACGGGTTTCCTCCAAAGGTGGAGGCATGATCTCCCGGCTCAAAGCTTTTTGCGATCTCGTCCCTGATCAATAGGGCTCCGATGGGAACCCCTCCGGCTAATGACTTGGCCACAGTGAGCAAATCCGGTTTCATATCCTCATGTTCATAGGCAAAGAGTTTTCCGGTCCTTCCCATCCCCACCTGAACCTCATCCAGGATGAGGAGGATTCCTTTCTCATCGCAGATCTCCCGGAGTCCTTTTAGATAACCCTCCGAAGGGATGTTCACCCCTCCTTCGCCCTGGATCGGCTCCAGCAGGACGGCACATGTCTTCGGACCAATCGCCTCTCTCACAGCGTTCAAATCATTAAAAGGAACATATTTAAAACCTGGCATCAGAGGGGCATAGCCTTTGTGATACTTTTTTTGAGCCGTGGCCGTCAAAGTGGCGAGCGTCCTTCCATGAAAGGAGTTTTCCATGGTGATCACTTCGTATCGGTCCTCTCCTATCTTCTCCTTCGCATATTTTCTTGCGAGTTTCAGCGCTCCTTCATTGGCCTCTGCCCCGCTGTTGCAGAAAAAGACCTTGCCGGCAAACGAGTGTTTACAGAGGAGAGAAGCCAGCTGGATCTGGGGTTCGATGTAGTAGAGATTTGAGACATGGATCAGTTTTTCCGCCTGAGCCTGAATCGCCTTAACCACTTTCGGATGACAATGGCCCAGATTGCAAACCGCCAGTCCCGCAAAAAAATCTAAGTATTCCTTTCCATCGAGATCCCACACCCGTGTCCCCTTTCCCCTTACCAAAAGGAGGGGATAACGGTTATAGGTATGGGCAATATACTGTTCCGATAACATCATCAAGGTTTGAGAATCCATAACATGGTCTCCTGGTCACATAGTCTCATAGTCTTGTAGTCAACTAACTGACTACCCGACTAATGACTAACCGACAATCTGTGTTCCAATTCCCACATCCGTAAAGATCTCCAAAAGTATGGCGTGCTCGACAGTCCCATTGATGATATGGGTCTTACTCACTCCGTCTTCAAGGGCATCGAGACAACAGTTCACCTTCGGGATCATCCCTTGGGAGATGACCTTCTGTGAGATCAACTCTTTCGCCTGCTTGACATCAAGGGTGGGAATCAAACGTTTCTTCTCATCCATCACCCCTTCCACATCGGTCAACAGGATCAGCTTCTCAGCTTTTAGCGCCGAGGCAATCTTTCCTGCCACCAGATCGGCATTGATATTATAGGTCTCCCCCTCTTCCCCCACGCCAACCGGTGCGATCACCGGAATAAAATTATCCTTTTCCAGGGATTCGATCACCCCGGGATGGATCGCCTTCACCTCGCCCACCATCCCGATATCAATGATCTCAGGATCCTTATCCTTGCCGGCGCTTCTCGTCAATTTCAACTTTTTGGCAAGGATGAGCCTTCCGTCCTTTCCGCTCAATCCGACCGCCTTTCCTCCCTGCTGATTGATCATGGCAACGATCTCTTTGTTCACCTTTCCCACGAGAACCATCTCCACCACATCCATGGTCTCCCCGTCCGTCACCCTCATCCCTTCCACGAACTCCGACTTCTTCCCCAATCGGGTCAGCATCTCACCGATCTGAGGACCGCCCCCGTGGACAATGACCGGGTTAAGCCCGATATATTTGAGAAGGACGACATCAAGGGCAAAACTTCTTTTGAGCCCCTCTTCCTCCATTGTGCTTCCCCCGTACTTGATCACAATGGTCTTGTTATAAAACCGCCGGATATAAGGAAGCGCCTCTATCAGTACCTTGGCTTTGTCAATGGGGTTTTCCATGCTTCGTTCCTCTCTATTCTAAAGGGTTCAAGGATTCCAGGGTTCGAGGGGTCAAGGGAAATATCCGTGGAACCCTTCCCCCTTGAACCCTAGACCCCTTCTCTTTATAAAATAAACCGGCTCAGGTCCTCATCCTCCACGAAGTCCTTCAGTTTTTCTCTCACGTACTTGGCATCGATCACCATCGCCTTCCCGCTCATCTCGGGTGCGTCGAAGGAGATCTCATCCAGCAACCTCTCCATGATGGTATAAAGGCGCCTGGCGCCAATGTTCTCCGTTCTTTCATTGATGAGGGCCGCCATCTCCGAAATCTCCTCAATGGAATCCCTTCCGAAATCCAGGCTTACCGATTCTGTCTCCATCAGGGCCGTATACTGCTTGATCAGAGCATTCTCCGGCTCTGTAAGAATCCGGATCAAATCCTCCTTCTTCAGCGAATCGAGTTGCACCCGGATCGGAAACCTTCCCTGAAGCTCGGGGATGAGGTCCGAGGGTTTTGAAACATGGAAGGCCCCGGCCGCGATGAAGAGGATATGGTCGGTCTTGACCACTCCATATTTCGTCGACACGGTCGTCCCCTCCACAATAGGCAGAAGATCTCTTTGAACCCCCTCTCTCGAGACATCCGGCCCATAGGTGGACTCCCTTCCGGCGATCTTGTCGATCTCATCAAGAAAGATGATGCCTGACTGCTCAACCCGGTCAATGGCCTGTTTGATCACAGCGTCCATATCGATCAACCTCTGGGCCTCCTCCTGAGAGAGAACCTGGAGGGCCTCCGGGACCTTCACCTTTCTCTGCTTCTTCTTTTTCGGAAAGAGGCTCCCGAACATCTCTTTGATGTTGATATCCATCTCCTCCATTCCCGAAGCGGTGAATATCTCCACCATGGGTAAATTCCGGTCCATCACCTCGACTTCCACATACTTTTCGTTCAGCTTTCCTGTTCTGAGCAACTTTCGAAGTTTCTCCCGCGTTTCTTTCGAATCCTCGCCCTCTTTCGGAACACCTTTCCTTGATGCCGGAAGAAGCAGGTCCAAGAGCCTCTCTTCAGCAATCTCCTCCGCCTTCTGCTGAACCTTTCGGGTCTCTTCAGCCTTGACCATGTTCACAGCCTGGTCGGTCAGGTCCCTGACCATGGACTCCACATCCCTGCCCACATAACCCACCTCTGTAAATTTCGAGGCTTCAATCTTCAGAAAAGGAGCCTGGGCCAGCCTGGCCAACCTCCGCGCGATCTCTGTCTTTCCAACCCCTGTGGGGCCGATCATAATGATGTTTTTGGGTGCAATCTCGTCCCGGAGGGGCTCGGGGATCTGCTGCCGTCTCCAGCGGTTCCTCAGCGCAATGGCGACAGAGCGTTTGGCATCCTTCTGGCCGATGATATACTTATCCAGCTCCGAAACGATTTCCCGTGGCGTAAAGGTTTTATTCATAGCTCCTCAAAGATGATACGGTCATTGGTGTAGATGCAGATCGAGGCCGCAATCTTCATCGCCTCTTCTGCAATGGCTCTCGCATCTAAGCCTGAGAACTGGATCAGGGCTTTGGCCGCGGCTTGGGCATAAGGCCCGCCGCTCCCGATGGCAGTCACCCCGTCGTCCGGTTCGATGACATCTCCGTTGCCGGAGATGACCAGGGAATGATCTTTGTCCGCAATGATGAGCAGGGCCTCGAGCCTCCTCAGGATACGGTCCGTTCTCCAATCCTTGGCCAGCTCCACTGCCGCCCTGAGCAGGTTCCCGTTATACTGTTCCAACTTCTCCTCAAACTTGGCAAAGAGGGTGAAGGCATCTGCTGTCGCCCCTGCAAACCCGGCAAGGACCCTGTCCTGGTAGATCCTTCGAACCTTTTTCGCCGTGTGCTTCATCACGGTATGCTCAAGGGTGACCTGCCCGTCCCCTGCCATGACCACCTTCCCTTTATGGCGAACACACAGGATTGTTGTCCCATGGATGTTTAACATTATGTCTCCCTTTTCCCTTTTTTGACCTTGTAGTCGTTTAGTCTGATAGTCTAATCGTTAAAAGACTATGAGACGATCGACTATACGACTATCCGACCAATTGACTACACGACTACTTCATCGTCCATCGTCTTTCGTCTTTCGTCCCTCGTTCATCGTTTATGGTTTATCGTTCATCGTTCGCTTCTTTGCCCTATGAAAACTCCTCGGATGTGCCTTATCGTAAACCTCCATCAACTTGCCCGGGCTGAGGTGGATATACCTTTGGGTTGTGGAGAGGCTGGCATGCCCCAGCATCTCCTGAATCTCCCGGATATCTGCCCCCCCATCCAGAAGATGTGTGGCAAAGCTATGGCGCAGGCTATGAGGGCTCACCTTTCGGACAATGCCCGAAGCCCTCGTGTACTTCTTGATCAGTCTTCCAACGCTTCGGCTGGTCAGTCTTCCTCCCCTCATGTTGACGAAGAGGGGTGCTTCGCCTCCCGGATCTCCTCTCCGATCCAGATAGACCTTGAGCGCTTCCATAGCCTTATTTCCAACGGGGACAATCCGTTCCTTTCTACCCTTCCCCATAACCCTTACGATCCCCAGATGGAGATCCAGATGTTTTAAATTCAGCCCCACCAGTTCTCCCACTCTTAACCCGCTCGAATAGAGAAGCTCCAGGATGGCACGGTCCCTCAAGGCACTCTTCTTCGCCTCTGCCTCGAAAACCTTCTTCAAAGGCCTATCAGGTGATTCCATGAGCCGGAAAGCCTCATCCACGGTAAGGGTAGCAGGCAGAGTTTTCTCCACCTTGGGCGTCGAGACCGCCTTGGCCGGATTGGAAGAAACCAGTTTTTCCCTCACCAGATATCTGAAAAACGATCGGAGAGTGGAAATCTTTCTCGCAATCGAGCTCTTCTTATTCTTTCGATGAAGAACACTGAGATATTTCCGGATGACGATCCGGTCCACTTTCTCCCATTCCAGTTTTCCCGACGGTGAAAGGTCTGCACCCTGACTCTTTAAAAAATTCTCAAATTCTTTTAGGTCTCTCTCATAGCACCGGCAGGTGTGTGGAGAGGCATTCTTCTCTACCGAGAGATAATGAATAAATTGCCGGATGAAATCATTTTGTCCCGGGGAAATGGCATCCATTCTGTCCGCCTGAAACCTTGTAACTCATGAAAATATTATTAGAAAACCATTTTATAACATAAAATCCCTATTTATCAATAGGTATTTCATTCAACCTCTGCAATTCAGACACTGGGCTTCAGACGTTAGACATCAGACTTCTCTAATATAGGAAATTAACTCTACCACTCTTTTGAAATTCTTTCGTATATGCAAGAGTGTCATTCCTTCTGGTAGCTGCCAGCCGTTCGGCTAAGCTCACGCCGAAGCCCTTATCCATGTGTATTCTCTGGCCATTTTTCTCTCTTCAGTCTAATGTCTGAGGTCTATAGTCTTACTGTCTGAATCACAGTCATTCAACCTATCAATTTTTTTTCGCCTTTATCGCCGGTAACAATGAATATCTATGTGTGTAATCCCTCAGTTATGAGCGCACTCAAGCCTTCGCCCAGGGGTCGGGCTGGTCACCCACAGCGTTTCAGCGGCGGAAACCTTTACCCAAGAGCTTCCGATGATCCATAATCTACCAAGCCAATCAAACCACGAAGCCTATCTTGCCGCACCTGTCAACTAACCCGCCTTCTGAAACGCGAGGAAGGAGCAGGCCGTCCCCTGGGCTACTGCAGCAACCGTAACTGATGGGTTATCTATGTTCTTATTTTCTCATTGACATTTTAAACCATTTTTGTATAAACTTCCTAACACAAACACTATCTCTTAAGAAAAGGAGGTGAGAGCGATGACAGAGCCAAGGGTTGCGAGGGTAACAGAAATTATTTCAGGTTCTCAGAAGGGGTTTGAGGATGCCGTTAAGATCGGGTTTGCGAGAGCGACAAAAACCTTGAGAGGAATCACAGGACTACGAGTTGTTGATTTTCGAGTGGCTGTGGAGAATTCAAAAATTACTGAATACCGTGTAAGAATGGAGGTTATCTTCGTCCTCGAAACATAAAGAAATGATTTAAAAGTCTAACGGTAAGGGTGACGAGGCCCGTATCGTTAATAAAAGGCTACGTTTATCGTCTCTTAATACTTTACACGTAACCGGAACCAGTAACCGAAACGGGCTTCGTAACCGTAACCCAAACACCCGGAGTATTTTCATGGTTTGCGGGTGTTGATGCCGTCATGACCCATTTCTAAAAAAAGGCCCTATCCCTTTTCGAGTCGAATCGACTCATTTGGGATAGGGCTATTTTTTTACGAGTTCGGCCTATTTCAGTCGGAACCTCTCCTTCATAACACTTGTTAATTCCTCCTGATCAACCGTTGCGGTTCCCACCTTTCCCACAACGATCCCGGCTGCATGATTGGCCAGTTCCGCCGCCCTTCTGATACTGGCTCCTGCTCCCAATGCAAGGGCCATTGTCCCGATCACCGTATCTCCGGCGCCGGTCACATCATAAACCTCCCTTGCTTCCGTCGGCACAAGAAAAGGTTTCTGATGGGGTTCAAAAATGGCCATCCCGTCCTCTCCCCGTGTGATCACCAGCGCATCACACCTCAACCTTTTCAAAAGGTTCCTGCCCGCTCTATTTAAAGAGGCCTCATCCGTGATGGAAATCCTCGATGCAGAACTTGCTTCCGTTGTATTGGGTGTCACGACGGTAGCCTCTCTGTAGAAAAAGAAATTCTTTATTTTCGGGTCGACCATCACAAGCTTCCCTGTCTGCCGTGCTTTCCGAATGACGTCTCGAACCACGCCCCTTGTCAGAAGACCTTTTCCGTAATCGGAAAGGATGACTCCATCAAAACTCTTTATATTCCGCTTCAAATATTCAGAGAGACTTCTAAGTGTGGAGACCTTCGGGTGCTGGGTAGTTTCCCGATCGATTCGAACCAGCTGCTGTTGGTGGGCGATAATCCGGGTCTTGACCGTCGTCTGTCTTCCCGGCTCAATCGATATTCCACTTCGCTCAATTCCCATCTCACTCAGTCTTTGAATGACCTTCTGTCCCATCTCATCGTCGCCTATAACACCGCACAGGGAAGCTTTCCCCCCGAGGGAATAAATATTATTCACCACATTGGCCGCCCCTCCGAGGAGAAAGGTCTCTTTATCCACCACCACCACCGGAACAGGAGCCTCAGGCGAGATTCGGGAGACATCTCCCCAGATGAACCGGTCCAACATGATATCACCCACGACGAGAATCCTGACCCCTGAAAACTTTTTGATAATTCTTTCAAACATCGATCACTCCATTAGTCGATTAGTCCATTAGTCACATAGTCTTATAGTCTTTTGACTAACTGACTACCCGACTATCTGACTATACGATTTTTATTTTTTAAAGAATTCCACCGTTCTTCTCAGCCCCTCCTCAATTCCCACCCTCGGATCATAATTCAATATCGCTTTCCCCCGTTTGATGTCTGCGAGGGAGTGCCTGGGCTCTCCTTTTCTAGGCTCCTCATAGAGAGGGGATATATGCGAGCCAATAATATCCTGAAGAATCTTTACCAACTGATTTAAAGATACCCTCCTGCCGCAGGCGACATTGACCACCTCTCCCTGAGTTCGCTCCGCATTCATCGCCAGAAGATTGGCGTGGACCACATTGTCGATATACGTGAAGTCCCGGGATTGTTCTCCATCGCCGAAAATGACCGGAGGCCGATCCGAGACCAGGGCATCGATAAATCTCGGGATGACTGCGGAATAAATCGAATTGGGATCCTGTTTCGGACCAAAAATATTGAAATATCTCAGCGAGATCGTCTCCAACCCATAAAGTTGGAAAAAGAGCCGGCAATACTGCTCTCCGATAAACTTCTGCAAGGCATAGGGCGAAAGAGGATTGGGAACCATCTCCTCTTTCTTGGGCAGGGTTGGAGTATCCCCATAGGCTGAGGAGGAGGCCGCATAGATCACCCGTCTCACCCCTGAATCTCTGGCCGCAATGAGAAGATTTAAGGTCCCCCCCGTATTGACCGTATGGGAGGTCAGGGGATCCTCAACTGAACGCTGAACCGATGGAATGGCCGCCTGGTGAAAAACATATTCGATACCCTCCATGGCCCTCTGGCAGGTGGTCAGGTCACAGATGTCTCCCTCGATAATCTCAAGGAAGGGATAAACCTCATCAAAGGCCAAATTCTCCCTCTTCCCCGTCGATAAATCATCGAGCACCCGGACCTGATGCCCCATCCTGAGCGACGCCTCCGCCAGGTTCGACCCGATAAACCCTGCCCCCCCTGTTACCAGTACTTTCGCCATCTCCTGTCCCTCTTTGGCCTATTCTTTCTTGCACCATTTTATATTGCAACATCTTATACGATTCCACTTCACTTAATCAAGCCTAAAAGTGACGCTCTCCGTTTGTGAGGTTAAACATTCTTCCGGCTTTCTGTCTCTCTTAAATATCGGGAATGTACAGGGCTGCTTGCTGAGGCCTCCTTGAGATGAAGATCGATATTGAAAAAATTCAGAGGTATCTTGGAGAGATTAAAGCTCGACATCGCGAGATTGAAGAATTATTGGCTTGTTGAAACAGGAAGTGGCAGAGGGGTATCCTTATGAATCCAACCTGTCCACTCCTAAAGGTCTCAGGATAGGCTCTTTCTTAGTTTCCCTTTGAAATCTTCAAAATCTTTTAAGAAGGATCGCTTAAGTTTCATCGATTTCTCTGCCAGTTTAATAATTCTCTCTGCATCAAGTACGGAACCATAGGCGTGTCTGAAGACATGTCTGAATCCCCTCAATTCATCTAATACCCCGAACGATTCTTCTGACAAAACATTCGGTCGAACGCCCTCTATTTCGATTGACATCCTCTTGAGCAGGTCGGTATGGTATCGACCAACATCGTCAATCTGATTTTCAAAAAATCTGGCTACCATTTTAAACATATCTTCATAGGCAGAATATAGGTTGTGGAGTTTATAGGCTAAACTGTTGGTGATATCCTCGCTGTTTATATCGTTTCTCAAGGCCTCGGTTTTTTTCTCGATCGCGGAGCAAATCTTTAATATTTCTTTCCTTTGGGCATCAAGCTCCGCAATAAAGATCCTTACTCTTTCTTCCATCTCATACCTTCTTTCAAGATCTTGTCTTTGAAATCAATGCCCTCAATATGAACAACATTTACGTCCCTTTCGAGGTATCTGCTTAAAAAACTTACCGCAAAGAATAACCTATCCCGGTCAAGCCCTTCGAACGCAATATCTATATCAGAGGATGTTCCAAATTGATAAGTCTCAGTCACTGAACCAAATAGGTAAGCCTCTTGAAAAGGGACTTCCTCTCTAAGCCTTTGGATAGCCTCGAAGGTATCTTTAATTGTTTTTAACCTAAGCCTCTCCCCTTCTTCGGCCTTCTTTTTATAAACTTCCCTAATAATCTCTAATCCCATTTATATCCGCCTTCCCTAAAACCTCCAGCCATTGTGGATGTGAAAAGCTTCTTTCAATTTTTTCCACCCGGTGCTTCAAATTATCCAATTCCGATTCAAGCGATGTTAATCACCTATCAAGTTCTGAATAGGAAAATTTAATCATCGCCTTGAGTTCTTCGTGGGAATATATCTTTCACCTCAAATATTCAAATCCTCCCTGGTCGCTAATTTTGCAAAATTCTTATCTAAATACTCCCTCATCTCCTTTTCCATTTTATTTCTCCTTGTATATTTATATCATTCTTGGTTTTTTATATCATCCCTTTGTAATTTTGCCAAGAAATTTACCCAGCTACTACTCCTGAATTCTCTATCTATTTCTTTTGGGATCATGCTGACCATCCCCGTCAACCCGGATGGCAAGGCCATAACCTTTCTCATGGGCGTATTTATAACCCGTTTGCATGGCTCCACCAATCCCTAAATTAAAAGGAAGGTCCAAAACGATGGCTCCGGAGGCCCTGGCTTTTTCTGAAGTGAGATCCGTTGATCCATCATTCACCACGAGGGTGTCTATTTGAGGATAGTGGCATCGAATTTCCTTCACCACTTTCCCCACCGAACCTACCCCATTGTAGGCAGGAATGATTACCAAAACTTTTCCCTTCTTCATAAACAACTTTTATCAAATTGGTTCCACTTTATCAAGTCAAAAAAGCCCAAATTGGATGAATGACGAGATAGGGAGGGATAGTCTTGATCGAAGACCAGATTTTCTCGCTTTCCCGTAGAGAAATTATCGAAGACCCTTACCTGATGCCCCTGTTTGAGCAGGGCCTCGGTCAAATTCGACCCGATAAACCCCGCTCCCCGTCACAAGAACTTTTGACATTGGTTTTCCCTTCAAAAGTGGGATATCTTCCTTTTAACAGACCCATCCTTACTTTATCAAGTGGAGCCCCATGGGCTAAACTACTACGAACCCCTCCTGTAAACAACAATCTTTTCCATCCCTTTTTCCTCAAAACAAATAGCTTCCGCAAAATGTTTTTCAATGAATCCGATTTCCTGGGGATAATCAATGGTCTCTCGACCACGAATGACAAAATATTGAGCTTTCTTTTCGGTCATTAACGTCTCTATCCTATCTGATTTATCTCTTTTGAAATCGATGTGTTCACACTCTCCATCGGCATAAAAGGCAACACGAGGCGTCGTGGTAAAAATCTTTGCCCCCTGTCCGGATTGATTTTTAATCCATACCCCCGCCCACTTCTCGGGCAATCGTTCATATCTCTGCGGTTTCAGTGTCTTAGGTAAAACAATAGCCAATATCAGGATAAGTAGGGTCACAAAAACAATGGCTGATTTTCTATTCGAACCCAAATAAAGAGGCAACCTGTGCGATTCCGCCTTTTTTAAAATCCATTGATAAATTGTTAGGAATCCCTCTCCAACCCAATAAACAGAAAATAGCAATAAAGGCAACACATGCCTCCCGCTAAAGTGAACTGCCCGGGTCATTTCCTTTCCACCCCATTCTGTGATATTCAGTACTAACAGGAACAGAACCACATAATGGAGGGCGCAAAACAGGAAGAGAAAGCCTTCTCCGGTTCTGAAATGAGAAAACCTTCTCTTCAATAAACCAATGACCAATAAGAAGATATATAGAGGGTGGTAAATGGAGAAGATCTCAGTGTTCAACTTTTTAAGGCTGAATAGGATCTTATAATATATTGAAACCTCGTCACCCATCCCTCCCAAACCTAAAAATCCTGAAATGGTTTTGGCTCTGCTCAGAGTCCATACTCCAGTAATCTCTTTTAAATGGATGAGATAAGGGAGGAACAGAAGAGCAGAAGATAAAAATAAAAAAAGGATAATCGTACATCTCTCCTTCGATGCACTAAATTTTTTAATAAAAAGAACGTAAAGGAAAACGCCTATAAGGATTTCTACCCCATCGGGTCTCACAAGATAAGCGAGGGCAGAAAGGAGTGGAATAAAAAGATAAAGATATTTCTTCTCACCCTGGATTGTCCTCCAGGCAAACCAAATAGCAGTAGCAAAAAGAAATAGGTAAGTAGACTCTTTAAGGACATCTGCCGAAAACCGCCGAATATAAGGATGAATGGCCAAGAAAAATGAGGAAAAAAGGGCAACTCTCTCGTCAAATATACGCTTTCCCAGGAAATAGACCGGAAAGATAATGAGGATCCCAAAAATGGTAGAAACCAATTTTCCTGCTAACTCATAATCCGATACCCATCGAGAAACAAGGGCGACAAGAAAAGAATAGAGAGGTTGTTGGTTATGAGCGAGCGCTTTCCCGTAAAGGCCCGATACAATGTCCTTCGCAATAGGAATATATTGAAATGCCCCATCTAAGGAGATGACATAGGTTCGGAAGAAAAGGTATATGCTTAAAAGAAGGGAGATCAGGAGGAGTATCGCAAGATCGATTTTTTCATTCTTTATCATAATCTGCTTATAAGGGTTTCATTTCCCCTCTCTCCGATGGGGAGAGGGATGGGGTGAGGGGCACAAATGTGTTAATAGGCTGATCGACTGAAGAACCCCTTCCACAGAGTCATAAACAGGATTCTTAGATCAAAACCGACAGACCAATGTTGGATGTAATAGAGGTCGTGTTCGATCCGTTTCTCCAGAGAGGTATTTCCTCTGAAACCATTCACCTGGGCCCATCCTGTCATTCCAGTTTTGATCTTATGCCGGAGCATATAAGAGGGGATTTTCCCCCTGAACTCTTCCACAAAATTGGGCCGTTCCGGCCTGGGGCCGACCAGGCTCATCTCCCCCTTGAGCACATTGAAAAACTGGGGAAGCTCATCCAGGCTGGTTTTTCTTAAGAAGGTTCCTATCTCAGTCCTTCTGGGATCGTTTTCTTTCGCCCAGACAGGACCTGTCTCCTTTTCTGCGTCCGCCCTCATCGTTCTAAATTTCAGGATCTGAAAAGGGCAACCATTCATGCCGACCCGTTCCTGCCTGTAAAAAATCGGACCTTCGGAAGTCAATTTGATTAAGAGGCCGATCAAAAACATGACTGGAGCCATGAGGATCAATATGAAAGATCCAATGACGAGGTCGAATATCCTTTTAAAGACTCTATCCCAACCATACAGAGGGGCTCCTTGAAGACTCACGATCGGGAGGCCATCCAATTCGTCCATGCCGCCTCTGAGGCGTAAAAATTCATAGGATGCTGGAACCACCTTAATCTCTGACAAATGGCCATTGACTTTTTCAATCAGGCTCTCAAAACAATCATAATCGCTGATTGAAATGGCAACAAAAAAGATGTCCACCTCTTGTTCGTTCAGGATTTCAGTAATGTCTTCATACACGCCCAGGATAGGAATATTTTGAATCTTCTTGCCAACCTCTTCCTCGTTGCGGGTTAAGAACCCTAAAACTTGAACACCTAATGCTGGATAGAGCCTGACCTTCTCTAACACTTTCATGCCGAGCGGGCCTGTCCCTGCAATGAGGGCATATCGTTTATTATGTCCTTTCCGACGAAGCATCTTCAGGGTCTTACGGGCAAAATAACGGATCGAAAGGAGGCCCCCGATGCCCAGGATCCAGAAGTAGAAGAAGGCCAATCGAGAAAACTCGAATCTCCTTAAAAGGTAGATGAGGGCGATCAAGATCATCAGGGTCAAGGTTAGGCATTTACCCACATCGAATAATTCTCTATAAAAATAATCAATCCGTCGTGCGCGATATAATTGCATCTTTCTTGAAAGGAGTCCCCACAGGATAAGGAGGGGTATTAGGAATTCGATGTAAGTAAGAAAAGGTGGGGTTCCCAAAATCGGAGGCCTAATAAGTGTGGTGTAAAATCTTAAACCATAAGAGAAGATCCAAGCAAGGGAGAGGATGAGCAGGTCCGAAATGAAAAACAATGACTTAAAGAAATCGGCATGTTTTTTTAGCATCTCAAATTACCCAATACTTTTTATTATAGCTTATCTTCTTTTTAAACCATAGCGGAAGAAACTTTTCCATAAGTCCGATCCTGTATCCAAGAAATCGAACTGTGGTATCTACCAATGCATAGGGTATCCAGTTCCACTGCTTATTGTCAACTAAGAATCTAAAGATTTCTTTGAAATATTTAATCCCCTCTTTTTCTGAGTTTGCCAGATCTCTGATCCATTGGTTTCTCCTGAAGAAGACGCCGATATCAAAATACCTTTTAAACTGTGTTGTTAAAGGATAGTTGTGAGAATGATAAACAATGGCATTGGGTTGGTAGGCGATCTTGTAACCCCTCATAAGGAGCTTTGCCGCCAAAAACATATCCTCGTTCATGATCGTTTTAAGGGGAAACCCACCCATTTCTTTAAAAGCGCTTTTCTTAATGGCCGAGCAGGCATTGGAAAAAAAGAAAGTCTTTACCCCCAATCTGGGTAAATCCTCTATCCCCTTTATCCTCCCCGAAGAAGGGTAATTAAAAAACCTTAAAAACCTCTCGATGGGATTTGCATCTTCTTTGGGAACCTGTCTTCCATAAGAGGCGGCGATGGAGGGATCATCCAAAGGTTCGATTAAGTTTTCAAGGCAATCCCCATCCACAAAAAGAGCATCCTGAGTCATGAAAACCAGAATATCGCCTGTTGCTCTCGAAGCTGCAAGGTTTCGGGTTCCACCGTGGTCAAAGGTTTTGGCCTCTATCTGGATGATATCAACTCCAAAGGCACCACAAATCTTTAGGGTATTGTCTTGGGATGAAGAGTCAACAACCAATATCTGGGCTGGACTTACCGACTGCTCTTGGAGGGTTCCAAAGAGCTTCCCTAAGTATTTTCCTCCATTTAAGGTGGGGATGATAATAGAAACTGCAAGCATTTTAAGGAGTTACAAGCTTTAATAATTCTCTATCTACAACCTCTGAAATCATTGTCCAATCATTCCTTCGGGCAATATCTCTTCTCAGTTCTCTGATCCTGTCGTCCTTTTCATCTAAGGCTATCTCCACATTAGTTAGAAAGTCTTCTTTATCGCCTGCAAGGTAGATGACATCCTTATAACGCTCTAATTCTCTCATATAGGACGAGACTACAGGTTTTCCCAATGCGAGATATTCGAAAAGCTTCACAGGGTTGACGGCATCGGCAAACTCGCCTCGCTGAAATGGAATTAAACAGACATCAAAACCATTGCAATAGGCGGGTACCTTCTCATAATCGATCGTATCTATAAAACGTATATTTTTCTTTAATGGAAGCCTTTTTGCCCTGATCGGCCCCACAAAAATAAAATTCAAATCGGGTCTATTTTCCGCGAGATAATCAACAAGTTCAAAATCTATCCATTCACTGATCGTCCCCACGTAACCGATAATCTTCTCCAAACCTTTAAACTCCAGAGGTCGAACCTTAGGCCCATTGTTAAAGAAATCATAATCCACACCATTTCCGATAACCCGTATTCTCACACCCTTTTTTATTCTCTCTGCCTTTTCTGCAAGGGCCTCAGAGGTGGTTATGACAAGAGCTGCCTTATCCACAAACCATGCCTCCACACGCCTTATATCCTCTTCTGACCTTGGATGAACCTTTGGATAGTCGTCCATCATTTCATATACCAAAGCGCCGTATTTCATCCCCTCCAGGATACCGGGCATGAGCGGTGAGGGATAAGTCACCCAGATGATTGTCTCAGAGTCCACATGGGAATTCATTTGATACCTAAGTAAAAAGGGGTTAATCTTTGTGATAGAAGGCGCAATGATGGGTATGAAAAAGAAATCTTTTATATGCAAACCTCTTTTTACATCCAGCCTTTTAAATAAGGATTGAAATCTCCTAAATACCCTATGAAAATCTGAAAATCTCAGGTTTCTAAGGCCAAAAGGCTGTACATAGGTGAAATCATTCTTTGAAGAAAGTCTCTCAGCCAGGTGCTGTGGCCTCTGGTAAATAAAATCCCAGTCTATCAATGAAAAATAAAGTATCTTCAATGAAGTATACCCTTGATAATACTTAATATCCGATCAGAGGATTTCCCATCACCATAAGGGTTGATGGCTCTTGCCATTCTTGTATATTCTTGATCATCTGTCAAGAGGCGCAATGTTTCACCCACGATCCTTTCCCGGCTTGTTCCAATCACTTTGCATGTTCCCGCCTCAACACCTTCGATACGTTCTGTAACTTCTCTCATGACGAGAACGGGTTTACCAATACTCGGAGCCTCCTCTTGAATTCCACCTGAGTCTGTGAGAATGAGATAAGATTTTTTCATAAGCCAGACGAGATAAGAGTAGGCTAATGGATCTATGAGATGGATGTTTTCATGTCCATTGAGTATCTCGAACACAGGTTTTTTCACGTTCGGGTTTAAGTGGACTGGATAAACAATCTCAACCTCATTGTTTTCAGCAATCTCTTCCAATGCCAGACAGATATTTTTGAAAGGTTCGCCAAAACTTTCCCGCCTGTGGCATGTGACAAGAAGGATAGGCTTCGCCATGTCTAAGTAAGAGAAATAATTAAAAAACTTATTCTCATCATCTTGAATTAAATCGAGGGTTAGATAAAACGCATCAATGACCGTATTGCCAACGACAAAGATGGTTTCCCCTTTTATTCCCTCTTTGAGAAGATTCTCTTTGGCTCGAGTCGTTGGGGCAAAATGATAATCGGCAATCTGGCTCACTAAGGCCCTACTCATTTCCTCCGGAAAAGGGGCGTATTTATTAAAACTTCTTAGACCTGCCTCAATATGGGCAATCGGGATCTTCATGTAAAAGGCGGCTAATGCTCCGACAAAGGCGCTTGTCGCATCGCCCTGAACCACGACAAGGTCCGGCTTCTCAGTGACCAGAACATTCTCAAGCTCCCGGAGCATATTTGCTGTAATATCGAAAAGCGACTGGTTAGGCTTCATGGCATTGATGTCGTAGTCAGGCCTTATCCCGAAGAAATCCAGGGTCTGATGAAGCATTTCGTTGTGCTGGCCCGTAACGCAAATCCGGATATCAAAGGATTCATCTCTTTGTGCCTTTAGTATCACAGGGGCCAGTTTGATAGCCTCTGGCCTTGTTCCAAAGATGGTCATCACCCTCACTTTTCTCATTCCCGTTTATTCCCTTTTTTTAAATTCCAGAATCTATTCCGCAAAAATGGGATACAAAGTACCTTTTTTAATTACCATTTATTCTAAGAATTTTCAATACATCTTACGCCGCCCATAATTCTCCCAGGCGGAGGTTCTTTCTGATCATGACAATTAGGCCGAGGAGTGTCTGGGGCACATACCAGAGGGCATGAAAGACAAGGATAAAACTTAATGCCTCCTCTTTTTTAATGGCAAAGTTAGATAACACCAAAATGGCCAAAAGATGATAGGTTCCTGCATAACCAGGGGAGGAAGGCACCAAGCCCCCAATGTTTAAGACAGCAAGAAGTAGAACGATTCCCCCAAAAGGTAAATTTAACCCAAAGGCCTTCAGGGCACAATAGAGGCTCAAGAACCAGGCAGTCCATACAAGCCACGATAATCCAAAAACCACGGTTCCCCGTCCAAAAGACCCAATACTTCTAAAACCAAGCCTGAATTTTTGGAGGATATGAACCACTTTCTCTAATAAAGGGGTTGGATCAAATTGGGATACTATTTCCTCTAATTTCGATCCGATCTTTGAATATCCGAATGCCCCAATAATGATAAAGGCCAAAACAAAAACGATCCCTCCTATCATTGACATTTGACGCGCCCAAGGAATAGAGGGGAATAGGCTAAATGACAGAAGTCCTAAAATTACCAGAACGATGAGATCGGATAACCGATCCACCATCACCGTTGCAAAGAGAAAGGATCTGCTTTTTTTAATCTCCTGTCCCAACAAGACAGGCCGGACAAATTCTCCCATTCGACCAGGAAGGATATTATTAACCATTAAGCCAACCATCATTGAGGCCGAGGCAGAGGCCCATGAGACTTCAGAAAGGTTGATCACCGTCTTCCAACGAAATCCGGCAATGCCAAGGCTGAGAAGTTGGAAAAAGACAGAGGTGATTAACCCCCAATAATTTGCCTTGCTTAAAGTGGAGCCCACCTGAGTCCATTGTATGCCCCTGAATGCAAAAAAGATGCAGATGATACTGATGGCAAGCCCAAGGAGCATATAAACATTTTTTCCAACACTCTTCAGTTTCAATGCTTCCACCTCAATCGGTCTTTAAAACCTCAAACAAAAGGACATGGTCATTTTTAAAAACTAACTTAAAATGAGATTTGGAAAAAAAATCTTCTGAAGGTGAATTTATGGGAACCCCCTTTTGTTTTACCAAAAAATAATTAGCGCCTAATGCCCCAAGTTCCCGGTGAAGAGCTTGTAAGTCATTGAATTTCCTGTAAATTTTCTCAAAACGTCCTGGGCCGAACCAATCCCCCATAAAAATACCATCGGCGAAGTATGCCATATTAGTGTCAAATAGGGCGTATAGGGAATAATCGCGACCTTTTGTTTTATTCAGATATTGATAGGCAGGGAAAGAGGGAAGCTTCTGTGTTAAATAAACCTCCTGCTCTTCTTTCGTACAGGGTGGATATTCATTCTGTACCCGATAAAATGCATATAACCCTCCGGGAATGAAAAAGGCTATCGAAATAGCAAAAGTTAGGATCCATTTCTTCATCCACGGTATCTTGTCAGAAGGCAATAACTCCAGGCAATATTCAAAGGAAGTTGCTATAGCGAGGCTAAGTATTGGAATGATGGGAAGGAGGTATCGAAGAACCTGCGAAGTGCTGAACCAAAAAAGGGTATACAAAAAAATAATGACAAACAGTTTTCTAATCTTTGAATGTCGTAGACTTAAAAATAAGAATGGCAGTGCAAACAGGTAGATTTTGGAAAATGGAGCTTCCATTAAAAACTTTGGCTGGTTAAAAGCGAGATTCCAGGGTAAAAGTAAAAAGGATTGGAAGCTTTTTCCGGTTCCATGTGCATGCATTAAATCATGTAATTGTCCTTTGAGGTCTTGGGGGCTCCACAATCCATATCCAAATATCTTGCTAAAAAAAGGAAAGATAGGATTTTCTGTATAATACCAGTTTCGAAAATACCAGGGGAAGGCAATTCCTATTAAGACAGCTATAAAAAGAAAAGGATAGAGGAGCTTTCTCTCTTTAAATCCAATGTAAAAGACAAATAACCCAAGTAAAATTAAGAAAAAGAGGGCTGAATACTTTGAGCCTGCAGCTAATCCAAGAAATAAACCCCCCAATATTAACCAACTTTTTTCTTTTAAATGCAGATAATTAAAAATTGCATAAATACCCATCGTTACGAAGAGAGCCAAACCTATATCTATATAGGCGCTGGCTCCCAACCAAAGCACCATAGGGTTTGAAAGAAAGACGGCCCCTGCCCAAATGCCAGCCCTTTGAGAGAAATGTCTCCGTCCAAAGGCAAAAAGGCCAACGGTCAGTATCCCCATCATCAGGAATTGAATCAATTGGGCGGAGATGTCATCGTATAGGAGAAGTGCCAAGGTAAAAAGCATCTCATTCGTTTGAGGGAAAACAGGATAACGAAGATAGGGAGTAAAAACTATTTCGTGTTGCTGAACATAAATCTTCGCATAGGCAAGATGGTACATGGTTGAATCGAAGGCGGTCGGGGGATATAAAGGCATAAGGAAAAGTGGTATTGAAATGAGCAGAAGGATGAAGAAAATAACAATCGTCTGCCATCTCCACAGATTTCCTTCCTTGTACGTAGATAAAGCCCTCTGAAATAATTCGACCCATACTGGCCAACATACGAAAACCATTATACTGATTACAGATAGAACCAACCAGCGATAAAGTATACCGAGAGTGCCTATTAATAGAATAAGGTATGCGAGGATACCGAGCCCTATGGTAGTACAAAAACTGAGTTGCTCTGAGGCACTATAAAATTGAATCCTCTGGGTTAATCTTCGCCCGACCCCATAGGAGAGAATTCCAATCAATATTAAAAAGGCATAATGACTGATAAAGAAAAGGGGAAGGTCCAAATTCATATCGGAAACTTCTCACTTTATTTCTAAGATTTCAAAATTTTACTTATTGGAAGAAAACGACATTTCAGAAGGGTCCAAATGGCAATCAGTCCATCCCTCCACTTTATTTTTTTACCCTCTTCAAAAGACCGTGGATGGTAGGAAATCGGGACCTCATGAATCGTATATCCAAGCCGGACAACCTTTGCGGTCACTTCGGGACAAAACTCAAAGCCTGTGCAATCCAATTTTATCCGGTCTATAACTTCTTTTTTAAACATTTTATAGCAGGTGGGTTCATCCGTTATTTTTAAACCATATAAAATATTGGTTACAAGGGTGACAAATTGGCCACCCCAATAATAACGATGGTAGGACCGTTCATTACTCCCAAGAGTTCTCGAACCATAAACCACTTGAGCCTCTCCAGATTGAATGAGCGGAATCAATTTCAGATAGTCCATAGGATCGTATTCTAAATCTCCATCCTGAATGATCACGATATCACCGGTAGCCTCCGTTAATCCGGTTTTAATAGCTGCTCCCTTTCCTTGATTCCTTTCATGTAAAATAACTTTGACATTTTGGCCTTTTATATCTCTCAAGATTTGTCG
>Ga0315277_10003640_pt1 | contig 20871 bp, 23 predicted proteins | sample YL17G05_15_MG_FD_203695 | JGI IMG/M metagenome (GOLD analysis project Ga0315277, IMG submission 203695) | Sediment microbial communities from Yellowstone Lake, YNP, Wyoming, USA - YL17G05_15 | ecosystem: Environmental > Aquatic > Freshwater > Lake > Sediment | place: USA: Wyoming | collected... | reverse complement strand
TCGTTGCCGCTCCTCGACGATGCACACCGACATCGCCTGCGTCGCGGCGCCTCGCATCTGCCCGCCCGGCGCTCGCGTCAAAGTGCAAACGTTATTCATTGACAGGCCCTAAGCCGCAGACAACGATATTCAGTGAATATTGTGACGACAAAGGAAGTAGGGGCACGGTGCGCCGTGCCCCTACCCTTGATTGGAGAATGTCACTGTATCATGCAATTCTCGATAGTAATGTGAGGCCCCTATGAGCCCCAGGACATCGCTTTTAATTGTCGACGACGAAAAGGTAGTGAGGGACTCACTCACCAAGTGGTTCCTCGAGGATGGGCTTAATGTCGGCTCCGCCGAAAACGCGCCGGAAGCGCTTCGCCAGTTGCAGGCCCAGCGATGGGACATCATTCTGCTCGACATCAAGATGCCGGGAATGGACGGCATGGAGCTGCAACAGCGCATCAAGGAGATCGATCCCACGGCGACTATCATATTCATCACCGCGCATGCATCCGTAGACACGGCTGTCCAGGCCTTGAAGATGGGTGCGTTTGACTACGTCACGAAGCCCGTCGATCCCGATTACCTGTCGCACCTGATCAGCAACGCAATCAAACAGCGCGCGCTGCTTAAGGAAAACCTGAAGTTGAAAGAGCAGATCGCGGAGTTCCCGAAGCTCGACGAGATCATCGGCGAGTCGCCTGCGATCCAGAAAGTGTTCGAGCTGATTCAGACCGTGGCGAAAACGGACACGACGGTCATGATCCGTGGCGAGAGCGGTACCGGGAAGGAGCTGATCGCGCGTGCCATTCATAGCAACAGCGAGCGCCGCTACTTTCCCATCGTAACCATCAACTGCGGCGCCATGCCGGAAGGCGTCCTGGAAAGCGAGCTCTTCGGCCACGAGCGGGGAGCTTTCACCGGCGCCCAATACCGGAGAAAGGGTAAACTCGAGCTGGCCGATCAAGGGACGTTGTTCCTGGATGAAGTGGGCAACATTGACATGAAGACCCAGATGGATCTGCTCAGGGTGATCGAGACGAAGCAGTTCGCGCGAGTCGGCGGAAACGAGATTATCAAGGTCGATTTCCGGATCATCTGCGCTACCAACAAGGACTTGGAAAAAGCCGTGAGCGAGGGTACCTTCCGGGAAGATCTATACTATCGCCTCAATGTCTTCACGATTTTCATTCCTCCACTGCGGGAGCGGAAGTCGGACATCCCTCCGCTCGTGAACTATTTCGTGAAGAAGTATGCCCGCGCCATGGCGAAGCCCATTGTCTCGGTTTCGCCGGAAGCGATGGATGTCCTCGTCCGCTACAACTGGCCGGGAAACGTTCGTGAACTGGAAAACGCGATCGAGCGTGCCATGGTGGTCGGCAAGCCGCCCGCTATCCGCCCCGAGGATCTGCCGTTCCGCCTGTCCGAGAAAAACAACATCCCGCACTCAGGGTCTTTGTCTGCAATAGAAAAGACCCACATCCAGGCAATTCTGGAGCAAAACAACTGGAACATCTCGCGCTCCGCTGAGATACTCGAGATAGACCGGGTGACGCTTTACAACAAGATCCACAAATACGGGCTGAGGAAACCGTAATTGCCTTCGGAAATCCACATTCTCAACGGATCGTCTCTGCGGGAGCGCGATCTGCGCGGCATGGCGCATGTCCTCGAATCCATTTTTGGAGTTCCGATGCTCCTCAGGAGCGCCGATTTGGACCTGGACAGCGCCTACGATGCCTCGAGAAGACAGAGCAACTCCACCGCACTGCTCGCCCAAGTCCTTCAGGGTAAAGAAGATCCCTCGAAAAAGCGGATTGCCTTGGTCGATGTCGACTTGTTCATTCCAGTCCTCACCTTCGTTTTTGGCGAAGCGCAGCTGAACGGTACGGCCGCAATTGTCTCGACCCACCGGCTTTCCAACCAGTTCTACGGCCTGCCCAAAAATCACAATTTAATGCTGGAGAGGCTCGAAAAGGAAATCGTGCACGAACTGGGTCACACCTTCGGGCTTTACCATTGCCACCAGTTTGAGTGCGTCATGCGCTCGAGCACCTACGTGGAAGAGATCGACATGAAACGGGTCTACCCCTGCGAGGGGTGCGCCGACGCAATTTCCGGCACGGTTCGCAGTTTTTAGCGGTAACAACGTCCAACACACGCGTATTTTTGTTTCGATTTCTTAAGCATGTAGTTGCAGGCCCGATCTGGCAATCGGCAAATCTCAGGGGCTCAGCTACACCATTGAGATCCAATTCTCCACCCGGCTGGCGAAAACCCACCTCAGCCTGGCCAATGGCGGGGTCGGTACACGGATTTTCGCGTATGATGTAGACAAGGACAGCTACCAGGACTTGGTTGTCACGAGCGCAACCTCACTCCTGCCCATAGCCGACAACATGGAAGAAGAGGTCAGCGGTGTGAAGGGAGAGCTGGCTGTCAAGATCTACGGAACTGATCTGAGTGAGATCGAGAAGAAGGCGGATGAAATTGCAGACGTGATGAACCGGGTGCCTGGGATCGCGGATCTCGGCATATTTCGCGTCGTGGGCCAGCCCAATGTCAATCTGACCGTCGACCGCGCCAAAGCCGACCGTTTTGGGATCAACGTGAGCGATATTCAGGACGCGGCCGAAACCGCCGTGGGCGGAAAGGCCGTAAGCCAGATACTGGACGGCGAGCGCAGCTTTGACCTCGTCGTGCGCTATCAGGAGCCATACCGCCGAAGCGGAGTAGCGCGAGCGTTATTCAGTAGGGGCGATCGGCACGTCGCCCCTACCTCAAAACGTTACAGCGGGTAGATCTCCGGACGGCGGTCCGGCAGGAAGTGTCGGCGCGCCGAGCATCTCTCCAAAAGCGCAAAGTCCAAGTCGGCGTATAGGATGAAGTCTTCACCAGCGGGGGCTCGGGCCAGGACCCGCCCCATGGGGTCCGTCACAAAGGATTCTCCTGCGAATGTCAGGCATTCTTCCGGGCCGACCCTGTTGGCAAGCGCGGTGAAATATCCGTTCTGGAAACCGGCCACCTGCAGCTCTGCCTCGAAGACGCCGGGAGGCCATTCTCCGACCGATCCCGCCTGAGGAACTACCACCAGTTGCGCACCCTTGAGCGCGAGAGCTCGCATGTGCTCTGGAAAGTGCCGGTCATAGCAAATGGCCACGCCGATGCGGCCCGACGACGACGAGTAGACTCCGGCTCCGCGATCTCCCGGATGGTAGAAATCCGTTTCATAAAAACAGGGTCCGTCCATGATGTGAACCATTCGCGTCACACCAAGCAGAGCTCCGTTCGAATCCAGGACCGGTGAGGAGTCATAGGTTCGGTCGCCGTCCTTTTCATAAAGGTTGATCACCACAACCACGCCAAGCTCGCGGGCAAGGGCAGAAAAACGGTCCGTCGTGGGTCCGGGAATCGTTTCAGCCCAGGGAGGGGGCTGATCGCTTCGCTTCCGCTGCGGAAAGAACCGGAGAAAGGCCAGTTCTGGAAACGCCACGAGTTGAGCCCCCTCCGCTGCCGCCACTCGCAGGGATTGAATGCCCCGCGCAATGTTGGCTTCCCTGTCTTCCGTCGCATGCTGCTGTATGAGAGCTATCTTCATTGTGCCTCCTCTGCGGCAAGAGCGTAACACGCAGATTTGTGATTTATGTATGATTGATGATTTACGATTTGCGGGCAGCTCCAATCGTCAATCGTAATTGGGGGTATGCATATGACTCCAGTAATTAGCGATGTTACGACCCCAACCTGGGCTGAAAGGAATCCTCGGCGATTCTTGGCGTCTTTGAGCCTTTGCGGTGGTTTTTTATAACCCCACCACAAAGACGCAAAGGCTCATCTGGCTCAGACCGGACCGTTCAGGCAGTCCTTACTGGAGTCAAATGCATAGCGCCAATCGGAATTCGTCAATCTCTTGGGATGCTTGTAAAATGCGCCATCTGTCTGTTACCCTCTGCAAGGTTATGGAGTTTCAGACTGCATCGAGCGCGGGGCCCATGCCGCCCCAGTTTACATGGGTGGCCGATAACGGCGGATTCCGGAAGGTTCTGAAAGAATTGGCGCTCGCTCCGCGCATGGCCATCGACATCGAGGCCGACAGCCTCTATCACTACTTCGAAAAGGTCTGCCTCATCCAGATATCTACCGATCGGCAGACCTATGTGCTAGATCCCCTCGCAATCACAGATCTGCGCCAACTGGCGCCGGTGATGTCGGATGCGCGGGTCCAGAAGGTCTTTCACGCGGCCAACTACGACGTTTTCTGCCTCCGCCGCGACTACGGTTTTACATTTGCCAATATTTTCGACACTCATGCGGCCGCACAGTTCGCAGGATACGAGTATCTGGGCCTCAGTCCCCTGATGGAAAAGTTGCTGGGCATCAGCCACTCCAAGCGCCGGCAGCGAGACGACTGGTCACGTCGCCCGCTGCAATCGGAGCAGCTGGAATATGCGGCGATGGACACCCACCACCTCCTGCAGTTGCGAGACGTCCTGGAACAACAGTTGCGCGAAAAGGGCAGGCTGTCCTGGGTGCAGGAGGAATTCGAGGCCGCCGCCGCGTCCGAGATGCAGGAACGAGAATTCGACCCTGAAGGATTCCGCCGGATCAAAGGCAGCCGAGAGCTGCCCCTGCAGGAGCTCACCGTACTGCGCGCGCTTTACCTGCTCCGCGACCGCTACGCGCAGGAAATGGATGCCCCGCCTTTCAAAGTAATGAACAACTCCGTCCTCATCGAACTGGCTCGCAGGCCACCGCGCTCGGTACAGGAGATGTTCAAGCGTCCGGGAATTTCATTCAAAGTGGCGCGGAAGTTCGCCGGCGAGATACTGCGCACGATCGAAAGAGCGAGAGCCGAAAACCCGTCCCACCTGGAGCTGCCCGCCCGCGTTCCATGGAAACCGCCTTCTCCCGACGCCAAGCTCCGCCTGGAAAACTTGAAGCTTTGGCGCCAAGCTAAGGCCAAAGAGTTGAGTCTGCATGTAGGTGTTGTTTTTCCCGGCAACTTCCTGGATAACCTGGCAGCTTTCCCGCCCGTCGATCTGCAGGCATTGGCAGAGCTGCCGGGAATGCGCCGCTGGCGGGTCCGCGAATTCGGCGAAGACATAATGCGGATCCTGCGCAACTCCCAGGAATAACAACAGCCACGAATTGCACGAATTACACGAAAAATTAGGTTTTTCAACTTCGTGCGATCCGTGAAATTCGTGGCTGCATTGGTTGGCGCACTTCGCGGCAAGAACTGAATTTTGGAGATAAGAGGCCGAAGCCGAGTAAAATAGTAATTATGATCAAGTTTCTGCGGCTCAAGACACGCTGGCTCTACCACCCGGTTACCATCTTTCTCTCCATCCAGGTTCTCTGGATCCTGCTGATGGTGATCTGGATCCGATGGTACGTGGAGAAGCATGCCCAGTTGCGTGAGATGGCCGGGAGACTGCGCGCCCAGGCTGATGTGGAGGGATTTGGCTGGCTTCCCCTTGTGGTAGGAGGGATTCTGCTTGGGCTGATCCTGGCCGGCGCCACCCTGATCTTCATTTACTGGAACAAGCAGCACCGCCTGAACCAGATGCAGCAGGCGTTCGTCTCCAGCGTCACGCACGAGCTGAAGTCACCCGTAGCCTCCATCCAGTTGGCCTTGGAAACCATGGCGCTGCGGGACCTGTCCGGAGATCAAAGGCGCGAGTATCTGGGAATGATGCTCGACGACGCGGAGCGGCTGACGACCCTCATCGACAGAATCCTGGGCGCAGCGAGGATCGACCGCAAGCTGGGCAGGTACAGGCTGGAGCCGATAAGCATGAGGCACTTTGTCGAGGATGTCCTGTCGGGAGACCGGCATCTTTTCGAGAAGGATGGTCACATCTTAGTCCTCGAAAAAGGGCCGGATGCCCGCGTGGCCATCGATCGCTCCGCCATGCACATCGTGCTGTCCAATCTCATCGAGAACGCAGCCCGTTACTCGCCCAAGGGGTCGATGATCCGACTGAAGCTCCATCGCGATCTGCGAAGCTGCCGGCTGGATGTCATTGACAGCGGCAGCGGCGTCTCCCGCAAGGATCTAAAGAACGTTTTCAAATTGTTCTGGAGAGGAACGGAGGGTCTCCCGACTCGCACGCGAGGAACGGGGCTGGGGCTGTACATTGTTCGCAATATTGTAAGGGATCACAAAGGAAAGGCGTGGGTCGCCAGCCCCGGACCTGGTCGAGGCTCCACCTTTAGCGTGCGGCTGCCGCGCGTCCGCAAATACTGGGATATCAAGGCACGCAGGAGTCTGAGGCCGCAAGCGGAAAGTCAGGCTTGATGCGATGAATGGCGACACAGAAGCCAAAAAGCGCGCCAAGATCCTTCTGGTGGAGGACGAAGTCAACCTGGCTCGTCCCCTTCAATTCAATCTCGAGCAGGAAGGATACGAGGTCCTCTCTACTTCGAGCGGTAAAGAGGCGCTGCTTCTGCAGGACAAGGAAGACTTCGATCTGATCATCCTCGACCTGATGATAGAAGAATTGGACGGCTTTGAGGTGGCCCGCCAGGTACGCCGGAGAGATCAGAGACTACCGATACTGATGCTCACGGCGCGCTCGGCGCAACAGGATAAGGTGCACGGGCTGGAGGTGGGAGCCGACGATTACATGATCAAACCGTTCCACCTTCGCGAGCTGCTGTTGCGCGTCCGGAGGATGCTCGAACGCCGGGGCTGGTATGCCGATAGCAAAGGCCCGGTGCGGGAAATCGAAGTTGCCGGCTACCGGATCAACCTGGAGCAGCTGAGCGCCGCGGGCCCGCGTGGAGACCTGCAGTTGACTGCGCTGGAGGCAAGACTTCTCGATGTCATGGCCTCGGAGCCAAATCGCGTGCTATCACGCGCGGAACTGCTGCAGAGAGTGTGGGAATATCATTCGGATGTGGAAACCCGGACGGTGGATAACTTCATCGTCCGGCTCAGACGCTACTTCGAGGAGGAGCCGGAGCAACCCCGCCACTTCGTCAGCGTGCGGGGAAAAGGCTATATGTACGTCCCGTGATGGCGCTCTGCAGGCGAGAAGCGTGCAATCAACAGGGCCACAGACAAGGCCTTCCAGCTGAAGGTGAATATCCCGAACACCGCCAGAAGGTGAACAGCCGTGATAAAAGACAGATTGTACCAGTCGAGGGGTACTCTGTCTGCAATCTTGGACATCGATCTCCTTCCACACCCAAAGTCAATTCTAGAAAGTATGGCGGAGCGGGTTCGCGGGCTGTGTAAAGGATCGGTAAAAGCTAGGTCGAAAGTACCAGGCGATCCGGGTCAAAAGCACTCGAGGCGCTTTTCTCTGAGGCGGGTCAGGTTCTTCTTTCTAAATTCCTTCCGACGCTCAAAATCGTAGACGGATTTGCCGGTAAGATTTGAGTGGTGAAGGACGTAGGTGTCGAGAGCAAGGCCGAGTACGTAGCCGGCTTTTCTCAGGCGCCGGCAATAGTCGTCGTCATCGCCACACCCCACGAAGGCTTCATCAAGCGGCCCGATAGCATTAATCGTGCGGCGCCTCATGACGCAGCAGAAGAAGGCCAGCGATCCTTCCACCAGTATGCCCGTGCGATGAAAGTGGTACTTGAGGATTCGATTCCGCTCATGCAGATCCTCGGTCAGGAAGCGGGGAATCTGAGGCACCATCTTCTCGCGCACCCGGTCCACGCATTGCCAGTCGTTTGTTGAAGAGTCAAGCGGCCCTGCCGCTCCGATGCGGGGATGGGTATCCAGGAATGCGATCATATTTCCCAACCACCCTTGGGATACTTCCACATCGTTGTTCATAAAGACAACATACGGGTTTTTCCCAAGCTGGATTCCCAGGTTGCATGCGCCGCACCAACCCCGGTTCTCACGATTCCTTACGATCGTGATCTGACGCGTGTAGATCTTCCGCAGATCAACGGTCTCGTCCGTTGAAGCATTGTCGATCACGAAAATGTGAAACGGATGGTCTGTGTAACGATAGATCCCTTCCAGGAGGTTCCGTGTGTATTGGTACTGGTTGGACACGGGAATGATGATGTCTGCGCCGCCCTGATGCATGAAGTTGTCCATCGTGTGACCTTATGATGGGAAGAGAGCAATTGATGCTCCATTCCCGAATACATATCGGCCGCGGGGACAAAACCTGAATCTTTTTGGTGGGGAGAACACACACCACAGAGACCTGGCGCGGCCTAGCGGCCGCAACCGAAACGATGGCAAGCAATCAGTCTGGAGTGACTCTTGACTGTGGTTTCAAGCAGGCAGCAGGCACTATCTAACCCAGATATTTTTTCTTCCCGGGCCATTACTACCTACTGCCTTCTGCCTGCTTCTCGCCAGTCAGAACCTCCGGCAAAGCCGGAGCCTTGATTTGTGAACCGCTCAAAGCGGTGAGCGCTTCGCACTAAAACTGGATCATGACAGGCTTAGTGGGACACCCACCCGGTTCAACCGTAGGGGCGGGACCTGTGCCCGCCCGTTCGGCCCTAGAGGGCGCCCACAGGTGGCGCCCCTACAGATATTTGTTCCATGAATGCATCAATCATCAAATCCGCATGGAAAAAACCGAGCCACTTCCGGAATTGGTTTGGATAGAACTGAGTCGCGCGCACCATTAGGTCGAGAGTGACCACTTCCGCTCTTTCGATTGTGGGGTGGTTTCCTATTTCGACCATCGGTCACGTTTACTCAGGCCCCCGTTGTTATCCCGGACAGTCGGTTTTCCCGAGTCCGGTTGGCGGGCTTGGCCTTCCCGCTGGGCCTTCCCGGCGAGCCAGGAGGCTTAAGCACCGACTTGCATTCACCCCTCCAGCTCACTGGTTTACCAAGCGCTCGACACGCCTCCTCAGCTACGTCGTTATTGGGCTCAGTGTCCCACGACGGCCCGGCTAACGTGTCCGCCAAGTCCGAAGCACCTTTGCCTTCTCCGGGTGTTACCCTTCAAAGGGTGATGTGTACCATCACCTCAGTGGCCATTACGCCACTGTCATCGCTCCTACGGGCTCATGCGCCGGATCAATCGCCCTCCTGCCGGCTCTGCTTTATGCTCGTCCTTCAGGTCTTTGCCGGTTGCTGTCGGCCCCGGCTGGACATCGATCCTTCCCGACCTTATCTCTGCAATCCCTTCCCTGGATGTCTGGCCCCCTACCCGGCGGGTCCCAAGGTGCTCTCGCTCGTTTCTTCCCCTGGAACATCGGCCTTCCCTAAGTTTGAAATAGGTCGGCTTTCCCAGCCAAATCCCGCACAGCGACTTCAGTGCGGACTCACGATTTCGGGGCTGCAGGCATTCTCTAATGTTCAGACCTCCAGGTTTGCTCGCCACCCTGGTCGCTCCCACCACTGCGGTTCTACCCCGCATGGCGGCTGTGACTTTTACGTCCGGGCACCGCGCGGTTAGTCACTTCCCGCACTCCGGATATGCCACCCGTCTGAATCGAGCAATTGACGGGAGGGGACTTTCACCCCCAAAATTTGCAGCCTTGTCGGCTACTCCTCAAACTTTGTGAGTCCTCCGGCAAAGCCGGAGGTTTACCTAAGGGCTCGCGCAAGAATTAATTGGCATTTTGGCGCGAGCGCCGGGTGGGCAGATGCGAGGCGCCGCGACGCAGGCGATGTCGGTGTACATCGTCGAGGAGCGGCAACGAAGCAGATGCCCACCCGCCGCCGCGCCCTTTCAGGCTGCGGCCCGCAGCAGCAAAATGCCAAGTAATTTTTGCGCGAGCCCTAAGGACGAATTATATTTTCTAAAGGCGGCCAGAGTCGTTTCCTGGAAGGGAGGGAATCGCGGCTTAGTAGCACAGAGGTCACAGATAATTCTGTGACCCGTGTGCCCCTGTGGTTTTCCTTGAAACGAGGAGTCAGCGGAAGCAGCCGCTGATAGAGAAGGCCGCACGTCTCTGGCAAGAGTGCGTTACAGCACCATGACTCCCACCGCGAAAGCTCCGCAAGGCCGAGCGGAGCTTCCTGTCACAACTCTCGAGAATCATGCAAACGTCCGTTGCACTCAGGCCGAGGGACCCGGAGATCTTCTCCACGGAGTCTCCTTGGTAGTGCGCCTGTTCAAAGATCCTCCGATGCAGCTCTGGCCAGGATCTGAGAACATCCATGATGGCCTGAGAGAGAAGTTCGCGATTACGCTCCAGTTCAAATATCACGGCAGACATAACCAAATCTCCGGGCTTTTCTGTTGCAACCCAATCGACCTTTTATACTCACTTAGACGAGGATTTGTTCGAAAAAGTTTTCTCATGTCCCAAATAAAAGACTCCGATGAGATTAGTAGAACAAATCCGGAGGGTCTTTATGAGTAGCTGCAACTTTGAAAAGTTGGTTAAACTCCTTGACAAGCAACTGGATCTAAATGCGAGACTTGAGGTCTTCGATCATCTGGATCGATGCGACAACTGCCGCGAAGCGGTATACCAGATTTCTCGCGACCGCGACTCCGCATTTTTCATTTATCGCCCGTACAGGCTGACGAAGGAAGCAGTCGCTTAGGGCTGGCTCCGGAAGCTATCGTGCGCTTTGGGAGCGTAATAGCCTTTGCGGGTTCGAACGCGCACTCCGCTCGTTTTGCAGCGGACCTCGATGGATCGAAAGGTACCGTCTCTCTTCTTGTTCGTAGAGCTGTAAGCCAGACTGTACTGGCCCGCCAAATCTTCACCGATGGCCTTGAATGCTGCTTGAATCTCCGAGAATCTGGCTCGAGGAGAGAAGAAACTCCCGCCCGTTTCCTCTGCAAATTTCTTTAGGACTCCGAAGTTGGCGCCGTAATCCCCACGCACCCCGATGCCGTAGATCAACACGTCGTTTTTCTGCGCAATCTCAATCGCCTCTTCTTTGCGCAACTTGCTCGAAGTGTCATCTCCGTCGGTTATGACCACGATGACCTTCCGCCCGGTTTCGCCCTTGAGCTTGTCGTCGACGGCAAGGTAGATCGCGTCATAGAGGGCAGTGCTGTTGCCAGCCTGCAGGGTGTCCAAAGCGGCGATCAGGCGGTTCGGATCTTCGGTGAAGTCCTGAACAAGGTTGACTTCGGAGTCGAACTGGATAATCAGGGCGAGATCTTTGTTTCTGCGAAGCACATCCCTGAAAAACTCAGCTGCCGTCTGCTTCTCGAACGTAAGTTTGTTCTTCACGCTCCCGCTGGTATCGATGAGCAGCGCAATGGTCAGGGGAACCTCGGTGCCCTTGCTCAGATCACTGAAGTACTCAATCTTCTGAGGCTGCTTGTCCTCGAATACCAGGAAATCGTCGGCTCTCAGTTCCCGAACCGGCTTGCCACCGTGATCCGTTGCGGAGAAAATCACGTTTACCAGAGCAACTTCCGTCCGGATCGTGGTTTGCGGGTTCTGGCCTTGGGCCTCTGCCGCCGAAGCGCAGACACCCGGAAATCCCAGAAGTGCCGCAATTGTCAAGATGAGTCTGGATCTCATTTGCCCACCAAGGCTTCCGAATCCCGCCGCAATGTCGGTAATGCTGTGAGGCCTCCTCGAATTTCTAAACCCGGTTTTTTTATTATACCTCATGGTTTCTTCACACCACAGGAAACACAACGCGGCCGGCAGCTGCAACCAAATAGGGCGGTTTAGCCCCCGAGCCGGCCGCGCTGAGCGGTCAGCCTTCAGCTATCAGCTGGAGGTATTTCCAACAATGGCTGCGCGGCCCCGTGATGGATCGTTCAGAGCCGCGCGCGAAGCAAGCGGGGATGATGAACAGTATTGTATCGACATAGGTAGGCGGTCGCCCGCTGTCCCTGTCCCACCACCGTGCGTACGGGTCCGTACACGGCGGTTCGGCTGGTTAAGCTCGGGCTCGATACAGAGCCCTCAACCTCGGAAGTCCCAGAGCATCGAAGAATGCGTTCGGCAACGCCTGCGTAAGAATGGAATAACCACTTACAGACCAGGGTCCGCGGCTGCAGCAGGCGAGCACGTGAAGATCAGGTTCTTTAATGCCCAGCTTCCGCAACCCCTTATACCGGCCCTTGCAGCTCTTCCACTGCTTCCATTGCACACAGCGCAGCCGTCGTCGAATCCAGGAGTCCAGTTCCTTGAACACCGAGGGGGTCTGACAATAGCCAAAGTACGCCATCCAGCCCCGCAGATACTGCGATAGCTCGGTTACGCGCTTCGCCATGCTGATCCCTCGGTTCCGCCGCGTCACTTCCCGTATCCGTGCCTCAAAACGTCTCCGCGCCTTCGGCGCAATCCGCCGCCGCGGCGCTTTCTCGTTCGTGAAGCTGAATCCCAGATACTTCCGCTTCCACGGTGCCGCCACTGCGCTTTTCTCCCTGTTCACCTTCAGCTTCAGCTTCTTCGTGATGAAGCCCGTTATGCTCTCCATCACCCGCTGCCCCGCTCGTTCCGTGCGGACATAGATGTTGCAGTCATCCGCAAATCGCACGAATCGGTGCCCGCGCCGCTCAAGCTCCCGGTCCAGATCGTCCAGCATCAGATTCGATAACAGTGGCGAAAGCGGCCCCCCCTGGGGCGTCCCTTCCTCCGTCGGTATCACTACGCCGTCCTCCATCACCACCCCGGCGTTCAGAAACGCCCGGATCAGCTTCAGCACTCGCTTGTCCTTCTCCCGTTTCGCAATTCGCCCCAACAATATATCGTGGTTGACTCGATCGAAAAATTTCTCCAAATCAATATCAACCACAATTCGGTTGCCCGCCGCTATGTACTCTTGCGCTCGTGCCACCGCTTGATGCTGCGATCGCCCCGGTCGAAATCCATAACTGTGCTCGGAGAATGTCGGGTCCCACCGCTCTTGCACTACCTGCAATACCGCCTGCTGGATCAGCCGATCCAACACGCAGGAAATCGATAGATTCCTCTTCCCTCCGTCCGGCTTCGGTATCTCTCTTCTCCTTGCCGGTTTTGCCTTGTAGGTCCCTTTGAGCAGCTCATCCCGGTGTCTCGGCCAGTTCCTCCTCAGGTATCCGGGCAACTCCTCGACCGTTATCCCGTCGATCCCAGGTGCCCCTTTGTTTTCCTGAACTCCCATTAACGCCCTTCTCACATTCTCTGGCTTACATATCTCCTCCATCAACCGCTCGCTCGTTCCTTCGCTCTCGGGCTCTCGTTTCACCATGGGCAGTTCGACCCTTTTGTCGTTCGTTGGAGCTTCACTCCCCGTCTCCGCCATGAAGGCCAGTTCATACTGGTTCTTCTGCCGCTTGCTGCTCATGAATCCCCGCTCCCTACTCGCGTCACCATTTACCCTTTCCTTCTGGAAGGGGACCGTTCAGGCCTTCACCAGTTCGTTCCCGGTCCGGCGACCCCAGGCCGTTTCTCCCCTTTCAGGCGAGTGTCCCAATCGAGTGGACCGACTGCTCCTGGCTACTTTGCCCTCTGCTGACTTCTGTATCGCGGTCAGGGTCTCTCTCGATTCCCTCAGTCCCATCTATGGGACGCGATCCAGATCTCCCGAGGTAAGTATGACTGCCTTCCGCGCACAGCCGCCGGATTTACCGCTTACGCCTTTGATAAATATGGACTTCGCGATCGAACGGTCGCTCGTCCGGCGCTCGGGCCTCCTATCCGGTTCTTGTTCATCGGCTTGCGCTTTTGCTCGGCGCTTCCTTCAGACGCCGTTTCACATTGGCGCCCTCGCGCTCCGCTACCCTTCACCTCCATCAGGTTAGGGGAAGACTTCCACTTCCGAGCTGTCATACAATGCTCGGCACACGTCACATCCCCGCTCCCGGCCGCGGCTCTGAACACTTGTTGGTGAGGCAACGGCCGCAATAATGGCCGCACAAAAACTCTGTCAAAACAGCAGAGTTTTACCTGTTTGTTATACAGATCAGCCAATGGCCGCAACCAATCGTGGCTCTTGAGATTCCGGGTGTCCTTGAAGTCTTAGGGTCTGTCACGAAATAACAGGCCCACTTTGCTGCTGGCCCTCAGGCCCGATGGCGAGGCGCGAGCGACGAGCATACCCTCTGCGGTATGTAAGGAGCGAGCAACAAAGCCAGCGGGCCTGCGGGCCGCAGCCCGAAGGGACGCGGCGGCGGGCGGGCATCTGCTGCGGTGTTCGTTGACTCTTATAAGGAGCCGGGCTTTCGCAGGAGAGCGAGGTGAAAAATCAAGTCCACCGTGCTCTTGGCGTCATCGATTTTGATTTCTACATCGGAGTCGCTAATCGGCCGGTAGACGTTCATCTGATTCAGAAACTGGATGCTTAGGGAGATCAGCTCGGGATTGTACAACCCGCCTTCGCCCACCAGAAGATGCCGCTTGAAGTTCGCCCGGTTGATCGACTCATCACCAACAACAGTGATCTTGCCTACGCTGTAAGGGTTTCCCTCCTTGCATTCCAGGGTGCAGTCGACCACCTTCTGCAGTTCATGAATATCCTCACGCACCGCGGCTTCAAAACGGATGTAGCCCATGGTGCGGTACCCATCTTCAATCTTGTCTTGCCACTCCGCAACTTTCTTCCGGCTGTAGGTCTGCCCCGTGCGCAGCGGGCACATCTGTATGAGCGTTGCCGGACTGAAAGCCTGAACATTCTTCACAGCAATTCGGCCCACGGTAAAAAGCGGGCCCTCGGAAATGGGCACGCGGATTGCCGCGGTGCGGCCCTTCACAGGATCGGCCTGAAAATCCACGGAAGGGGGACCGACTTTTGCGCGCAGATAGCCCTCATCCCGGCAAAACTTCTCGAGATTCTGCAATTCCATGCCGAGCATATCGGGCTGATACCAGCCACCTTCCCTCGATACGCGGAGTTGGCTCCTAAGCCTGCCGGCGTCGATGTTCTTGTTACCTTCGAATGTGAGCGATCGAATCAGAACCGACTGCGCCTGGCCGCGGGCACCGAGAAAAACCAGCGAGAGCGCAACGAAGCAGAATCTGCGGAACACGACGGCTCGGTGAATCCCGGCGGAATCGGTTAGCAAGCCTTCTGACATATCGCTGCACTCCACGCAGACGATCCCGTTGAGTAACGGAATAAGTTTAGCCTTAGGGTCTGTCAATGAATAACGTTTACACTTTGCCGCAGGCCCCCAGGGCCGCAGCCCGGAGCGGCGCGGCGGCGGGCGGGCATCTGCTTCGTTGCCGCTCCTCGACGATGCACACCGACATCGCCTGCGTCGCGGCGCCTCGCATCTGCCCGCCCGGCGCTCGCGCCAAAGTGCAAACGTTATTCATTGACAGACCCTTAGAGGACTTCTCGTGAAAAGAGGATGCGGGAGCAGCTGTCGCAGGAGTGGATGTTTTCGGTGCGGAGCAAGTCTGCATAGACCTGCGGGCGGATGCGGACATGGCACGCGGTGCAGAGTTCGTCCCTGGCCTCGGCTAGTGCAATCCCCTTCCGGGCTTCCGCAATGCGCCTGTAGCGGGCCAGAAGCTCCGATTCAACGCGCAACTCCATGCCAAGCCTCTCTTCCTGCAACTTCGCCATCTCCGCTTCCATGATGGGTACTGCGGTTTCGGATTTTCGGATTTCAGCTTCGAGGAGCGCTGACTTCACTTTGAGTTCCTTTTCTGCTGAATCGAGGTCCTGCTCCTTTGTTTCCATCTCCTCCATGATCTCCAGGATCTTGTCTTCCTCGCTGCGGATGTGCTCCTCCGCCATCTGGATCTCATGGAGCATTGCGGTGTACTCCTTGTTCGTCTTTACAGACATGAGCTGATCCTTGAGCTTTGAAAGCTTGGTGCGCATCATGTCGACCTCACCCTCGAGCGTGCGCCGCCGCTTGGTGAGTTCCTGGGCATGGGCAACACGCTCCGTGTGGGCTTGTTTGAGACGCTGGAGTTCTTCCTGGAAACCTTCAACTTTGGCGGGAGTGTCAGAAATTTGCTTTTGTGTGCTGGCGATCTTCAGTTCGATATCCTGCAGGGCTATCAGGTTCCGAAGATCGGGATTCACCTGGTTGCCCCCTCCAGAGTCTCAAAGCCGGAGGAGGACAGGGCGCGGGTGATTCGCTGGCGCACGCCGCAGCCGGCACAGTTTCGATTTACAGCAATCATCAAAGCCATAAGGACTCAAAAATCGGAAATGCAGTATATCGCCTCGCTTTCTGCCTGTCAATCCAACGCTAGGAGTCGGGATAGCCCGTTAGTCTTGGGGGGAATTCGTGATGATCCTCGTACTTGCTAGGGGATAATCTGCCACGAATTGCACGAATTGCACGAAGGCTCGGCGGGATGAGCGGGAGCGTGTCTTGCCAGGCCGGGCCTCACCCAAGCGGTTGGTGCAATTCGTGAAATTAGTGGCCTGTTTTTTCCCAATATCTGACACATTCCATGTAACCAGAAAAGAACGACCTGGTTTCCCCCGGAGACTAACCGAATACGAGTCGGGGCCAGGGGTCAGAGGATTCTGGCCCTGATCCCCGGCCCCTGGCCCCCGATTCGCAGACCCTAACGTCTTTTCATTGACGTTTTGAATGGCTCGAAAGAGAATGGCAACGTTCATTCATGACGGAGCAATCTTTATGACAGACCTCGGCATCAGACCTTCCGACGCTGCCCGATACGATGGCGTTTCATTGGGAGAAATCATGCTGCGCCTGGATCCCGGCGATGTGCCCTTCCACCGCGCACGCTCTGCGCGCATCTGGCACGGCGGCGGTGATTCGTTTGTCTCCGGCGCAGCGGCCTCACTCATGAAAGGAAATGAGATTCAGACGGCAGTAGAGTGGGGCGCCGCCCACGGCATCTGCGTGCAGGAAACGCCTGGCGACACAACGATGGTAATGCAAAGGGATGTCGAAAAAGAGGTCAAGCGAGCCCTTTCCGGAGGCGGTGTGGCCGCACTTCGGTAGGGCACCCTCTGCGAAGTGAACCGAATAACCAACGAAAGCCATAATCTTATGCCAGAACAGACAACTCCAGTATCCCGGGGAAGAAATAGCATCGGAACATACAAGCGCGATCGCAGCCGCGTCGACAAGGTATTGCGCGCTGCCGGCGTGGTGGTCGTGATGAACAGGGACCACATCAAGAAGCCGGAAGACATGGTTGTTACTGTCCAGGAGGTCTACAGCGTGGGACTTGTGGCGGAAGTCACCTTCCGGATCGACGAGGCGATCCTGCGGGAAGGGATGAGAGAGCTCACCCGGCTGCGCGCATCGGCTCCGCCCGAAAGGCCCTTGGTCCTGGGAGTTGGCTCCGTTATCAACCCAGCGGAGCTGCAGTCCGCAATCGAAATGGGGTTCGACATGGTTGTGGCTCCAGCCAACGTGATGGGCGGGTACGGGGAAGGCTCCGAATTCATCAAAATCTGCCACAAGTATGATGTCTTCGCGGCGCCGGCCGCCTTTACTCCCACGGAGCTGCAATACTTCATCGAGAGAGACGACGGCCTCGAGCCGGACGCCGTGAAGATCTTCCCCGCAAGATCCCACGGGCCAAAGGGGATGAGCGACCTGCTGGCCCCATTTGTGAGGGATCGACACAGGGGAAGGATCATCATGCCCACGGGAGCGGTCGACTACGAAACCGGGCCACAGTATCGCGAGGCAATTTCCAAGCGCGGCTTCTTCCCCGTTCTTGGTATGTCTGCCCCGCTCTCTCTAGTCGACAAAGAGAAGAAGCCCGGCGACGTGGACTCCATCCGGCGTTCGCTGACCGAATTCTTCGAGAAATTTCAGGCACCCCAGAGGCACTGAGATCACGGAGCCTGAAGACCTCTTCGGTCTCCGAGCCTCTCTGGTTGGATTTAATATGAGGGCCGTGCTGCAGAGAGTGGATCATGCCTCAGTCTCGATCGGCGGTGTGTCTATCGCACAAATCGGCAAAGGAATCCTCGCACTCATCGGCATCTCCCGCGAAGACTCGCGGGAGGATCTGGAGTGGATGGCAAAGAAAATCGTCGAACTCCGGATCTTCGACGATGCCGAAGGGAAGCTAAACCTCAGCCTCCAGGATATAGGAGGACAACTTCTGGTCGTTTCACAGTTCACGCTTTATGGGGATTGTCGGAAAGGCCGCCGGCCGTCATACAGCGATGCGGCTCCTCCAGCTGAGGCGGAGAGGCTTTACAACGACTTCGTGCAGATCGCCCGCCAGATGGTGCCTGAAGTTCAAACCGGCCAGTTCCAGGCGATGATGGACGTTTCCCTCGTAAACTCAGGGCCGGTCACCCTCATCGTCGACAGCCGCAAAAGGTGAATTGAGTCATTGCGCCACCAGGCCATTGAATCATTGAAAAGCCCGATGATGAGAAATCAGTCCATATAAGCAACGGGGCCGTATTGTGGTTTCTTCGCTGGCTCGATGACCCAATAGCTCAATGACTCAATCCTGTAATGGGGCTATGCATTTGACTCGAGTAAGGACTGCCTGAACGGTCCTGTCTGAGCCAGATGAGCCTTTGCGAATCTTCGCGTCTTTGCGCCTTTGTGGTGGGGTTATTAAAAACCACCGCAAAGGCTCAAAGACGCCAAGAATCGCCAAGGATTCCTTTCAGCCCAGGTTGGGGTCGTAACATCGCTAGTTACTGGAGTTATGTTCATACCCCCATTCTGTAATTTGCTGATCGACGCCGACGACACACTCTGGGAGAATAACATCTACTTTGAGCGGGTGATCGCAGAGGTGCAGGCATTGCTGTGCCCTCTCGGCGTGGATCCTCATACGTTCCGCCTCCACCTCAACGAAAAGGAGCGTGAGCACATTCCTATCCACGGGTACGGCACGTTGAACTTTACCCGTTCGCTAGCCGAAGCCTTCAATGACTTTCTCCCTGAGAATGCCGACAAGAGCCTGAAGAAGAAAGTTGAGTTCATGGCGCTCGGCATCATGAACCATCCCCTTGCGCTGCTGGAGGGGGTTCCGGAAACACTCTCCTACCTATCCGGTCGGCAATTGCTTTTCCTTGTGACAAAAGGAGATCCCGCAGAGCAGATGCGGAAAATCGAAGTCTCCAGCCTCCGGCATTACTTCAAGGGAATCGAGATTCTCCCTGAGAAGAACGATACCGTCTTCCGCGGACTCCTGGACAAGCATGGCTGGAACCCGGACAAGACCTGGATGATCGGCAACAGTCCGCGTTCGGATATCAATCCGGCCATTTCGGCGGGGATGAACGCGGTTTACATTCCGCACCCGCACACCTGGGTGCTTGAACACGAAGAGCCTGTCAGGCACCCGCGTCTCATCGAGTTGGAGAAGTTCTCGGATCTACGCTATCGCTTCTAAACCGGGATTGAGGGTGCAATTAAATGTGCGAGTCAAACACATCCATTCAGCAGCATGATATATCAGAAAAAGGCCGCTTTTTCATTTCCGAGTAACGGGAAGTAAAAATGCAAACCACGAAGACCACGAAGACCGCAAAGACGCTGCCGCCCATGAGTGGGGCGCAGGAGCGTATCCCGCCGAAATCGTTCTTCTTGGAGGTCTTAGCGGTCTTCGTGGTTCGTTTTTGGGGCTAAATGATAGGGCAGAAGACTCCTCCCGGGCTGAATCTGACTCCCATTTCTAATTGCACCCCCCAAAAGTCGTGCTTGATTAGGGGTGACACAGTTCCGTAACATTCTTTGTCTATGACTAAAGAGAAAAAGAGCACAAACATTCTTTTTGCTATCGTAGTGCTCGCCCTGGCCGGAGCCGCTCTGGCCTCCATGTACCTAAACATGAATCGACCTGTCATCCAGGAGGCCGCACAGCCGGATTCCGCAAACATGAGGCTGCCCGAAAATCATCCTCCGATTGACGCTGCGAACCGGCTTATGGAACTGGAGAAGCTAAGCGCCAGCGACCCTCGGAACGCCGACTACAAGACACAGATCGGAAATACTTACTACGACCTCGGGCAATACCAGAAGGCGATCGCCGCCTACGAGGCGAGCCTGAAGCTGAAACCGCACGATCCCGGTGTGGAAACGGATCTTGCCACCTCCTACCATTACCTGGGCCAGGAAGACAAAGCTCTCGAACTTCTGAACAAAGTCCTTCAATATCGCCCCGACTTTCCCCAGGCACTGTTTAACAAAGGGATCGTCCTGATTGACGGCAAGCACGACCCCAACGGCGGGATCGCCGTCTGGGAATATCTGCTCAAGTCCAATCCCGGCTTCCCTCAGAGAGCGCAACTGGAGCAGAAAATCCGTGAGCTCCGCTCGTCGGGCAAGTAAGCCCGACTAAGGGTCTGTCAATGAATAACGTTTGCACTTTGGCGCGCGCGCCGGGCGGGCAGATGCGAGGCGCCGCGACGCAGGCGATGTCGGTGTGCATCGTCGAGGAGCGGCAACGAAGCAGATGCCCGCCCGCCGCCGCGCCCCTCCGGGCTGCGGCCCGCAGGCCCGCTGGCTTTGTTGCTCGCTCCTTACATACCACCCCGGGTATGCTCGTCGCGCGCGCCTCGCCAGCGGGCCTGGGGGCCTGCAGCAAAGTGTAAACGTTATTCATTGACAGACCCTAACCCTAGACTATGTTTACATTCTTTTTGCGAGCACTTCTGATCATCTCCGCCCTCTGGCTCGTGCGGCGTTTCCTCGGCATACTTTTCGGCGAGCCCAGGAAGCAGGCGCAGCCTCGACCTGAGGAGATGAGCAATCCGAGCAGCAGGATGGTTCGTGATCCGGTATGCGGGATGTACATGGATCCCAGACTGGCAGTTCGGCTTGAGGATAAAAAAGGGGTTTTCTATTTCTGCTCCGACGAGTGCCGTAGGAAATACCTCGCGTAAAAAAGAAGTCCCCAGCAGAGAGACGCGTAGGCCGCAGGGACTCCATCTTCCGACTATCTCTGCCGTGTTCTTTAGGCCTGCGGGGGTATTCGGCTAGTCTCCGGGGGAAACCAGGCCGTTCTTTTCTGGTTACATGGAATGTGTCAGATATTGGGAAAAAACAGGCCACGAATCTCACGAATTGAACGAAAGAAGCTGGCCACTAATTTCACGAATTGCACCAACCGCTTGGGTGA
>Ga0315277_10003639_pt1 | contig 20883 bp, 18 predicted proteins | sample YL17G05_15_MG_FD_203695 | JGI IMG/M metagenome (GOLD analysis project Ga0315277, IMG submission 203695) | Sediment microbial communities from Yellowstone Lake, YNP, Wyoming, USA - YL17G05_15 | ecosystem: Environmental > Aquatic > Freshwater > Lake > Sediment | place: USA: Wyoming | collected... | reverse complement strand
AGTGATTGCGCTCAACCCGTCAGAATTTAGGAACGTATCATCGTCAGAATCATCTTGAACCTCGTCACAGCCCTCAATTCGTGCGGCTTCTTCGCGGGAATCACGACCATTTCACCCTCTTTCACGCGCGTCGATTTGCCCGAAAGGGTTATTTCAGCTTCTCCGTCAAGAAGATAGACGAGGGCATCGTACGGCGCGGTGTGTTCACTCAGCCCCTGACCTTCATCAAAAGCGAATAACGTCACAGTTCCAGCCTTCCTGTCAACTAATGCTCGGCTCACCACGGAACCTTCCTGATAATCCACCAGATCAGCCAATCTTGCAACCTGCGCTTTCGCAATACCCTTCAGCCCTTCATTCTGCCCCATATTAACCCCAGCTTCCTCCCGTTCAACTCGTCCCCTCACCGTTTATATGCCTTCTGCCCAACGATTCTTCAGCCTACGGTTAAGGCAATGTCACGCGTGCGCTACTAGAGATTCGATGCGAGAACGCCGACATCCACCACTGTGGCATTGTGGTCAAAAACGTAGGCGGCGTAGGAATCGTTGTTCTGAGTGAATGCAGAGACGCGAAGAGAGTTTGTGAGAAGCATCAGTTGAGAGTTCCAAGCCAGGGCCAGCAGCCCTGAAATGACCATGATGGCACCGACGAGAATGGCGATTGTGCTCCAAAGCCTGATTCTCACATTCATTTTTCTGTCTTTCTCCACGTAGATACGAGAAGCGCCAGACAGGTTTAAGCCTGACTTAAATCCAAGATTGAAACACTAGACTCACGCTTTCATGTTTTTGCCGTGGGCTGCAAGTGCTCAGGGATGTTAATCCAGACCGGCTGGTCCTCATCATTCGTTGGGGGTTCGATTGGAAGAGTCACCGTGAATGTGGAACCTTCGCCCATCGCACTTTCCACTGAGATTTTGCCGCCATGAGCTTCCACTATGCGCTTGCAGATTGGTAGTCCGAAGCCCATGCCCCTCGCTTTGGTCGTGAAAAGCGGTGACCACAATTGGTCCAATACCTCTTTCGGCATGCCCGCTCCTGTGTCTGTGAAGATGAAGGCAACGCTGTCCTGCTGCTTCTTGCTCCTCACCGTCAGTTTTCCGCCGTCTGGCATGGCGTCGAGTGCGTTTTTGATTATGTTTGTGAAGACTCTTTGAACCTTCGCTTTGTCAACTTTAATCCGCGGCTCCTTAACCATCTTGCTCAGTAAGCGAACCTTCTGAGGAAGCTTGATCAAAGATAATGCATCGGTCAGGAGCGATTTAGGCTCGGTCTCCGAAAGCTCGAGTCTAATCTCCCTCGAATAGTCCAGGAGGTCGTTGATGATTTTGTTCGAGTATGTTATGGCCTTTTCGATGGTTTCAAACATCTCTTTTTCTTTTTCGTTTGCATTCTTGCCAAGTTTCGCTTTCAAGTAGTACACACCGCCAGAGATTCCAGTCAAAGGGTTTCGCAGGTCATGTCCCACCATTCCAGCTAGCTCGCCTATGGCCGCCAGCCTCTGGGCTCTCAAGAGTTTGTTCTGGGCTTTGACCAGCTCCTTCGTCCGTTCTCTGACTTTCACCTCGAGCTGTCCCGCGTACCCTTGGATCTCGTTCTTAGCTTGGTTCAACTGTTGAATCAGCCGAGCGTTTTCTATAGCAACAGCGGCCTGATACAGGAAAAGCTCGAACGCGGCCAGCGACTCTCTCGTGGGTCTTCTCCCACCCGCTGGGTCGTCGATGCTCATCAACCCCACGATTCGCCCGTCAGCCAGCCTAAGCGGAGCGTAGAGCAAATCGTTCGGGTCCCAGTCAACCATCTGCTCCTGCGAAAGGTGACTCAAAACAACACCTTGACTGAACTTCTCCCTCACGAAGCTGTCGCTCCATGGCAAGTAATAGAACTCGCCCAGCTTGAAACGGTCGAACTCCGCCCCCAGACGCTCCCTCCACACAGCCCCTGGCTTCCTGTGGTTCCAGAGGTAAAGCCTCTCGTCCTCGGATAAACCCGAGGCCACAATGTCTTCGCGTCTCGTTATCTCAAAGCTCTCGTCCACCAACGAAATGACGACTCTGCCCCAGCCCAAGCCTCTGACAGCGTCGAGAATCGCCTGAAGCCTTTGTCGCAGATCTACCGAATGAATCATTTCAGCAGAGCTCTTCATCAGCGAAGCCTGCTGGGCGTTGCGCTTTTCTAACTCGTCCCGTCGACTGATGTTAATGATAGCGGTTGCAGCGTGCGAAGCCAAAACCTCAAGCAGCACTGCGTCTCTCTCGTCGAACGCATGTAACTCCTCACTTTCCACGTTTAAAACACCAAGCACTTCGTCTTCTGCAATGACGGATACAGCGAGCTCAGAGCTGGCGGGCGGCGCAGCTGGATTGCTGTGAACGTAGGATTTGTCCTTCGAAACGTCTGGCAGAAGCACAGTCTTACGCGTAGCTGCCGCTTTAACCGTTATACCGCCCTTGGAACCGTCCAATGGCAGCTTGAAACCCTTTGGGGTTAAGTAACCGCGCTGATGACTAGTATGGAGCATACCATTTTGCACGGTCAAGAAGGAAGCGTGACTGAAACCTAGAGCATTTTCCATGGCATCCAAGGTCCATTCATAAACCTCGTCGAGAGTCTTAGCGGCATTTAGCTTTCCACCGTGCAAGTTTAACGCTCTGGAACGTTCCTCGTCCTCCCTGACTTCGTCCGTTCTTTCTTTAATCAGCTCCTCTAAACGTTCAGAGTGAGACTTGAGCTCCTCCTCCGACTGGTTGCGTTCAGTTACGTCCTCCACCATTTCGATGGCCTCGATAACTCTGCCATCCTTATCCTTAATCGGAGACGATATCACTCTGAAATGCAGTGTCTTGTCGCCTCGTGGAGTGCTCGTTACTGATTCATGCACTTGCCCGTCCTCTAGCGTCTTGTATGTTGGACAGTAAGGGCAGATGCCTTTTCGAGGCGGATTGTTGAAGGACCTAAAGCATATCGGCTTCTTCGAAACTTCTACGTCTGGAAACCACTTTTTCATCTGAGCGTTTAGCGCGAGAATCTCCATGTTCGGACTTATCACAGAGACTCCGATGGCTATGTTGTCAATAACGCTCCTGTATCTTCTCCCAGCCTCACTTAGAGCTTCTTCTGATCTTTTGCGTTCAGGAACGCCAACTGCTTTACCCCGCATTCTCAACTCATACTTGTCTTTTTTCACTAAGTCAACTCCTTTGCGGCCTTGACACGGATGTCTCTCTTGGAAACATACTTGATGGGCAGCAATGTCTTTTCTAAGAGGGAACCTAGCTGACTCGTTTGCATGCTATTTCCAAGCTTTCCAGCCGCGCAAAACTCAGAAGAAACGCAATTCCTAAGCATACGCACGTAATCGACCCCTAATCAAGCCCTCAACATTCTGATGAGCGTATTAATTCCACGCTTAACAATATTAATCGCTTATGAATCCCCTATCTGAATTCTCACAAGACTGCAGAACGCGTTTGATCATTGGTCAGAACGCAAAGGTTGCCTGTGGCTAAGACGAGGCAACACTTCAGCCTCTAAAAAGACTGAAGTTCGAAAAAAAGGAAAGAATGTAGCTACGGGCCTTTCTTGGTTATCTCTTTGATGATGCCTGCAGCCACGGTTGTTCCCATGTCTCTGACGGCGAATCGGCCGAGTTCTTCGAATTCAGCGAAGGTTTCAACGGCAATCGGGTGCAACGGTTCCATTCTGACGATAGCAGCGTCTCCGGTCTTGAGGAATGTTGGTTTTTCCTCAGTTACCTGTCCTGAGCGCGGGTCAAGTTTTCTTATGAGTTCGGTGAACCTGCACGCGACTTGTCCAGTGTGGTAGTGTAAGACGGGTGTATATCCGGCCGCTACAGCGGTGGGGTGGTAGATGACGATTATCTGGCCGATGAACTCTTTTGCGACTGTTGGCGGGCTGTTGGTGTGGCCTGCAACGTCTCCGCGGTGGATGTCGGTTTTGGCTACGCCTCTGATGTTGAAACCTATGTTGTCTCCGGGTTCGGCCTTGGCGATGCGTTCGTGGTGCATTTCGAGTGATTTGACTTCGCCCTGTTTGTTGCTGGGCATGAAGATGACGACGTCGTTTTCTTTGATGATGCCGGTTTCCACTCTGCCTACTGGGACTGTGCCGACGCCTGTGATGCTGTACACGTCTTGGATGGGAACGCGCAGGGCTTTGCCGGTGGGTTTGGAGGGCACCTCGAACGTGTCCAAGGCATCCATTAGTGTTGGGCCTTTGTACCAAGGCATGTGTTCGCTACGTTTGACGAGGTTGTCTCCGGTCCAGCCGCTTGTGGGTATGAACGGGATTTTTTCAAGTTTGAAGCCCACCATCTTGAGCATTCTGCCGACTTCATTCTTGATTTCGTTGTAGCGCTCTTCGCTCCAGTTGACTGACACATCATCCATTTTGTTTACTGCTACTGCGACTTGGCGGACGCCCAAGGTGAAGGCTAGGAAAGCGTGTTCTCTAGTTTGGCCGCCTGGGCCGATGCCTGCTTCGAATTCTCCTCTTCTGGCGCTGCAGAAGAGTATGGCGCCGTCGGCTTGGCTTGCGCCTGTTATCATGTTTTTGACGAAGTCTCTATGTCCTGGTGCATCGATGACGGTGAAGTAGAATTTCTTGGTCTCGAACTTCAGGAATCGAAGGTCGATGGTTACGCCTCTTTCACGTTCTTCTTTTAGGTTGTCAAGGACCCATGCGAACTTGAAGCTTTCTTTTCCGGCTTTCTTTGCTTCTTCTTCATAACCTTTGATTGTTCTTTCGTCCACTGCTCCTGCCAGGTAGAGCAGGTGTCCCGTGGTGGTGGATTTTCCGTGGTCAACGTGTCCCATGATGACTAGGTTCAGGTGCGGCTTGCCTACTTTGCTCACTTTTTCTCCTCCTATATTTCCAATTCTATTCTGAATTTTAATGAATTCGCTTTACTCAACTGTTCAATCAGTTATTAAAAGTTTATGATGTTGACGCTGCGCTTATGCTACTTGCCTGCGGAAGCTTTTGAAAGCTGGGGAGAGCGTTAGGGATTGAATGTTGGCTTGTGAACCCTGGCTTCCGAACGCTCACACAGCTCACCTCTCTCCTCTATCAATGCATCAGATGTAATCAGCCATCGTTGATCTGCTGGAACGCTTCAACGATGACCCCCCTCAGTCTATGATTTTGTGTCTGTTATGATGTTGTTTCACAATGTTCATTGTTGAGCACCCGCCTCTTCTAGACACATCCGTCGCTATGCTGTCGTGTGTGGGATGAACCTTGAAGAAGTAAGCCGTGTCGACGCATGCTCAGATCCGAAAACGTATTTGAATGTTGGTGCGTGCTGGTGTGGTGTATCGCTGGCTGCCCGGAGACTTTGTTTATTGCTAGCATGTGTGAAAATCTTGTTTTTCGTTTGAAGAGCGAATCGCATTTTGCTGTTCGCTTTTTAGTACGGTGCTGTTCTGAAGCTTAGTATTAAGCACTTCGTGTTCTCTTTGATGTGTTTGGTGAAGGTTATGAAGAGAAGAATGAAGTTGGAGTTGGTGTCGGCGTTAGCTGTGGCTGTGACGCTTGCGCTCTTGGCAGTGTACGTGAGCCTGCCTAGGAGGGCGGGAAACGAATTTCAATCGTCCATATCGAAGTCAGGGCTTGGACCAGACTCGTTTGGAGGGTCGGCTCAACAGGTGACTCAGCAGGTCATTCAGGAGAATATTCAGGGTGAGTTGAGGAAGGGTGAGTTTGAAACAACTGTTCAAGGCGTGAGGGACTTGACGTCTGGTTACGGTGGAAGTGTTCCGGTTTTGCACATGGGCTATGACAACGATGTTTGGAGTGGAACGCTAACGTGCAAGGTGCCTACGGATAACGTGACAACGTTCACTTTTGAAGTTAGGAAACTCATCAACGATCACGGAAAAGTCACGCATATCTCGATAGACGTGAGCGAAACTGAAGTCAACGAGACCCAGACGGCGGAGATGCCTGTTTCAGTAGTGAGTATGTACGTGTACGAACGGGCAGGAGGCTCATCTCCGTTCGCGGATCAGCTTGGAGGAGTCGTGCCTCTACTGACGACCAGTCTCGTGTGGATTGCTGAAGGACTCATCGTTGGAGTGCCGCTGTGCTTCGCCTCGCTTGGAGTCGTCGTCCTAGTGGACAGAGGAATAATCCCGGTGTGGAAGAAACAGTTCAGAAACAGAAGTGCTGGAAAAGGAACGCCAGAGAGCATCAGCACTTAGATCCATCCGTAGCGCATGATCGCCTATCTCACGTGGTCAAGTGTGTTGAAGACCCGGGCAACTCTGGTGCAGACTGGTAAGAGAGCGGTGGAGGCGGTGGAGGGACTCTTCTTCTTTTCACCGCTATAGCCACGGCTACTGACACGGTAATAATCAGGCCAACTGCGATGAAGATTGGAAGGTTGTTTAGAAAAGGCGGTATTTGAGAACCGCTAGCCGTTGTTTGCGATATGAGCTTCGGAAGAAAGCTTTTCGTGATACCATTGCTGGTGACTGTGAGCGATGATAATGAGCTGCTGATTTCTCGCGGGTTGAGAGGCAATTGGGCGACCGTTCCGTTCACTACTGGGATGTCTGAGTATGAAAAAACTGTTGTTGTTCCCGCCCTTGTAATGTTTATTATCATCGTGAAATTTCCATTGTCCGTTCCGTTGAGGAACAGCGTGTAGGGGATTGAACTGTTCTGGATGGAAGCGTATTGGATGCCGTCCTGATCGAGGAAAGTTCCTTGAGGCAACATCTCAAAGATGGTTCCGTTGTTAGTGTTCCAGCCCATCATTCCATCGTTTTGGTCGAGAATTTCGAGGTTGACGTTTGAGTGGACGGTTAAATCAACGCTTTCAATCGAGTGCGGGCCTGCGCTGCCGGGAGCATAAAGGAAATCTTCTGGACTCAGCGCGGTGTTGTTGACAATGCTCCAAACGATGGCTTGAGCCTTTGTGTTATCCGGCAGATCGCCGTGAGCGGCAGAGTCGCCGAATAGTGGGGTTGGGTTTGTTCTCACGCAGTATCTGGCTGTTGCTGCGCTGTTTTCGAGGCCCCAGAGGGGAACGGTACCGTCGCCATCGTCGAACTGGGGTACGAGAACGACGTTGGCTTCGTTAATTTTTACGGTCATGTTCTTGGTTAGCTCGTCAGTGGTGGGGGCTCTTATGGTGTAGCCGTTGAGTGTTTGTGTGCCGTAGCCTATTATCGTATAGAGTTTGACGTCTGTTGGGAGGCTGGGGCTGTTAGGTGACCCCAAGAGGGAGTTGAACGCATAAGCTTTTTCCAGCACTGCCGAGTTGAATTGCCACGGAGTGTCTGAATACGCGGCCTTGTAGGTGATGTCAAATGTCTGGTCAAGAGGGAAATAGTCTCCCGACGCTGATTTCAGAATGAATGGTTTTTTGGGGAGTAACTCGTAAACGGCTGGCCATTCCTGCATCATGGATTTCATTTGTTGCAGGTCAGCGAAGACATTGCCCAGAGCGTAGCCCTCAGTCAGGGCGTAATAGACTTTGGGCGAACCCCAGAAGGGCGTTCCCATTGTTATTATGCTGTCCACTTTTGCAGCTCTCGCGGGGTCAGAGTTAACATAGGCTGTTGCGATTAGCCCTCCCATGCTGTGGGCGACCAGTATGACTTTCTGTGACCCGTTTGTTGCCCTAGCCTGGTTTACAAGTCTGTCCAGCGCGTCCAAGTGCAGGGTGTTGTCCAGTCTCCAATCGTATGGGAAGACGAACAGGCTTTTTCCTTCTTCGTATCCTTTGGATTCTAGAAAGGTCACAAGGCCGCCGTAGAAGTTGGATAGGCCGGATCGCAGGATATCACTTGCGAATATGTAGACGTTAGGATCTGCGGGGGCTGTCCCGTCAGAGTTCAGTCGGAGGACGCCCATATCCACTTTTGTCGTCAACTGCCACAGGTGTGTTAAGACCTGAGGTATGTGCGTTCCACTGGGTGCGGGCCAAACCTCGCTACCGCGCATCCCACTCAAAGTGTCCAACTCTGAACCGCCGACTCCAGGTATAATTATTACAGGAAGATGCTCCGTGGAGTTCGTTGTCGGCGGCGGAATGACGCCGGGCGGGGATACTACCACTGTCACGTCAACTGATGCTGAAGCAGAAGCAAGCATTTGAGGCGTGGCAAAGTTGGAAAGCATGCTGGTGCCTGTGTAGTTCACGACGAAAGTGTAGAGCGCCGAGGCTGTTCCATAATCGGCGAATTGTCCCACGTTGTCAAACGGCCAAGTGTAGTTGAAGCTACCCCTTGAGTCTGTGGCAACGCTGAAGGCGTCCTGCCATAGACTACCGTCTATGAAGATTCTGGTTTCAAGGGTGGCTTTGGGAGGGAGAACCTGTCCTGCCAGCAGCACATCGGTTTCTTCATTCTGATTGCCGACGGGCTGGGGAAGTGTGATTGTGCCCGTCACATTGGCGTTCAAAGTTACAATCGGGATTGTGTGGATTAGCACTTCAAACGTGTGCCCGTAATAGTAGTCGGGATATCCGGCGGGGCACCCGCCTGAACAGTATGGTTGGCCATAGACGACGGTAATGGTGTGCTCTGGGTTTCCATTGGAAGGGTGTGCAAGATCAATAGTTTCGGCTATAGCAAGCTGGGTGTCGGTGCCGTTGACCGTCTGTGAATCATCATCAACTGACACGGACAGCTGATTATACACGCCAGTCGTGCCGCTACCAAAAGGGTTGGACTGCGCTGAAGCTTGGAAAGTTAGCAAGTGATCTGCAGATGCCATGAACTCGTAGGTTCGGGTACCGTAAATGTCGAGGGGAGCAGCTGTGTTTCCTCCTACGAATTCGGCCCCATCCACAGTGATTGATATTATGCCGGTGTTAGTCTGGTATGTCCCTGTGACGGCAGTTGCCGCAACGCCTAAGGCAGATATGACGGTTTTGTTTGCCGTTCGATTAGAGACGTTGGTAGGGTTGAGCGGAGGAAAAGAGATGAGCGGTATCACGAGAATGACGAGCAGTGTCAGAATTGCCAATTCCGAACAGGTTAGTTCGTAGCGGTTCATATTGTTTTCAATGCTCCAGGTAAATGCTTCTGGAAAAGCTCTTTTGCGGCGGCAAAGGACTCTTTGGCATTTTCCTCTGAGTTTAGCAGTAGAAGCTTGTAGGATTTGCCCGACTTCAGGTTTATGATGATGTGCCCATTGGACAAGAAGCCATTAGGTTTGAGCTCAACTGTTAATATCTGATCCAGGATTGCCTCCAATTTCTTGGTGCTGCCGTCGAGCTGCTCAACCGTCCTGGGAGTCGAGTCGAGGAATGGGCTGACTTTAGCAGTGAATGAGCCGAACAGCGTGCCCACATTGAGGTCCCAACCTAGTCCTAGATGGCTCTTTTCTTTAGTAACGATTAGTCTCTGGTCGGTCAGGTGAACTCCATAAGCTTGATCTAGGGCAAGCCCTCGCCGAGTTGCCAGCGCACTGCTCGAAAACCCAGATATATATGATTCCATAAGCATGCTTGCCTCTAAGCGGATGAGTTCATATCTCGTAAAGCTGCCTATCGCTACAGAGCGAATATAAGAAGTATGATTCTGGAATACGGATTGTCTAGTCAGGTTGTTCAAGGGTGTTCGCAAGACGGCAAAGCGTGTGATAGTCAGGATATACTTGATTCGTGAAAATCTGTTTCACATCAATATCAGGGTCTGAAGGGCGAGTGCCTAGCGCACTACCGTTGCTTTCCTTTCCGACCTTTTTTCAGGATTCTTTTGTTTGGAATTTTCGGTTTCTTTACTCGCTTAGCGTATGTCGTCAAGACAAATCCTCTGAGTGAATATGACTCTCCTTGGTATTAGGAATTGCGGCAACGAGTTGATAGGGCGGCTTCTATCTGAGAAATAATAAGTGCATTCGTAGGATCGAGAGTTTCGGGCGTTTGTTGGTGGCGCGGCTAGTTTGCCCTATTTCCTCGTGTAGAGTCCTATGAGTTCGCCTTTTGCCAAGGTGTGGTCTTTGATTGCTTTTTCGACATCTTTCTTTCGGCTGTTTTGGGGGAGGTTCAAGAGTGTGTCTAGGGCGTAGATTTTGAAGAAGTATCTGTGTGTTCCCGAGGGTGGGCAGGGACCGCCGTAGGTGTGCCTTTTGAAGCTGTTCATTCCTTCGATGCCGGGGACGGCGTTCTCTTCTATTTTGGTTTTCGGGGGGATGTTCCAGACGATCCAGTGGTCCCAGGTTCCCATGGGAGCGTCAGGATCATCTATTATCAGGACGAGGCTCTTGGTTTTGCTGGGTGTTCCTTCGATGTTGAGGGGAGGGTTCACGTCTTCACCGTCGCAGGTGTATTTTATGGGGGTTGGCTGATTGTTCTTGAAGGCTGGACTCGATACTACAAGTTGGTTCATAGTATTCCTCAGCACACGCTGCGTGGGCGGGGCATAAAAAAGTTTGTTTGGGCCAGAGGGGAGAGGATTTCTGCAAAGTACAAGGCTTTTGAAGTCTTTGGCGTTTGTTTCGATGAGAAAACAGCATGAAGCGGTTGGGTTTGGAAACAGATATATGGCGTTTGTCTTTGTGTTTATTATTTGGATGCGCGAGCTATGCCGACGAATTTGCCTCCTGACGCGAAGGAAAAGTGGGAAGAGGCTGAGGCGACGAAGGAGCCTCGGGAGAAGCTTCGGCTGCTCGAGGAGTTTTTGAGTTTGGTTCCTAGTCATCACGGTACGGCAAGGATGATTGTTCAAACGAAGAAGCAGATTACGAACCTGCGCCGGGAGATTGAGGAGAAGAAGAGGAAGAAGGCGGTTACGGCTAGGACTGGGCCGAAGTTTTTCATTGAGAAGGAGGGTGCTGGTCAGGTGGCCATCGTGGGGTTGACGAAGGCGGGGAAGAGTAGTTTGCTTGCGGCCGTGACGAACGCTAAGGTGCAAGTGTCTGGGAACCCTTACGCGACGCGTGTGCCGGTGCCGGGGATTATGAATTTTGAGGATATTCAGTTTCAGTTGATTGAGGCGCCTGCGTTGATGGAGGGGTCGGCGGATGGGAGAGCGTGGGGACTTCAAACGCTGGGCATTGCACGAAACGCAGATGGCGTTATCATAGTGGTGGATTTGTCGCAGAAGCCTGTTGACGATTTGGGTCTGGTTTTGGGGGAGATGGAGAAGGCGCGGATATTGGTGAGTCAGCCTAAGGCACGCGTGGAGATTGAGAGGAAGTTCATGGGTGCGGGCCTGCGTATAATCGTGTTCGGAAGGCTGATTGATTGTACGTTCAAGGAAGTTGAGGATCTCCTGAAAACTTATCGTGTGACCGACGCGTTTGTGCGGATCTCGGGTGACGCAACGCTTGAAGAGGTGGAGGAGGCCGTGTTTGAAAACACGATCTACAAGCCAACGGTGATAATAGCGAACAAGGTGGACCTGAAGGGCGCCGAGAAAAACCTGAAACTGCTGAAAACCTACGTTCGCGGAAAGCTTCCAATCCTCGCGGTCTCATGCTACAGAAGAATCGGGCTAGAAAAGCTGGGCGAAACCCTGTTCAAGACACTGAATCTAATGCGGATCTACACGAAGGAACCCGGCGAGAGAGAATTCTCGAAAAAACCGTTCATAATGAAGAAGGACGCTTCGGTTCATGATTTGGCAAAGAGCATTCACAGTGACTTCAAGGCCAACTTCAACTATGCTAGAGTATGGTCCAAACGGCTTTCTTACAGCCCGCAAAAAGTGGGTTCAACGTTCATATTGCAGGAAGGGGATGCCGTCGAAATCCACCTGAAATAGAGCTCAAACGTCGGTTCTGGAGGAAATGGCTCGGAATGCAAACAGTTTCTACTAATGTCGTGTGACAATCTGGTTTTTGCGAACGCTTAATATGTGTGGCAGTTCAATCAGCGTGGTCTGGCCAGATTGCTAATCGAGAGAGTTGGTTTGGTGGTCAATGTGACGATGAAGGATAAACAGAGGATCAGAGTCAGCAAGGATGGTCCTTACCTTGTTTCAGGCAGAATTCCTCTGGTCGAACAGATAATTAGCATAGACCCTGAGGGAACCCTGGACAAATGGCGTGAGGGCAGAAAATACGCAGTGCAAGAAAAATGTGGCCTATGCCGCTGCGGACAGTCTAAGAACAAACCGTTCTGCGATGGAACGCATATGAAAGTCAATTTTAGCGGCGCGGAGACAGCCGGTCAAGAACCGTATCTCAAGCAGCCTAAAGAAGTCAACGGTTCGACTCTGAGGTTGACTGATGTTGAGGTTCTGTGCGCCTCTGCCCGATTCTGTCACCGGGCTGGCGGAATCTGGAACCTTGTCACACAGGCGGACGACCCAGAAGCTAGGCAAATCGTTATGGAAGAGGCCGGAGACTGTCCCTCTGGGCGTTTGGTGGTCCGAAATAAGAGAACGGAGAACGTGGTTGAGCCTGAATTTGAGCGATCCATCGGATTGATTGAGGATCCTCAGATGGGCGTGAGCGGCCCAATCTGGGTGCGAGGCGGTGTTCCGGTTGAGTCTGCTGACGGTCGCACTTATGAAGTTCGCAATCGTGTTACGCTTTGTCGATGCGGTAAGTCTACCAACAAGCCTTTCTGCGATAGCAGTCACTACCCTGAAGATCATGAGCACGTTTAAGGGTGTGTCGAGGAGTAAGGTTGACCTCGAACACGACATTGATGAAACGTCGAAGTCAGGGGACAGAGTCTTCATCCTTTTTTATGCTTCCTAGTGCCCTTTTTCCCAAACGTTCTTGCCTGTTTTCAAAAAGTTTGCTCTCGGCGAAACGCAGATTTGCCTGCAGGTCAAGACCGATGACAAGGCGAGCCTTAGTGAAAAGTACTCTGTAGATGTTGTGCCCACGATGCCTTTCTTTGAAAATGAGAAAGCGGTAAAACGGTTGGACGGAACACCTGAGTGGGGTTAAGCGAGAAACAACTCACAGATTTTGTCAGCAAATGCTAATGCCCAACTGCGCGTGCACGCGAAACGAGCGCGCGCTAACCGTTTCTTCTCAGGTTCATACCTTCGTACCATCGTATCTTCATTTGTGTCTCCCGCGCGGAGTTTAGACGGTGAGTACTCTGTAGTTGTCGTTTCTGAGGTAGTCAGTCAATGGTTTACCCATGTACTTGACCTCTATGCCGAGTCGTCTCAGGTCGTCAGAGACTCCATACAAGTCTGAGCATTTCTTGCATGCCAACAATTTCACACCAGCTTCTTTTATTCTGGAAAGATATTCCTGTAGTTCCGTGTCTGCCGCAAGAAGCTTAGAGGAAGGGCCCCAGACGACTAATGTGACGTTTTTCCAGCCCCAGTTGAAACGCCTCGAATTCAAGGTGTACATGAACGCCATTTTCAACGCTACTTCCCTATCTCCACTCGTCCACAACACAACCAGCTCATCTGGCTTTGGAGACTTTTCTCTTCGGGGTTCTTTCTTGCTCAAATTTATTTCCTCATTTTCCAAGCCATTGAACGATACATTGCTAGGTCTTGTTCATATATGAATTCTCCTAAAACGTGTACACAAGTCTTTGACTGGACAGAGCCACGCGCGGGTGCAGTAATCCTTATGGGTGGAGTTTGTCTGCTAGGTTTTCCGCGTATTTCTTCGCTTTCTCCAGTTCTCCCTCTTTCAGGTGGATTTCATTCTTGCCTTCGACGTTTTTTTTGCTTTCGACGTAGGTAACCAGAGATGCCGTGACCATTTTGAAACCGAGTTTTCTGAGCTTCTTCTCTATCCCATTTGCTGCGTTTCCGCTGAGTGGAAACGGTAGCTGTGTGTCAAATGCTGCGGCAAGTTTTCCAGAAAACTCTTCTTGGGCGAACCTGTCCAGAAATTGTATAATAGGTTCCGTTGCCTTTCGCCACTGTGTAGGCGACCCAGCCAAGACGCAATCATAATTCTTCACGCCTCCCGGGTCAACATCCTTAACATGTAGACAGTCGACATCAAACCCTTTTTCTTTGAGAGCTTCACTCAATGTCTTCGCAACTTTTTCCGTGTTTCTGTTCGCGGATCCTGTGTCATATACGACCAGAATCTTCAAGCAATTCTCCTCAGCTGTCATTGAGTCGCGAAGCTTTTGAGCTTTTCGAAAACGCGTGTTGCGGGGAGCTTTCGTCTTTTCACCGTTATCCGCGCCTTTCTCTCAGCAGACCACTTCAAAATGAACATGCTCAACTCATTTTGATGCACTCAAGAACCGAATTTAGGGACAAGCAAGCGCGCTAAGAGAAGCCTTCATGAGCATAAACGACTTTTCCATTGACGACGGTCATGTCCACGGCAACCTTCTTAATCATGTCTGGCTGGATGCTGAGCAAGTCGTCTGATAGAACAGTAAGATCCGCCAGCTTGCCAACTTCAATTGTTCCTCTCTTGTCATCGTCAAAGCTAGAGTATGCCGCGTTGAGGGTGTAAGTCTCCAAGGCTTCCTTGACGGTGAGATTCTCGTTTGAGCTTCTCGTTGCCGTGGCGGCCCATATGCCGAGCAGGGGACTGATGGGCTCGATGGGACTGTCGGAACCCGAAGTTACGACTACACCTTTCTTCATGAGGGTTTTGAATGGGTAGGTCCAGCGGGCCCGTTCTTTGCCCAAACGGTCAACCAGCCAGAAATCTGAAACGATGAAGTGAGGTTGAACAGAAGCTGTCAGGTTCAGGTTTTTCATGCGTCCAATGAGTTCAGGGTTGAGGACGGAGCAGTGTTCGATTCTGTGTCTATGATTCTTCAGGGGAAACTGTTTCAGAGCTTCTTCATAAGCGTCTAGGACGGTTTCGATGGCGCAGTCGCCTATGGCATGCACGGCTACTTGCAATCCGGCTTTGTGTGCGTTGAGGATGAGCTGGCACAGTTTCTTCTTCGGGTGTAGTAGCAGTCCTTTCGAGGTGGGCTCGTCAGCGTATGGTTCTTTGAGTGCAGCCGTGCGGGAGCCGAGGGAACCATCCGCGAAAAGTTTGACGAAACCCAGCTTGACCATGCTATTCGAGCGGTTAGTGGACAGATATAGGTTGGCGGAGTTATCGAGTAGTTTGGGTGGGATGCCCAAGTAGACTCTTAAGGGCAGTTTTCCCTCGGAATCAAGGTTTTTTATGGCCTGTATTTCGTCGGTTGAGTCGACCATCCAGTGAACGCCCGTGAGCCCGGCTTCCACGGCTTTGGTGCACGCTTGCAGGCTGATTTCCTCAAGAACTTGCAGGCTTGGTTTTGGAACGACTTTCCAGATGAGATGCATAGCGCTTTCTTTCAAGATTCCGTTGGGCTGGCCTGCGGCTTTGTCCAATTCGATTTTTCCGCCCTCCACAACCGTGTCTTTGGTTATGCCTGCCTCTCTGAGGGCTTCGGTATTGGCCACGCCGATGTGGCCGCAGATGCGAACCAGAAAAACGGGCCTTTCGGGCAGGGCAACGTCCAAGTCCCAGCGGGTTGGATAGCGCTTTTCAGCGAGTTTCTCGTGGTCCCATCTTCCGCCCAGAATCCAGCCTCCGCGGGTTTTGGAGGCGTGCTCGCGGAGCTTCTGCTGCACCTGTCCTATGGATCGGGCGTCTTTGAGGTCTGGGCGTTGGAGGAAGAAGCCGAATTCCGTCATGTGCACGTGACAGTCAACGAGGCCCGGGACCACCGCCTTGTCTTTGGCGTCTATAACCCTTGTACGGTTGCCGAGGTGCTTGCGGATCTGGCCGTTTGAGCCTACGGCGATTATATGGCCGTTTTGAAGGGCGACTGCTGTGGCTTTGGGCTGTTTAGGGTTTAGTGTGATTATGTTTGCGTTCACTATGGCAAGTGAAGCTGGCATAATAGCTGATTATTGTGGGACGAGAAAATAAGGTTTTGAAAAAGGGTTAGACCCAGTTTTGGCCTGGTTTTCTTTGGAGGACTATGCGTTTTTCGAAGTTGCGTCTGTTGCGGTACCGTGGGCTTGGGCTTCGTTTTGGAGTGGCCTGTATTTTGGGCGTTTGGGATCTGACTTTTCCAGCTTTTGAGAGTGAACCGTGAGTCGGCAAATACAATGCACCTGTATGTCATGCAAAGGCTTATAGTAACTCTTAAACCTTTTCACATCCATCCAATAGCATGCCAAGCGGGGGTCGCCAAGCTTGGCCAAAGGCGTAGAGCCAAGAAAAAGGCACGCATGCTTCAGGAGCCTATCCTGCAGAGGTTCGTGGGTTCAAATCCCACCCCCCGCACCAACTATGGAAAATAGTAGGGGGGTCTGCTAGTCGACGTAGTCTTTGGGTTTTCGGAAGATTTTTCCGCCATCGTCGTATTCGCCTGTCACATATTCAAATCCAGCGTCTACAAGGATGCAAGCGTCTCTTGCGTTTGTGGCGACTCTTGAGACATATTGCCCATCGTCTTTGAAGCGTACCTTTGCCAGGTGAATATACCTCATCGTGTTCTTGATACTCTTATGCCGTAGAACCTCTTGAACATGGAAAGGGTCTTTTGTGCGATGCGCTTCCAAGGTTGCTCTGAAGTGTCTGAAGGTCTTCAGTGTTATTCGTAAGAGGCGCGCCAGAATAGTCAATATTAACTATTGAAAGCCGAAAAGCTCGTCAAAGCATCGTGCGTATAATTCGCCTCTGAAATAAAGTGAAACTGGGCCATCATTTGACACGACAAAAACGACCGAATCTACGATTTCTGAGTATAGAGCAGCAGAGTTGTGTCTAGTACCCCGTCCTGACTCTTTATACTTGCCTGACGAAGGAGGTGGCTCAAGTCTTTGACCTATCGTCAGAATATTATTGTCCGTGCTCATTATAACTGCTCCGTCAATGGTTGCCAAGTTAATCAAATCACTTTGCGTGAGCTGGTCAACCTTGCATTTTCTGAATTTGCAGTCGCTAACCATTGTTGAATAGTGTTTTGAGTTTTCATCTCTTAATATGACGAAAGTACAGCTCTTGTTCATCGCTGACATCTTCAAACATAGCTCGAAAACTAGTTCCAAGAGGCTCAGAGGAAAGCCTTCTTTGTCCAAATTACACAAGGGCATGGCACAGGGCTTAACCCAAAAACCTTTTCGATTGATTCGAATCATTTCCCCGGAATCGTAAATCTCTGAACTTGATTCTCTCACACAAAAGGTAATTGTCTGGAATTTGAGAGACACATTTTGCAGAGTTGAACATGCGTTTGCTTTCAGCAATTCAGCTGGAATTCGCTCAATTTTAACTAACCCTGCCTCGTCTACAAGATAACACAAAAGACTTCCATCAACGACACTCCTCAGGTCAAGGAAATTCGAGAATTTGGAGATATGAAAGTCTTTTTTTTCTATAAATGAATCAATCAATTCTGTCTTTTGGTTTTTCACGACCAAGCCCAAGTTTAAAGATTCTCCTTCTTTCTTCAAACTTGGAACTTCTTCCAAAAAATCTAGGATGTTCTGGAGCAGTATTATAGGAATTGAATGCTTCCTTGAAGGCTCAATTATCCAATAGTATTTCCTCAGAAAACGTATAGCGACGAGTTGCATGAGTTCGTCGGTGTACTGATTACCTAATTCTTTGGACATTCTTGTTACCGTTGCTCATTTTTGTACGTGAAATCTCGCGCTTGCATAGCCTTAATCACATTCAGATATAACCATAGAATTTCTTCTTCTCGGAGCTCTGTCCCAAATTCCCTAAGGGAGATTTGCTTTGACATTGCTTTGAAGCGAACCGCAAATGGGTATTCTGGATTTATAGTTGTTTCAAATCCTTTCCTTTTTGCATCCGCGTAGTTAGGTTCACTGTAGACCAGTTTTCTTATTTCTTCACCGCTAAGATAGCCAACAGACTGAACGGCAAATTCTACAGTCTTCGCCAAAACGTCAAAATCCGGCGTTTTCTCCATTATGCTGGCTTTTTTGGTTCTGGATTCTTCAATCTCATATTCGAAAGAACGTTCCTGATTTGGGTCCCACTGACCAATCTCTTTGACTTCGACCGCGTCGATTGAAGCCAGACGTTCTATGTCACTTTGTATCTCCTTGGAGTATGGACCAAGCTTATACACTTTGAATACATATCCCGTTGGTTTTTTTCCAACCATAGTGCCAAAAATATCCGCAAGATAAACCAGTTTTTGGAGCTTGAGTCTTTGCGTTTGGAACCCAAATTCCTTTAACCTGTTCAGCAAGTACAAGAGCCCAGCTTGGTCTCTTAATTGCTCGAATTGGGTTCTATTGGACATCATTAACCACCCAAATAGTCGGCCATAGACCGTGTGTAGAATTTTCTTTGTGTAGGTGTGCCCTTTGAAATTAGGTCAATTAGATGCTTCTTTCTATCAATTGGTTCAAAATCCTTCAGCAGTTGCTTCATCATTGTTGAGTTCACCGTCGTGACCACTATAGACAGATTGTCGGAGAAGCTTAGGATTCCTTTGGCCAAATGCGGAATGTAAGATTCATCCGTCACCTCGTCGGGAGTTTCAAGTATTAGTGACGGAATGGTGTCACTCATCTCCGCGAACACAGAAAGTAGGGCAATTCGAAAAGCGAAATCCATCAATGTCCTCTCGAATTGAGAAACTGCGTCAGGGTGAAATATGGCACGCCCGTTGAGTGATGGAATGAAGTTCTGTGAAAGTTCCCCTGTCAATTCGCCATTTGTAGCTATTTTAATAAAACTTGAAAATCTCTTCTTGATTTTTTCAAATGCGGAGTCAATTTCCATTTTCATTGATTCTTTTATTTTACTCTGAAGTTGGTTTATTTTTTCTATCTCTGTTTCAACCGTTCTGACTTCTTTTTCAATCTTACTAATTGACGCATTGTTACTTTCCATTTGTTTTTGCAATTCTTCCGATTTTCTCAGCATTGCGTCTCTCTCATGAAGATTCTGTTGCACTGTTTTGGTTTCATCCAAAATTCGAACAAGTGTGGCTTCTTTAACCCGATATTCTTGTATTGACCTCGAAAGCGTATTAATTTTCAAGTTGGCTTCATCAATTGTTTTTTGGAGAGTTTCGCCTTGGCGCGTCAGCTTTTCCTTGCTTTCACGTAATTCAGAGAATTGTCGGTCAATATCCTTCATGTCAATTTTGTAATTTCCCAGTGCACCTTTCCCGCATATCGCGCATTTCTGGTTCTCTATCCGAAAATCAACTTCTCTTGACAAGTCAGCCAAACAGAAGGGACACTTCTTCTCATAATAGAAATACCTAGCCATTTGAGTTTCCTTTGGATTATCAGGATTTAAGAAAGCTTTTATCCTATCTTGGTGGATTTCTTCCAGTGTTGGTTCTAACCCCAACAAGGAACTCTGATTGGCGTTCAGCTTTTCTTGTAAGTTAGATCTTTCAACGAGCTCTTTTTGGAGTTCTTCGTTCAATCTTAAAATCGCAGTTCTGCAATCATCCAGTTCTTTGCTCTTGGTTTCGTATTCCTCGATGTGCTTTGCTATGCCTGTTTGGTCAATCATTTCCAAACTATTCTTCAGAAACTTCAGTACTTTTCCCATGTCCTCATTTTTCTGCTTCAGTTGGTCTTGTTTTTGATGGAGTTGCTCTAAATCCTTCTTTGCTTTATTAAGCTGAGCCTCAACTAATGCGAGCCTATCTGCACTTTCTCTAGACGTCAGCAAACTTAAGATGAAATCTTCGAGGTTTTTCGTCCAAAGAACAGGTTGACGAGTTTCATCTGCAAAAATCATGTTTGGGATGAATTTTAGCTGTTCTTTATCGCTTAGTCCTATAAGTTCCTGAAGAGATTCGTAATAGCCTCTCTCGTGCTTGAGAATCTCTGCTGAAGTTGCGAGTTCGTTACCTGAGCCCTTCGTCATCTTCGATTCTATTTCTGTTGTTCCAGAAGAGAATACTGTCCGCCGTACAGTTGTTGCGTAAGATTTGATTCTATACGATGCGGTAATCTCCAGCGACTTCTTCCCAATTTCCTTTATTCTGCTGGAAAAATACCTCTTTTCTGGACTTTCTGGAGTTTGGTTCCAAGATAAGCCGAATATCCCGTACTTAATTGAATTTACTATCGTGGTCTTGCCCGAGTGGTTTCCACCAAAAATTACAGTTATCCCTCTCTGAAATGAAGCTTGCAGGTCTTGAGGAAAAGTAGTCATGTTGGTTATTCTCAGACTCGAAAGCTGAGGCAAGGTTAAATGTGATCCAGCCATACACTCACCCCTCTACTTAAACTGGAAAGTTCCACTAATAAAGCACTCCCTATTATACTCAGCGCGGATGCTCATACATTGAATAATACACTCCTATTAGCGCGCGCGCACACATGCAGAAGGTCTCTCGTCTTGTGGTATTCCATCGCTCGCCAGTTCTGCATAACAGTTTAACAGTGTTAGGAGAATCTTATTTCTTGGTTGGGAAGTCTCGATTTTTTTCAGAGCTTGCTTGCTTGTTCTTTCTTCTTGACTTCTTTGTTGGCTCTGACTTTTCTCTTGGTTCTGGCGGCTGATAGGTTCCAAAGTGAATCTGTTCACGAATGTTAAAAGGCAAACGGTTCATCATCTCTGAGTCAGCATCGATGTCATTACTAATTTTGAGTACATCATGGATGTACTTGAGCTTATTCCAAAGCCTATCTTCAGCAAGTTTGGTCGTTGGTTTAAACACGATTCTACCTATTTCCATCATCTTGTCGGTTGAAAGTTCTTCATATATTGCTATTTTGACAACAGCCACGTATATGAAGAGCCGCTCAAGTTTTGGATTTTCCATACTTTTCCCTACGTCAACAGGCAAACTTTTAAGTCTTGCGCGCGCGGGTACTGCTTCAGCTCTTGCGCGCGCATAAGTCCGTTTTAGCAGTTACAACAACATCACAATCATCACAAAACTCACGTTAACTGATCTTTTAACCAAAACCATTTTATAATCACAATCATAACAAAAATCACATGGGTTACAAAACTTGTGCTATCTGTGGGCGAAAAGTCTATCCTGGTGAGGGAATGTACTATG
>Ga0315277_10003637_pt1 | contig 20886 bp, 18 predicted proteins | sample YL17G05_15_MG_FD_203695 | JGI IMG/M metagenome (GOLD analysis project Ga0315277, IMG submission 203695) | Sediment microbial communities from Yellowstone Lake, YNP, Wyoming, USA - YL17G05_15 | ecosystem: Environmental > Aquatic > Freshwater > Lake > Sediment | place: USA: Wyoming | collected... | reverse complement strand
GAAGAAGCCATATTCCGGATCGGCTTGAATTTCCGATACGGGAAGGCATGAACGATACCGCAGGCGTATCAGATGGAATCCTGTGGTTTAACCTCTTCCGCATCAATGCGTTTCTTTTCGACCGTTTTGCCCTTTTCGATTTCGACGAACTCCAGCTCCTCCCCTTTCACCCGAACGAGGATACTGCTCCCGTCGTGAAATTTCTTTCGAAGGAGTTCTTCAGCGATCGGATCTTCGATGTATTTTCGAATGGTGCGACGGATCTGCCTGGCGCCAAAAATGGGATCGAATCCCTTTTCCAACAAAAATTCTTTCGCTTTGTCGGAGAGATTGATGTGTATGTTCTTTTGTTTGAGCTCTTCAAAGATTTCATCGGAAGCGATATCGATGATTTTCAGGATGTGGTTTTGACCCAGAGGCCGGAACACCACCAACTCATCGATCCTGTTCACGAATTCGGGGCTGAACAACTTTTTCGTTTCTTCCAGGATGATGGACTTCATGGCCTCGTAATCCACCCCATCCTGTTTTTGTCCGAAACCAAAACTTCCCTTCCGAACGGATCGTGTCCCGATGTTGGAGGTCATGATCAGAATGGTGTTTTTAAAATCAACCTTTCGCCCAAGGCCATCGGTAACGTGCCCATCGTCCAGAATTTGCAGCAGAATGTTAAACACATCGGGATGGGCCTTTTCGATTTCGTCGAACAGAACGACCGAATACGGATGCCTTCTGACTTTTTCGGTCAGCTGTCCACCCTCTTCGTATCCGACGTACCCTGGGGGGGCTCCGGTCAGGCGGGAAACGGTGAATTTTTCCATGTATTCCGACATGTCAATTCTCACCAAGGCGTCTTCGTCGTCGAACAGATACTCCGCCAGCACACGCGCGAGATAGGTTTTTCCGACGCCTGTGGGTCCAAGAAAAATGAAGGAGCCGATGGGACGACGCGGATCTTTTAATCCTGCTCTGGCCCGTTGGATCGCCTTGCTCAAGAGATCGATTCCAGCGTCCTGCCCGATTACCTTGTCCTTGAGCACATTGGCCATGTTGAGCAGCTTGTGGGTCTCCGACTGGGCCACCCGTGAAACCGGAATTCCGGTCATCATGGAAACAATCTCGGCGATATCGTCCTCGGTAACGGCAGTCCAGGTGCCCTCCTCCTGGTCCCACCGTTTTTTGGCTTCATCGAGTTCGGCCAGCAGTTTTTTCTCCCGGTCCCTCAACACGGCTGCTTTCTCGAACTCCTGGTCCTTGATCACGTTTTCTTTCTCGTTGCGAACGACTTTCAGGCGCTCCTCCAGCATGGTGATCTCGCGGGGAACGTTGATGTTTGCCAGATGGACTTTCGATCCGGCTTCATCCATGACATCAATGGCTTTGTCGGGAAGGTATTTGTCGGTAATGTACCGGTCCGAAAGCCGGACACAGGCGACGATGGCATCCTCGGCATAATGGACGCGATGGTGCTTTTCATAACGCTCTTTCAGCCCTTTTAAAATCATCAATGTGTCGTCGACCGATGGAGGATCCACCATAACCTTTTGAAAACGACGTTCCAGCGCACCGTCTTTTTCAATGTACTGCCGGTATTCGTCGAGGGTGGTGGCTCCGATGCACTGCAGTTCACCCCTGGCCAACGCCGGTTTAAACATGTTGGAGGCATCCAGGGATCCGGAAGCTCCCCCAGCACCCACGATGGTGTGCAGTTCGTCCAAAAACAAAATTACGTTTTTCGATTTGTACAATTCGTTCATGATGGCTTTCATGCGTTCTTCAAACTGGCCTCGGTATTTCGTTCCGGCAACCACGGCACCGAGATCAAGCGTCACGACACGCTTGTTGTGAAGCACCCGTGAAACTTTCTTGTCGATGATGCGCATGGCAAGCCCCTCGGCGATGGCGGTTTTTCCCACGCCAGGCTCGCCAATCAACACGGGATTGTTTTTCTTGCGCCTTGACAGAATTTGAGCGACACGTTGGATTTCACTGTCCCTGCCGATGACGGGATCCAAGTCGTTTTTGATGGCCAGAGCGGTCAAATCCCTTCCGAAGTGATCCAGCGCAGGGGTTTGGGATTTGGTTTTCCCTTCTTTGGGAGAGCTGGTTCCTCGAAGAATGTTTTCCAGTTCCTCCAAAGCCGCTTCATACGCAATATCAAAACTTTGAAGAACCTGTGCTGCCACCGCCTCGCTGTCCCTGAGCAAAGCCAGCAAAAGATGCTCGGTTCCTATGACGTTGGATTTGAACCTCTCTGCTTCGGCTGCGGCCACGCGCAGGACGCGTTCGGCACGCTTTGTAAAAGGAATGTTCCCGACCGTAATGGTACCCCCGGTGGACCGGACCGTATCTTCGATTGCACGTTTCAATTCGTCAAGGTCAATGTCCAGATTTTGCAGAATTTCAACAGCGACTCCTCCCCCTTCCCGGATGATGCCCAGCAGCAGGTGTTCGGTACCGATGTAATCGTGCCCGAGCCTCAGAGCCTCCTCGCGCGACAGTTGAATAACCATTTGCACGCGTTGAGAGAAGTTGTTCCGTATCATAGACATTATCCTTTACATGACATTCTAAACATAAAAATGCTTGCAAATTTCAAGCCAGTTTATTTCTTGATTTTACCATCGTATAACAGTATTACACGATCGGCCCTGGCAGCCAGTTCCTGGTTGTGGGTCACCACCACAAACGTTTTGTTTTTTTGGCGGACCAAATCCCACATCATCTGGTGTAAGGCATGGCTGTTTGCCAGATCCAGGTTCCCGGAAGGTTCATCCGCCAGGATCAAAAGGGGATCGTTGATCAATGCCCTAGCGAATGCAACACGCTGCTGTTCACCGCCGGACAGCTCACGCGGTTTGTGCGCCAGGCGGTGGGAAAGCCCGATTTCATGCAGGAGTCGCTTCGCCTGCGAAATGGCGACTTTCGCCTTTTGGCGGTTGATCAAGGCTGGCATGGCCACGTTTTCCACCGCGGTAAATTCGGGCAGGAGGTGGTGAAATTGGAACACAAATCCTATTTTTTGATTCCGAAATCGGGCCAGAACGTCATCGTTGGATGAGAAGACGTTTTCATTGCCCAGAAAGACGATCCCCCTCGACGGACGGTCCAGTGCCCCCAGGATATGAAGCAATGTGCTTTTCCCCACACCTGAAGGTCCCATGATCGCGAGAATTTCCTGGGAATGGATTTCAAGATCGATGCCTTTCAGAACCTCCAGCCGAAGGTTTTTTCCCATGACATAGGTTTTGTGTATGTCTTTCGCTGACAGGATGGATTTACTCATACCGGATGGCCTCCACCGGAATCAAGGAAGACGCCCGTTTTGCCGGATACACCGACGCCAAAAGACAGATGAGGATGGCGGCCACTCCGACAAAAACAAAATCCAGAATTTCCATTCGAATCGGCAGTTTGTTGATAAAATACACGTCACCGGGAAGGGAAAGGAAGTGGTACTTCGATTGCGTCCAGCACAGCCCGTATCCAATCAGCAGTCCGACAACCGTCCCCACCACACCCACAACCATGCCTTCGTAGAGAAAAATCCGTGTGATGCTCTTCGAGGTGGCCCCCATGGACTTCAAGATGCCGATCTCTTTCGTTTTCTCCATCACCACCATGATGATGGTGCTGATGATGTTGAAGGCCGCCACAAGAACAATAAGACTCAAAATGATAAACATGGCCCATTTTTCGAGCTGCATCCAGGAAAACAGATTTTTCCGCATGTCAAACCAAGTAAGCGGGAAATAGGGAAATCCGAGCTTCTCATCGATCTTTTCAACAACGGTTTTGGCTTTGTACAGGTCATCCAGGCGGATTTCAATTCCTGTCACTTTTTTGCCCATCTGAAACAACTGCTGCGCGGATTGCACCGAAATGTAAGCGTATGCGTTGTCGTATTCGTACATGCCGGTTTCAAAAAATCCCGTGACCACAAATTGTTTGACCGGCGGCATTTGAAATAGCGAATGCACACCTGTCGGACTGATGACCACCACGGTCTGGCCCAATTCCAGGAATAACCTTTCCGCCAGATACCGTCCGACCACGATACCGGGGGCTTTGCCTCCGTCGCTGGTCGATACGTCTCCCAGTTCCAACTTTCCGTAAAGGATGTTCTTTTGCAGGTCCGAAACCTGGTTGACGGTCGACGGATCCGCTCCCCGAAGAATCACACCGTCGCTTCGGTCGTTGTTCTGCAGCATGCCCTTGTCCAATACATAGGGCGACATTCCGACGATGTGCGGAATGGATCGGATTTGATCCATGACCTGCTGAGGATTCTCCATCCCTTGATCGTGGTACGTCCTGAGCCGGATGTGGGTGTCAAAACCGATGATGCGAGACCGCACTTCCGATTCGAATCCGTTCATCACCGACAGAACGATAATCAAAGCGGCCACTCCGATGGTCACTCCCAGAATGGAAATGTAGGTGATGACATTGATGAATCCGGTTTTCTGACGGGCACGCAGGTAACGCCGTGCGATCATGAGTTCATAGGACGTCCAGGCCACGGAAACGCTTCTCCTCTATGTCTTTTCCGGTCGCATCTGCGGGAACAGGATCACGTCGCGGATGGACGGAGAATCGGTCAGAACCATGACGATGCGATCCACCCCAACACCCAAACCTGCCGTCGGCGGCATGCCGTATTCGAGAGCACGGATAAAGTCCTCGTCGATGTTCATGGCCTCTTCATCGCCTTGGGCTCTCAACCGGGCCTGTTCCTCGAACCGTTGCCTCTGATCGAGGGGATCGTTCAATTCGCTGAAGGCATTGCAGATTTCCTTGCCCACGATGAAACCCTCGAACCGTTCCACGAGTCCTGGCTTGGAGCGGTGTTTTTTGGCAAGCGGAGAGAGTTCGATCGGATAATCCATGACGAACGTGGGTTGGACCAACCGAGGTTGGACCGCCTGACCGAACACTTCGTCGATCAGTTTTCCCTTCTCCCAATTCCTCTCAAATGTAATGTTCAAGGATCTTGCCGCAGCCTGAACGTCCGACAATCCTTTTTCATACAGGTCAAAGCCGGTATGTTCCCGGATCGCATCGAAATAACACACCCGCTTCCAGGGAGAGGCAAAAGACAGTTCGGCGCCCTGATACACGGTCTTCTCTTTACCGAGGACTTCCTGACAGATGGAACCGAGCATGGATTCCACAAGATCCATCATGAATGTGTAATCCTGGTAGGCCACATAGAGCTCCATCATGGTGAATTCCGGATTGTGGTCTTTGTCCATGCCTTCGTTTCGGAAGTCTTTGGCAATTTCAAAGACACCATCGAATCCGCCGACAATGAGCCGTTTGAGGTACAGTTCATCGGCTATGCGGAGGTACAGATCAATGTCCAAAGCATGGTGGTGGACCACAAACGGTCGTGCGAAGGCGCCGCCGTATTCAGGCTGAAGGACGGGAGTTTCCACCTCAACAAATCCCTTTCCTTCCAGAAAACGCCGCATGGACGACACAATTTTCGAACGAAGCAGGAATGTTTCTCGGACTTCTGTGTTCACAACAAGGTCCACGTACCGTTGTCTGTACCGGAGCTCTTTATCGGCGAACGCATCGTAAATGGTTTTTTCTTCGCCTTCTATTTTTTCCTTGACGATGGGAAGCGTCCGGATGGCTTTGGACAACAGCACAAGTTCTTCCACCAGGATCGTGATTTCGTTGGTTTTGGTCTTGAAAATCTGTCCTCGGATGCCGATGGTGTCGCCAAGGTCGAGCAATTTGAACATCTGGTAAGCCTGCTCGCCGATTTTCTCTTGATTGACGTAAAACTGAATTCTGCCGGTGCTGTCAGCAAGGTGGCCGAAACTGGCTTTACCCATACGGCGTATGGCATTCAACCGTCCGGCCAGGGAGACGGAAAGGATTTGGGATTCACCTTCGCGAAACAGGGCGATCGCATCGGTGGCGTAATGCGAACGGTGGTATTGGTAGGGATACGCCCGAACGCCCATTTCCTGCAGTTTCTGAAGTTTTTCCAGCCGCTGATTGCGCAACAGTTCAAAAGCTTCCAATACGTTCTCCTTAGTATCCTCCAGGCGCTGATCCGATCGTGCGGTCCCGGAACGGGCATGTGGAGCCCCGCGGCACCATCACCCAGTCGAGACGCCTGATTGCCCGAATTCGAGCAGGTAAGCCTTGATGAATGCGTCCAGATTGCCGTCCATGACGCTCTGGATGTTACCGATTTCCACGTTGGTTCGGTGATCCTTGACCAGGGTATAAGGCTGGAACACGTACGAACGGATCTGGTTGCCCCAGGCAATATCCTTTTTTTCCTTTTCCATGGCTTCCCGCTTTTGTTCTTTCTTTTCTCGCTCTTTCTGATACAACCGTGATGCGAGAATTTTCATTGCGTTGGCCTTGTTTTGGTGTTGGGATCTCTCGTTCTGGCATTGAACCACGATGCCGGTAGGGATGTGCGTGATCCGGACGGCGGAACTGGTCTTGTTCACGTGTTGGCCGCCGGCACCGGATGCCCGGTAGGTATCTATCCGCAAATCCGCTGGATTGATGACAACTTCAATGTTGTTCTCTATTTCGGGAAAAACAAAAACCGATGCAAAGGAGGTATGTCTCCGTTTGTTGGCATCGAAAGGCGAAATGCGAACCAAGCGGTGGATTCCCGCTTCGGCTTTCAGGTGACCGAACGCATATTGGCCTCTGACCTCCAGGGAAACGCTCTTGATGCCGGCCTCATCGCCATTTTGAAGATCCATGATGTCTGTATCGTATCCGTGCCTCTGTGCATAACGCAAATACATCCTGAGCAGCATCTCTGCCCAATCCTGTGATTCCGTTCCTCCAGCCCCGGGGTGGATGGTCAAAATGACGTTCTTTTCATCGTCTTCTCCGCCAAACATGCGGCGGAGTTCTATGCCTTCGATTCGTTCGGAAAGTTCGGTAATTTCACGGTGAATATCCTGAAACGTGAATTCATCATTCTCTTCGTGAGCAAGTTCCAATAGTTCAACCAGATCGTCCTTTTTTTTGCGGATATTTTCCCAGGATTGTGTCCAGGACTTCAGTGCATTCATTTCCTTAAAAATCGCCTGCGCCGCTTCGTTGTCGTTCCAGAAATCGGGTTTGGCCGAAATGCCTTCCAATTCCATGATGCGTTGATTTTTATTGGCAATTTCAAAGATGCCTCCACAAATCCTGAATCCGCTCATCGATGTTTTGAAATTGTTTTTTTAAATCGTCGTACATCTCTACACGCTCCATTTCTTAGTGTCGATACTTCTCTGGCAACTGGATCGAACCGTGCACGGCGGAGGTTGCCACAACCGCCGGGCTGGCCAGAAACACCTCGGCTTTGGGAGATCCCATTCTGCCTTGAAAATTCCGGTTTGAGGAAGCAATGCATACTTCCCCGTCCGCGAGGAGCCCCTGATGCGCTCCGAGGCAGGGGCCGCACCCGGAATGCAAGACCACGCATCCGGCTTCTAGAAAGACATCCAGGAGACCCTGTTTGGACATTTCACGATGCACGGTGCGGGATGCCGGGATGACCACCATCCGAACGTCCGGATGGATTTTTCTTTTTCTCAGGATATCGGCGGCAATTGCCAAATCGTCCAGTCTGCCGTTGGTGCAGGATCCTAGGAACGCCTGGTGTATGGTTTTGCCGACCCAGGCCGAAACAGGCTGCACATGGTCTACCTGGTGTGGATAGGCGAGTTGGGGTTCGAGTGTTCCGACGTCGCAATCAAGGGTTTTCGAGTAGACGGCCCCGGAATCGGCCTCGACCGGTTTGTAAGGCCCCGAACGGATATCCTTCAGGTAATGGTCGGTTACACCGTCCACAATCACGAACGCGCATTTGGCTCCCATTTCCATCGAAAGATTGCACAAGGTAAACCGTTCCGAAATCGAAAGGGTTGAAAGGGTATCCCCGCAGAATTCCACGGATTGGTAATTGGCTCCCTCAGCACCGAGTTTGCCGATGACGTCAAGGATCAAATCCTTCGCATACACACCCGGTCGCAAAGTGCCATGCATGGTGATCAAGACCGTTTCCGGGACCATCAGCCATAATTTCCCGGTCGCCCAGACAGCTGCCATTTCGGTGGCCCCGATTCCGGCTGAAAAGGCGCCGACACAACCGTAGGATGTGGTGTGTGAATCCGTTCCAAGTATCAATTGTGCTGGCAGCGTCAGGCCTTGTTCGAGCATGACCTGGTGGCAAATACCCTCGCCGATGTCGAAAAAATTGAGAATGGATTGTTCTTTTACAAATTCCCGAATCAATCGATGCGCGTTCGCCGTTTTGACGGATTCCGCCGGAATCCGGTGGTCGAGGATGATGGCAATTTTTTTCGGGTTCCAGACATTTTGGATTCCGATTTCATGAAATTGTTTGATGACCAATGCCGCATTGTCGTGAGACATTGCCGCATCGGGTTCAACCTCGACAATTTCACCGATTCCGAGAAACGGACGTCCTGTTTTGTTCGCCAGGATTTTCTGGGCAATGGTCTGAGGCAATTTTCCGATTCTCAATTGTCCTTCCTGGCCGATTTGGATCCAAACATAACCTTAAATTTAATAAAAATAAATACCAATGTCAAGTTTTGATGAAAAGCGGTTTCCCTGCAATTCTTAATCTTGCCTCAGCAACGTTTCAAACCGGGTCGACTTCTCGGTTTTTCTATCCCGATATTTGATGACAATCGGCGTGTAGATGGAAAGACCCAATTCTTGCCCCTTCCCATGCGTGAGTGGACGAGTGCCCGGCACGACCACTGCAGCCGAAGGAACGACGAGAGGCTGTTTTTCGGTTTTCCTGTAGATTGTGTCGTGAACGAGATCATAGATCGGCGTAGAACCCGTCAGAATGGTTCCGGCACCGATGACAGCCTTTTCGGAAACCACGACCCCTTCAAAGATGCCGCAATTTCCTCCGACCAGCACATCGTCCTCCACAATCACCGGTATGGATCCGACTGGCTCGAGAACTCCGCCGATCTGGGTTCCGGCGCTGAGGTGCACGCGCTTGCCGATCTGAGCGCAGGAACCGACCAGAACGTGCGAATCGACCATGGTATTTTCATCCACATACGCTCCCACGTTGATGTAGCTCGGAGGCATCACCACCACGTTCTTGCCGATGTAGCAGCCGTCGCGTACCGATGATCCTCCCGGCACCATGCGAATTTTGTCTTTGAGACGAACCGTCTTGAGCGGATAGGTGTCCTTGTCGTAAAATGTAAACCGTCGATCGATGGACATTTCTTTTAAAATCCCTTGCCGAAAACCGAGCAAAATCCCCTGTTTGACCCAAGCGTGTACCACCCAATGGCCGTCAATTTTTTCAGCGGCACGTACAGTACCCGAGTTTAAGCGGTCCTTCAATTCCTGGAAACAATGCAATGCCTCTTTTTTCGAAGCATTGTTCTGAAACGCATTCTCAATTCGTTTTTTCAGTTGATTCATTTTCTTTATCCATCCGTTCATGCATCAAATCGGTGGAGACCGAAACCCTTTCGAATTCCCTCGATCTGTTTGAATGCCGCGCAGGATTTTCCGGAATGTGCCTCAACACATCGGAAAGCCTTTCAGACGGAGGAAATCAAATCCAGTTCCTTCAAGGTGGCAAACAGTTTTTCCTTGTTCTGTGGGGAGAGAGGGACGAGGGGTAAACGGTACACCTCCTCGATCAAACCCATTTTCGCAAGAGCGGCCTTTACAGGGATAGGACTGGTGTCGATAAAATTCATCTGCATCAAATGGAAAAGCTTCCTTTGCAGAACGATTGCCTCCTTCCAGTTCCCTTCCATGCAGAGATGGGTAAACCGGGTCATGAGTTTTGGTGTTTCGTTTGAAATCACGGAAATCACTCCCACGCCGCCTAGTGCGATGATGGGCAACGTATTGGCATCGTCGCCGGAAATCAATTTAATGGATTCCGGGACGGTCATTGCAATTTCGGTGATTTGGCTGATGTTTCCGGAGGCTTCCTTGACACCAATGATGTTGTACATTTCGCTCAATCTTTTCAGGGTTTCCGGCAACAGGTTGGTCGATGTTCTTGCCGGCACATTGTACAACACAACGGGAATTTTTACGCTGCCTGCCACTGCTTTGAAATGCTGGAACAGACCTTCCTGGTTCGGGCGGTTGTAGTACGGGGTGACGGAGAGGATTGCATCGGCGCCGAGCGTCTCCGTTCGGCGGGCAGCTTCAATGACTTTCGTGGTGTTGTTTCCACCAACCCCCGCAACAACAGGTACCCTTCCCCGTACGCGTTCAACAACGAGTTCCACAATGCGTGCGTGTTCGTCCGGACTCAACACGGCACTTTCGCCCGTCGATCCGCAGGGAACCAGAAAGTCGATTCCTTCATCGAGTTGAAAATCAACCAGACGAAAAAGAGCCTGCTCATCCAGACCGCCATTCCGGGTGAACGGCGTCACGATTGCTGTTCCACAGCCGCGTAAATTTTTAACGGATCCCATGGTTTTCTCTCCGTTCCATTAACCCTGACAGGTTATTCGTGTGACTGCCAATCGGTGATCGCATCACCCCTTGCGGGTGATTGCATCATTTGTTCGACAATATCTCGAAAGTTGAAAAATCCTTTCTTGCCCGCGATCCATCGCGCGGATAGAACGGCTCCTTCAGCGAGACCTTCCCTGTTTCGCGCGGTATGCTCCAAGCGAACAGTATCTGCAGCGGAATCGAAACTGACCGCATGCTGCCCAGGCATGTATCCTGCGCGCACGCTCGCAATGGAAACGGCCGTTCCACGGTAATGGGCCTCCACGATCTGCTTCAGTACCACGGCGGTGCCGGAAGGTGCATCCAATTTATGTTTGTGGTGGGATTCTTCAATGTATGGATCGTATTGACCAAACGGTAAAAACAGTTGTGCTGCTCGATCCACGATGTTGAAGAACACATTGACACCCAGTGAGAAATTGGACGCGTGGACCATACCGATCCCGGCCTTCTGAACCTTTTCCTTCACCTCACCGAGCCGGTCGTGCCAGCCGGTCGTACCCTCGACCAGGGGAATGCCCAGATCGCATGCAGCCTGGACATTGTTCATCACGGCCGAAGGAACCGAAAAGTCGACCAGCACCGAAACGGATTTCAATTTCTTACGGGTTTCGGAATCCGTTTTAAGCGGATGGACATCCATGAACCGTTCGACCACTTCCAATCCGCGTTTCAGGGCAACCGCTTCAAACATCTGCCCCATCTTTCCATAACCGATCAATGCGATTTTCAAGGTTCCCTTCCTCCGGTCATCCAAAGAGTTCTGAATCCCATTCCCGAAAAAAATGGGAATGCAGGATGTTCAGCACACGTTTCACGGAAAGTGCTTCCAGCACGACCGTGAGGCTGTTTCCCGATGAACCGTAAGAGACCATGTCGATACGTTCGCCCTGCAATGTCGAGAGCACATGGGACGAAGAGGCAATTCCGGATCCTATGTTTTCTCCTACCAGGCTGATGGCTGCGCGTTCGGAGAAGACGTCCACGTCTGCAATACGGTCAAGTTGATCCGTGACGCACTCAAGGCCGTTTTCGCTTGATACCGCAACCGCCATCCGGTCGTGTGACGCCACGAACACGACGGGAATCACGTTTTGATTCGAACAGGCGTGGATGGCTGTTGTATAAAAATCCTGCACGGGAAGCACCTGTCTGGACTTGATTTTTATCAAAACCAGCGGTTTTTTATAGGCAATCGATTTCACCCGACCTTGTCCTCCCTGGGCAAACTTGGAAATCAGGCTTCCGGGCAGATTCGGTGTTTTCGAATTGCATACGTACACCGGGATGTTTTTGCTCCGCGCCGGATCAATGGATTTTGGATGAAGCACCTTGGCCCCCAAGAAGGTTAATTCAGCCGCTTCCTCAAACGTGATGGATTTGACGGTTCTGGCCTCCGGTACCATTTCCGGATCGGCAGTCATGACGCCGGGAACGTCCTTCCAGATCTGGATTTCGGATACACCCAACATGGAACCGACCAGGGCCGCGCTGAAATCCGAACCTTCGAATCCGAGGGTGGTGGTTGCCCCGTTTCTGGTGGAACCGATGTATCCCTGCAGCACGGGGATCCGATGCTTATCCATTTCGGGGCGGAGCCGCCTGAGAACCGCCTCTTCGGTTGCCGCAATCAGCGGCGTGGCATGGGTAAAATGATCATCCGTAATGACCAGTTCGCGTGCATCCATCCAGACCGCAGGAATACCGTGGTGGAGGAAAACCTCGTGGAGGATCGATGTGGAGATCAATTCACCGTAGGACAGCATTTTATCCTGGATTCGAGAACTCATCTCGCCCAGAATGGAAAGCCCCTCGATCAGTTTCCTCATCTCCTCGAAATACAGATCGATCCGTTTTTTCCCCTCGGTACGTGGCCAGTCAGAAACCACTGCACTTGCCGTGCTTTCATGGTAGGTTCGTACGTCTTCCAGCCAGGACAATGCGGCACCGGGATTTCCCGAAGCAGAAAACGCAGCCGTTTCGAGCAGGTGCTTGGTGGTTTTTCCCATTGCCGAAATCACCACCGCAGGCTGTTGGGGAATTCGTTCCTGCACGATCTGCAGCACCCGTTGGATTGCCGCTGCATCCTGCACAGAAGTTCCGCCGAATTTCATCACGATCATTCGGTCGTTGTTTCTCCCATCAGAAACCCTCTGCACAGCCGCTGGTAAAGAACGATTCCGCGCGCCAGTTCCATTTTGGAAATTTTTTCATGGGACGTGTGCGCATCCAGAATGGATCCCGGACCAAGCAGAATCGGTCTCCCCCAATTGGCCAGAAGGGGAATATCCGTCGTGTAGGAAACCACCGTGGTGTCGAAACCTTCCATGCGATCCAGAACCACGGGATTGCATTCAAATTCCGTTCTGCAGACGGCTCGCGATCCGATCAATTGCATGACGTGTGCCTTTACCGTACCGCTGTCGGTAACTGTCCGGAAGAAAATTTCCGATCGCGCACGGTCGGGAACGATGTTCGCTCGGTTTCCTCCCCCCAACGTTCCAATGTTCATTGTGGCGGTTCCCAATAGGGAATCGACCGGCATCGGCATTTCCCGTAAATCATGAAGAATGTCCAGCAGTTTCAGAACGGCCGATTCACCGGATTCTGGATACGCGGAATGGGCGGATTTCCCTTCGGTTTCGATGACGATTCGAAGCGCGCCTTTCGATCCAAGTGCCAATTTGTTTTCCGTCGGTTCCCCATGAATCAGATGGCGGCAGCGGTTGGGCAATGCATTGGCCGCTTTTGCACCGTCACTTCCGTTTTCCTCACCCACGACGAACAGGAATCCAAAATCGCTCAATCCTTCTTCCAATAACTTTTTCCCGGCCAGGATCTGTGCAGCGATGATTCCTTTTGCGTCGCAAGCCCCCCTTCCATAGACGAATTGATCGTCTTCCGAGAAAGGAAAGTAATCGGGTACCGTATCCAAATGGGAGCTGAAAACCACCACAGGATCGCCGAGAGTGGCAAAAACGTTGAACCGTCCGCCGGATACGCTCTGACGCAAAACCCGAAATCCCATGCGGTCGAGACAATTGCTTACGAATTCTGCTACCGAAGCTTCCTTGCCCGTGGTGGAATCCAGATCGATCAGCTGCCTGAGCAGAAGGGAAAGCGTAGGATTCACACGATGGTCTTTGCTTTTATGAATGTTCGGTCGTATTTAGGGTAACCTGTTAAAAACACCTGATTAAAGTACATAAATCCGTTTGAAAAGTCAAGCAGGAGTTTTCCGGCAATTTCGGAAAAATTATGTTGATTTTTTCATATTTTTGAGTAATTTAATAAACCATAATCACTCCGAACGAACATGGAATCAAAACTGTATTTGGATTTGCTTCAACAGCCCGACGACACGACCTGCGGACCAACATGTCTTCACGGAGTGTATCGCTATTTTGGAGATGGAATTTCTTTGACACAGGTCGTGGACGAAGTCATGCCCCTTCGCAAAGGTGGCACCATGGCGGTTTATCTGGCGAACCATGCGCTGGGACGCCACTTTGCAGCCACCATTTACACATACAATTTGCAGGTGTTCGATCCGACATGGTTCCAGGACAAGCAGATTTCCATTTATGAAAAACTCGAGATGCAAACCGCTCTGAAAAAAGACACCACCATCCGGGAAATTGTCCCTGCCTACCTGCACTTCCTCGAACATGGAGGCGAGTTCCGGTTTGAAGATCTGACTGCCGGACTGATTCGCAAATATTTAAACCGGTCCATCCCAATTTTGACAGGTCTCAGTGCGACCTATTTGTACAATTGTGCCCGCGAATACCCCAGAGGGCGCATGCTCGTATACGACGATATTCGGGGTGAACCCACAGGACATTTCGTCGTGCTGTCCGGTTACGACAAAGAAAAACGCACCGTGTTGATTGCAGATCCCTTCCGCCCCAACCCGGTCTCACCCTACCAAAAGTACGAGGTGGATATCGACCGTCTGATATGCGCCATCATGCTGGGCATTCTGACGTACGATGCCAACCTTTTGATTGTGGAACCCAACTAGGAGGAAATCACCACCCTTTATGCCAATATTGATTGTAGTCACCTATCCAAACAAATGGCCCCTCCAGATTCCAGGTGTGGAGATCGTTTCGGCAAAATCCTATCTGCTGGATCCCCCCTACAGCGAGCTTCGCGGGGCAAAAGTGTTTAACCTTTGTCGTTCCTACCGCTACCAGAGCCTCGGATATTACGTTTCGCTCATCGCCACAGCACGGGGACACAATCCACTTCCCACCGTCATGACCATTCAGGACATGAAATCGCAGCGGATCATCCGCTACGTTTCGGATGAGCTGGATGACCTGATCCAAAAAAGCCTCGGATCGATTCAAACCCGGAAATTTACATTGAGCATCTATTTCGGACGCAATCTGGCAGTCAAATACAACCGTCTGTCCCAGCATTTGTTCAACCTCTTCCCGTCTCCACTGCTGCGCGTGCATTTTGTGTACAACAACAAGTGGCAGATTCAGAGCATCGATCCAATTTCCGCCAGCGAAATTTCCGAGGAACATCTACCCTTCGTTCTGCAGGTTGCATCGGAATATTTTTCGGGAAGGAGGATCAGCATCCCCAAACGGGTTCCTCCCCGATACGACATCGCCATCCTCTACAATCCCGGAGAAACCAATCCACCTTCCGATTCCCGGGCAATTCAAAAATTCGTGAAAGCGGCAGAGTCCTTCGACATGCGCGCTGAGCTGATCACCAAGGAGGATTCAGGCAGGCTGCTGGAGTACGATGCCCTCTTCATCCGTGAAACAACAGCGGTTAACCACTATACCTACCGTCTTGCCCGGAGAGCCGCCGCGGAAGGTTTGGCCGTCATTGACGATCCTCTTTCCATACTCCGATGTACAAACAAAGTCTACCTGGCGGAATTGTTGGACCACCACAAAATTCCGACCCCGAAAACCGTCATCCTGCATCGCGACAACATCGACTCCGTGTTCACCGAACTGGGACTTCCCTGCATCTTGAAGGAACCCGACAGCTCGTTTTCACAGGGTGTGGTGAAGGTCGAAGACCACAACATGTTGAAAATCGAGGTGGAACGCATGCTCGAGAAGTCCGAATTGATCATCGCCCAGGAATACCTGCCGACTCCTTTTGACTGGCGTGTGGGCATTCTCGATCGGAAGCCGCTGTATGTGTGCAAATACTTCATGGTCGGCAAGCATTGGCAGATTGTCAGGCGATCCCGCCACGGAAAAGTGTACGAAGGACAAAGCGAAACCCTGCCGGTGGAAATTGCACCGAAAAAAGTGATCCGTGCCGCCCTCAAAGCGGCCGATTTGATCGGCGACGGATTGTACGGTGTGGACGTGAAGGAAATTGACGGCAATGCATCGGTAATTGAAATAAACGACAATCCCACCATTGAGGCAGGAACCGAAGATTTCATCATGAAAGACGAGTTGTATCTCCGGATCATGGAAGTGTTTCTCAGGCGGATCGAGCGCGCAAAGGAAAGGAATTATAGGGCTTGATATCGAATGGGCCGCGCCTATTTAACGGATTCGGCGTTGAGCTGGAATACATGATTGTGGATCGGGACAGCCTGTCCATCCGCCCCCTCAGCGATCGGGTTCTGTATGCTGTTTCGGGCAACCACCAGCCTGAAGTGGATACGGGCGAACTGAACTGGTCCAATGAGCTGGTTCTTCACGTCATCGAATTGAAAACCCAGGGCCCAGCTGCGTCGCTCGAACCGCTTCCGAACATATTCCAAAGGGACGTTCGCCGACTCAACGGTTTGCTCATGCCGTTGAATGCCCGACTGATGCCAACGGCCATGCATCCGTGGATGGATCCGCTTCAAGAGACGCACATCTGGCCACATGAACAGAATGCCGTTTACCAAACCTACGACCGGATTTTCGGTTGCCAAGGGCATGGGTGGTCGAACATTCAGAGCATGCACATCAACCTTCCGTTTCTGAACGATGACGAATTTGAGAGGTTGCTCGCAGCAGTCCGGTTGGTGTTGCCGATCCTGCCTGCCTTGGCCGCAAGTTCCCCCGTTGTCGAGGGCAAGCGCACCGGATTCATGGACAGCAGATTGGAATATTATCGACACAACCAAAAGAAAATACCCTCACTCGTGGGGCAGGTAATCCCGGAACCGTTGTATTCACCTGAAGAATATCGGGACGGGCTTCTCCATCGCCTGTACCGGGACATAGCCCCATTCGACCCCGAAAACCTGCTTGCTGAGGAATGGTTGAATTCCCGCGGTGCTATCGCGCGTTTTGACCGGAATACCATTGAAATCCGCCTCATCGACATGCAGGAATGCCCGTTGGCGGACCTGACCATTGCCGCCGCTTGCACCGGCTTGATCCGGCTTCTGGTGGAGGAAAAATGGTCCAATTTGAACACACAGAAGCATTATTCCTCCGATGCACTCACCCATATCCTGTTGGAAAACATCCGGCATGCCGATTCCGCCATGATTCACGAGCAATCCTACCTGTCCCTGTTCGGCATCCCTTCTTCCGTTTCCATGGCTTCCAGCCAGGTTTGGAAACACCTCTGCCGTTCCGGTTTGGCGGATACCGTTCCAGAACCCTTCCAAGAACCGCTCCAAATCCTCCTGCGGCAGGGCACCCTGTCAAAACGCATCGTACGGTCGCTTGGAAGCTCATTCTCGCACGCTACACTGGTCTCGGTTTACCGCAAATTGTCGGATTGCTTGGAATCCGGAATTCTTTTTGAATAAGCCTGGCCTGGGACTTCTCATCACCTGTGAACATGCTGGAAACCGTATACCGGCAGAGTATCATCGGCTATTCTACAACCATTCCGGAAGGTTATCCACACACCAGGGATTCGATATCGGCGCAAAAGAACTGGCAAACGGTTTTGCGCGACGGTTTTCCACGCGTGCTATCCTTTTTGAACAAACCCGTCTTTTCATCGATGTCAACCGTTCCCTTTCAAGCCGGTCGTTGTTTTCTTTCATCGGTTCAACGCTTTCCGTGGAAGAACGACGCCTGATTCTGAAAACACATTACCATCGGTATCGCAATTCCATCCAAGAACAAATAGAGACCATTCGACAGAACCAGATACCGGTTATCCATTTGTCCGTGCACACGTTTACACCCGTGCTTCAGGGAAAGTCTCGGAATGCAGATGTCGGTTTTCTTTACGATCCATCCAGAAAAATGGAAAAACGGTTTTGTCACCGCTGGCTGAAGGTTTTAAAGCAGAAAAACCCGGACCTCACGATTCGCTGCAACTACCCCTACCGAGGCGTTTCGGATGGATTGACAGCGTCTTTGCGCCGTACCTACCCCGAAGGGGAATATGTGGGAATTGAATTGGAAGTCAACCAGAAGTATCCGAGGATGAAACGCGTGGCTGACTGGGAAGCACTCAAAAAGGATTTGATCGAGACCTTTTACAAGGTTGCTCTGGCCCGGTGAGCACCGGATCCGTCCGTTTGCCATCGATTCGATCCAATGCCTCCAATGCACCCCTCAGATCTTCCGGAAGGTCGGAATCGAAATTCACCTCCTTTCCTGTGATCGGATGCACAAAACCAAGCGTTTTGGCGTGCAATGCCTGTCGAGGAAGCCGTTCGAGCAATTCCACAGCCAGAATCGTTTGTTTGCGGTTCAATCCTGCCAATTGCCGACTCCTGCCTCCATAGGTTTGGTCTCCGAATACGGGATGCCCGATGTGAGCGAGATGAACACGGATTTGGTGGGTTCGTCCGGTTTCCAATCTCAACTTGAGAAAAGTGAGAAACGAATACCTTTTCTCAACACGGTAGTGCGTGACGGCTTTTTTCCCGGTCCCGCTGACAGAAATTCTCTTGCGGTCTTTTGGATGTCTTGAGAGGAACGTTTCGATCGTTCCTTTCGGATTTGGCATCTTTCCCCAAACCAGCGCCACGTACTCCCGTCGCGTGGTCTTTTCACTGAATTGCCTGGCCAGCTCCCGATGCACGAAATCGTCTTTGGCAACCACCAGGAGTCCGGATGTGTCCTTGTCCAGGCGATGAACGATTCCCGGTCGTTCCATGGTGTTTTCCTGGGATAGACGACTGCCATGGGCCAACAGGGCATTGACCAAGGTACCGGTGGCATGTCCGTATGCAGGATGAACGACCATTCCTGCCGGTTTGTTGATCACCAACAAACCGGCATCTTCATGAACGATGTCCAGAGGAATGGATTCGGCAATCAAATCGTGTGGATTGGACGTCGGGATGGTGATATCGATGCGTTCGAACGGCTTGACAGAATGGTTGACCTTAACGGATTTTTGATCGACGGTGATCGCACCATTTTTTATCCATTTCTGAATCTGGCTGCGGGAAACGTTCGCGATCTCCCGACTCAGAAAGATATCGATCCGTTCCTTCGATTTGTGCTCAGGGACAACGATGGCAATACGGCGTGGTTCCATTTATTTGGCTGCAGGTTTGGTCTCCTTGCCCCGTTCCGAAATGAATATCAAATAAGACAAGATGAACATTCCCACCACCACCGCCGAATCCGCTACGTTGAACACGTACCAGCGGAGGTTTCGGATGCCAATATCCAGAAAATCGGCGACGTGACGAAAAAGGATGCGATCGATGAGATTGCCGACTGCGCCAGAAAGAATCATCACGAGCGCAGTTTTGAATGCAGGTTTTTCGTTCCGGTGGGTGAACAAGAGAACGATGATAAACAGGCTTGCCAGGATGGACAGCACGGTGAACACGAATCCATGCGTAACACGAAGTCCGAATGCGATGCCGGGATTCTCGACATAGGTCAATTTCAAAAATTGTCCGAGGACGGGGATGGATTGACCCAACACCATGGTGTTTCTAACGATAAATTTGGTCGCCTGATCCAGGGCCAGGAGGGAAAAAAAGAGCAGTCCGAGCCTCAAACGATCTCCTCCTCGTCGGGCGATTCCTTCGGCATTTTTTCTTCCTGAGATTTGCACGCAATGCACAACCGTGCATGGGGAACCGCTTCCAAACGTTCACGGCTGATGGGATTCTGACAGGAGTGGCAGAGTCCGTAGGTTCCGGCCTCGATGCGCTCCAACGCCATATCGATGTGGTAGAGCAGCCGACCGTCTCGCTGGGCATAGAAAAAACTCTTTTCACGCTCCATGGTATCGGTTCCCTGGTCGGCCATGTGAAACGAATAGGCAGAATGATCGCCCGTCGCTTCTTTCATTGTATTCTGCATTTCCGTTTCTTTGATCAAATTCATTTGACCGAGCAATTCCTTGCGTTTGTCGAGCAGCAATTTTTTGTAATGCACTGACTCTTTTTCAACCATAACCCTTCTCCTTTTCAGCCGCGCTTCCCGGTTTTCGATGCGGCTCACTTGATCCGTTCGATGCCGAGGCGTATTTTCTCTTTTTCAATCTCCCATTCCTGGTGGTACTCCCCTTCGCGGAACGAATCGGACAAGCTTCCTGCCAGCACTTCTTCACAGACGGTTTTTCCCTTGACATGAATGGCTCGCCGCAATGCCGGAGTGGCCGAAAAGTAAACGCGAATACGGTCGGTCACATTGAATCCCGCATCTTTGCGCATGTGCTGTATACGGTTGACCAATTCTCGGGCCAGACCTTCCGCTACCAAATCTTCGTTCAGCCGGGTGTCCAGTGCGACCGTGATGTCTCCATCGGTTTGTACGGCGAGGCCTGAACGGGCTTCGGTCACGACTTCGACATCCTGCAGCACGATTTCGCCGTGTTTTCCCCCATCGACGGTAATGTGAACGGTCTCTCCTTTTTCAAGCCGGTCTACTTCTTCGCCCGAGAAATTCTTGATGATTTCGCTTACCCGGTTCACGTGGGTCCCAAATTTTGGTCCCAATTTCTTAAAGACGGGTCTGGCATGTTTTTCCATCATGGTGGATGCATCGTCCGTAAATTCGAGTTTGCGGACATTGATTTCTTCCACGATCAGCCGATTGAGGGTGGCAATGGCCGATCGTTTTCCCGAATCGGAAATCCAAACAATTGCTTTTTCGAGGGGTTGCCGCACCTTGATCTGGGCGTTGTTCCTTGCCGTTCTGCAGAGGGAAACCACATCCCGTGCCGTTTTCATCCGGTTCTCGAGGGATTCGTCGGAAAATCGATAGGCTTCCTGTTCCGGATCCGGGTAAAGGGCCAGATGAACACTCTCGTACGGTTCGATCCCGGGGGAATTGAGGTTGCGGTACATTTCCTCCGCAAGAAACGGCGTAAACGGGGCAACCATTTTTGACAGGGCCAGAAGCGTTTCGTGCAGGGTCTGGTAGGCGGAACATTTGTCCTCCCCCATTTCTGATTTCCAGAATCGCCTCCGGTTTCTACGCACGTACCAATTGGAAA
>Ga0315277_10003636_pt1 | contig 20888 bp, 16 predicted proteins | sample YL17G05_15_MG_FD_203695 | JGI IMG/M metagenome (GOLD analysis project Ga0315277, IMG submission 203695) | Sediment microbial communities from Yellowstone Lake, YNP, Wyoming, USA - YL17G05_15 | ecosystem: Environmental > Aquatic > Freshwater > Lake > Sediment | place: USA: Wyoming | collected... | reverse complement strand
GTCGGCCTTGATGATCGAATCGCCGACGCTCACCTGCCCGTCGCCCCCCATGGCGACGACCCCCTGGTGGCGGACGGTCAGAATCGTCGTGGCGTGCGTTTTCATGGGCTTTTCCCGTGCGAGAACCAGACTCTGCGGTCGCGGCCAAGGGATCAATATGGCGGAAACGGCGCTTTGGTGCCAGGGCCGGGGTCCGAGAGGTCCGCAGCGCGGACAGTGGCCCGGGCACTGCGGATCGCAGACAGCGGAAACCCAGCGTTAGCGCGGGCCGAGGGCACTCTGCACCTGGAGTAGGCATGAAGCCCCCCCGGAAGATCCACGTAGGTCGCCGCCACTTGCATCGTGGCCAACGTGATTCATACTTTGTGACTGGACTTTTGCAAACTGCTCCCCTCTCCCTCTGGGAGAGGGGCAGGGGGTGAGGGCTTGGTGAAGTCAGGCAAACAAGGCAACCCGTTTTCGCAGCCTGTTGCCCTCACCCTAACCATCTCCCAGAGGGAGAGGGGACCTTGTGGTCCCAATTTGCAAAAGTCCAGTTTGTGAGTAAAGATTGCCGGGAATAACCGGGAGCCTTGGCGCGAGTACCAATTGTTCGTATTGAGTGGGCCAGCCGGTTGCATGGACCGGGGGGCCTGGGTAAGATACTGGTTTGGCCTGCACACCTTCGTGGAGGTGGCTTGTGAAGGTAAGCCGCACCGGGCCGACGTTGACGGCGCCCGTCCGAAGGTAAGGCGGGTCGCTTGGCATCGCCCGCACGGGGCGACTTGGACATCTTTCTTTCCCTCCAGGAACAGGAGAATCTACAAATGGGACGAAGAGTTGGCGTGATATTGCTGGGCCTGGTTGCCGCGCTGTGCGTGGCGACCGACGCAGCCTGGGCCTGCAAGTTCCTCGACGGCTGTCTCAGCCGCTGCCGCATCCGCCGTTGCTGTGTATCTCGCTGCGTGCCCCGCTGCGCGGGGGAAGTGACGACTTGCGGCCCGGCCGTCTGCGCTCCGGTCACGGAGGAAGGTGCTACGGCGGCCGAAAAGGAAACGCCCCAGGAGACCCCGAAGGAAACACCCAAAGAGACTCCCAAGGAAACACCCAAGGAGACCCCGTCGGAATCTCCGTCTACGGAGCCGCCCAAACCGCCCGCCGAGAAACCGAAGCCACCCGCGGAACCGCCGGTAGAGACGCCGGTGCCGCCACCGGTCGAGACGCCCGCGCCCGCGCCGGCTGAGAAGCCCGAGCCGCCGGCAGTCGAGACGCCCGCGCCCGCACCGGCTGAGAAGCCCGTGCCGCCACCCATCGAGACGCCTGCGCCCGCACCGGCTGAGAAGCCCAAGCCGCCAGCAGTAGAGACGCCGGTGCCACCGCCGGCTGAAGCACCCGCCCCTCCGGCTAAGAAGCCCGCAGGGAAACCGCACGAGGAGCCGATCCCGAAGCCGGCTGACGCGAACGATCCTTTTGCCGGCCCAGATACCGATGGCTGGCGGGTGTGGACGGACCTCAGCGGCAAGTACCACGTTCAGGCCAGGTTTGTCAGCTTCCAGGACGGTACGGTTCGCCTGAAGCAGTCCAACGGCTCCTACTGCCGGATCGTCTTCGACAAACTCAGCCTGGCAGACCAGGCCATCGTCCGTCGGCAGATCGAGTCGATCGCCACGGCTGACTGGGGATTAGGGATTGGGGATTAGGGATTGGGGGTTGGGGATTGGGGATTGGGGATTGGGGATTGGGGATTGGGGATTGGGGATTGAGGGGCGAGGAGGGGTTTCGGGAATCTCAACTCTCGACCCTCAACCCCAACCCTCCGCCCACTATGGACGAGAATCTCTGCCTCCCGCCTGCCCCCGAACTGATGCGGCGGGTGGCAGGGGCAGCTTGCCTGCCCCTGGTGCGGCAGTGGCGTGAGGGTGTCTGTCAAGTTTTGCTGGCGAATGAGCGCGTGGCTGGTGGTCAGCCGTAGGCTGCCCCCAGCACGCTTCTCCCGGGGGCTCGCCGACCAACGCTCCGCGTCGGTGCCCGTCGACCCCCCAGCCACCCCTAGCCCCGAGTTGCCAGAAACACCTGCCACACATGGGCCAGGGAGCCACTACACATCCGGCCCTGCTTGCGGTATTCTGCCCGCTGTCGCAGATTGGGAATTAAAAACTGAAAATTGGCAATTGAAAATTGAAAAATGGACGAGAATCTCTGCCTCCCGTCTAGCCCCGAGCTGATGTCGGCGACCGACACCGGGCTGTTGGTGGTCGACGTGCAGGAGAAGCTGATCCGGGCGATTGCCGACGGCCGGCGGGTGGTGTTCAACGTGCGGCGGCTGATCGACGCAGCCAAGATCCTCGGCCTGCCGGTGGTCGCCACGCAACAGTATCCCCAGGGCCTGGGCCCCACCGTGCCCGAGCTGGCCGAACGGCTGGGCGAGGTCCCCTCGAAACTGACCTTCAGTTGCGGCGGCTGCCCGGGAATCTTCCGTGACTTGGAGCGCCGAGGCATCGGCAAGCTGCTGCTCTGCGGGGTAGAGGCACACGTCTGCGTCCAGCAGACGGCCCTAGACCTGTTGGCCGCCGGCTGGCGGGTCTACGTGGCCGTAGACGCCGTGGGATCGCGTTTCGAGACCGACTGCCGCACCGCGCTGGGGCGGATGGATTCCGCCGGCGCCACGCTGACCACCACCGAAGCGGCGTTGTTCGAGTGGTGTCGGACCGCCGGCGCCCCCGAGTTCAACGAGATCAGCCGACTGGTGCAGCAGCCGGAATGAAGAATGCGGAATAATGAATGCAGAATGCAGAACCACGAATGATGAATTGCCGACCCTGCGAAAACGGCGACAATCTGTCTATCGTTGACCATTCTCCATTATTCATTCTGCATTCTTCACTCTTCCTTCTGCATTCACCACGGGCATCAACCTCCACGGCCACCGCCGCCGCCCCCTCGGCCGCCGCCGCCCTGGAAGCCACCGCCGCCCCCTCGGCCGCCTCCGCCCTGGAAGCCACCGCCGCCCCCTCGGCCGCCTCCGCCCTGGAAACCTCCGCCGGGCTGGCCGAAACCGCCTCCTCCCATGCCGCGCATCTGCATCATCTGGAAGAACGCCGCCCGCTGGGCGGCATCCGCAGCCTGGGTCGACGCACCAGCACGTCCAGTCCGGCCTGTGGTCGTTCTCCTGGAAGAGGAAGCGACCGACGAACCGAACTGGACCGATTCGCCCAGCACCGCCGAGACGGCGCTCTGCACCACGGTGGGGCTGGTGTTGTGTAGTCTCCTGGTCACGACCACCTGGTTGGTCGAGTCGAGCGCCTTCTGGTCGAGCTTCCTGACCAGTTGCTCGACCTGGGTTAACAGCGGCTCGGGCGCGGAGACCACCAGCGAATTGGTCTGCACGTCGACAGTGATCGACATCTTCTGGACCTCTTCGACCGCTGCCGTGCCCGAGCGACCGCCGCCCCGGCCACCAGGCCCCCCTGGCCCGCCGCGGAGCATCTCGATGAACTGCTGGGGCGACGGCGGCCCGCCACCGCCCTGCTGGCCGCCGGCACCAGCGATGAGACGATCCTTGTAGAGATCCTTGACCATCTCGGCGATCCTGTCGGCCTGGGTGTTCAAGACCGGAATGATCCTGGACTGGGCGAAGACCAGGACCTCCTCTGGCCCCGTAGGCTGGTCGAGGATCTTCAGCAATTGCTCGATCAGGTCCACGTCGGCCGGATTGGCCTGCACGATCAGGGCGTTGAGCCTGGCCTCCGGCGTGATCCGGATGGTCCCGCTGGGCGTGATCGTGCTGCCGCCCCCGTCGAGCAGCGCGCCGACAATACCCCCTGCCGTGTCGCCCAGCGCGGCGCTGGCCAGATCACCCATCATCGAAGCGCCGCGAGAGCCGCCGCTGGCCAGGGTCCCGCCGCCGAGGAGCTGGTCGAGCGTCTGGGCGACCTGCGGGGCCTTGGCGTACTTCAGGTAGAAGATCGTCGGTGAGGCGCCTCCGCTGGTCACGGTGCCAGTCAGGGTTCTCAGCAGCTTTTCGAACTCGTCGAGTGCCTGGAGGTCCGTCCCGACGACCATCAAGCCGCCGGGCGTAACGGCCACGACAATCTCAGTCGGCTCTTCTGACTCTTTCGGGGCCGGCTCTGGCGGTTCTTTTGGGGCCGCCCTTTCTGAATCCTCCGGCTGTGCCGCCGGCTCCTTTGGCGGCGACGCCCCCGGATCGGCTGGCGGCCCCGCAGCGGCCGGCTGCGGCTCGGCTTCGACCGTCTGTGCGACCAGGAACACGCGGGCAGCACCGGATGCCACTGGCGGGTGCCACCGGCGTGACGCCGGTGCCACTGCGCCGGTGCCACTACTGGCCGCCTTGTCGCTCGCCCGTGGATTCTTCAGCGGAGCGGTCCCGCGCGGGGGTTTCTTCGGCACAGGCGCGGTTTCCTCCGGCTTCGGCTCCTCCCGCCCCGGCGGCGCGGCCTCACCGCGGGTCCGGATCGTGGGCACCAGGGCCGAGGGGGTGACGACCCGGAGCTTCACGTTGGGATGCATCAACGGATAGAACTCCTGCAACTGCTCCAAGACTATCCTGCCCGCCCGGCTGTTCCACGGGATCATCCGCACCGTGCCGCCGCCACTGGCGAGGCCCCCCTGCGTAGTGTCGGTCTCCCCCATCTTCTCCAACAGGATCCGCATCTGCGCGATCTCCGCGGCGGTAGCGCGGACCAGCAGCAGGTGATTGATCGGATCGGCATCAACCTGGGGGGCGTTGGGGTTGGGCTGTTTGCTGTCGCCGGAGCCGAACAGCTTGTTGATCGCCAACACGGCCATTTGCGGCTCGACCACCCGCAAGCGGATCACCTCCACGTGGCGGGCGCTGCCTTCATACTGCTCCAGGGCCGGCCGAATGATGGTCGCATGTTGCGAGGGTAGGGCCATGGCCACCAGGCTGCTGGTCTTCGGATCGATGGCCAGCCGCGCGTCGGGCTCGCCGGCCAGCAACGTCTGCATCACCTTTAGCACCGCCTCCGGATCGGCAACGGTGATCGGGTAGATCACCAGTTGCGGCTTCTCGGCGGTCCGTGCCGTGCCCGTATCACCCGTCGGGGATACGTCGACGGTCTTCACGAGTTCGTCCAACTGGGCGAGCTTGTCGAGCTTGCCGCTGGCCAGCAGCCGTTTGCCCACCGGGTCCACCGCCAGCCGGATCGACCCGTCCTCCAAGCCGTACTCCTCCGCCTTGATGCCGAACAACTGCCGGGCGTACGCGAGCAGCTCGTCGGGCGTGGCAGACTTCAGGGTGAATGACCGCAACCGGCTGGCGGAGGGTCCTCCGGGCCCTTCGATCCGCTCGATCACCAATCGGATGGCCCGCAGTCTCCCGCCGGTTTCGGTAACCTGGATCATCTGTGACCTGGGCATGGTCACGATCTTGCCCTGCGGTCCCATAAGCCCCTGGATTTCATCTCTGGCCTCCTCCGCGCTGAGTTTCTCCAGCGGGAACGCCACGCTGGTCAGCTCGAACTGGCCCTTCTGATCGAGGTCCTTCAACGGAATCAGCTCCACCAGGTTCGGCGGAATCTGGTCGAGATTGTACAAAAACAGCATCCGGTCACGGGGAACCAGGCTGTAGCCCTTGGTCAACAGGACGCTGTTCAAGAGGTCGATGGCCTGCGCCGGGGTGTAATCGCGGTCGTCGATATAGTTGAACGTCCCCTGCGGCGCGAAATCCGGTACGTACGAATAGCCGGCTTGGCTGGCAAACCACTGCAAGACCTCCGCCCACGGATGGGCCTTGAAGTTGAACCGCAGCTTGCCGGGAGCGGGCGGAGGTGGCTTCGGCGCAGCTCTCTCGCCCGGCGCGGGCGCAGGTTTCGCGGGCGGCTCAGTCGGCGACTTCGGCGGCGACTTTGCCGGCGACTCGGTCGGCGACTCGGTCGGCGACTTTGCGGGGGCACCTTCCGCGGTGCCCGGCACCGGTTTCGGGGCCCCTGCCCCAAATACATTCTCCGGGTTCGGCGGGGCGACTACCGGCTTTTCCGCCGACCCCGCGGCAGGAGGACCACCCTGGCCACCACTGCTGAGGGCCTCCCACGCGGCCCGCTGATGCTGAGTGAGGACTCCGGCCAGTCTGCGTTCTGTTTCGGCGCGGATCACGTGCATCCGAGCCTGGTCAGCCCCTTTGAGCTGCTCCCCCCGCTCCTTCAGGATCGCGGCGACTTGGCCCCGCTGCTCGGCGGTGAGGGCCAAATCCTCGGCAACCGCCGCCTCGGCCAGCGCACCCAGCCCCTCGCGCCGGACGCGAATCTGCTGCAACCGGGCCCGTTGCTCCGGGGTCAAGGTGGCCAGTGCCAGGGCCTCCGACTCCCGCCGGAAAGGGGCCAGCTTCGCCTCGCGGTCCGCCGGAGCCAGATCCTTCAACGTCAGCACCAGCTCGGTCAGCTCCTGGCTGTCTTCCCGCGAGCCGATCAGTTTTTGGAGCTTCTCTCTCTGCGCGTCGGTAAGCCCCAGTTCCTTAGCCACCGCATCCTCGACCGCCAGGGCGACCACGCCGACAAACTCGGCCTCGGCGGCCTTCGCCTCGCCACCCACCGCCGCGGACGGGTTGCAGGCAGACATCAGCAAAGCCACGGCCATGCCGGCGGCCGTGCCCGCACGCTGAATTCGGGCATAGAGACTCATCTTACAGACTCCAAGATGAAGAGATGACCTCGGATGTGACGGGCAGAAAAGGCCCCATTTTGTCTATATTAGCTACCGGGGGTGAACCCCACCAGTCGAAACTCTACAACCGTCAATTATTGCCACCCACTTGGGGCATACCGGACGTGGTCTCTCTTGACGTGCCAGAACACCGGTCTACCCATCCGCCGTGCGGGTGATATTTGGCGACTCTTTAGTGGCTACCCCAGCGCGCAGCCCATCCTTCTGCCTATTAAACCCCACGGCGGCTACAAAAGACTGCCCGTCCTCCGGTCGGACCGTCAGTCTCTGCCCTGGTGGACTACCAGCCAACCTTCAGAATTCCAACCGCCTGAAGGCCCGGAAGCCGATCCGCAGCGGCACCACGGTGGCCAGCACGCCCAGCAGGACGCTGCCGATCGTGCCGGCGATCAGCCAGAACTCCAGCCAGCGGTAGAACGGGGCCCCCTCGGCCAGCAGGTGTGCCGGGGGGGTGTGGGAGGCAGCCAAGTAGAAGTGACAGGGCAGGGCCGTCAGCAGCACGACCGCCAAGATGTACAGCGTGCTGATCACCAGGCTCAGTGTCCCGCCGAAGCCGGCGGCGATTCGCGCCGGCGACTCCTCGCGGAGGTTCGGCAGTCGGGCGCCCAGGCCCGCGGCGATACCCGAAAGCCCCAGGCAGAGGATCGCGCAGGTCAGTTGGTGGCTGGCCACGATGATCGGCGAGATCCGCAGCATGCCGAGCATGACGTCGCTCAGCAGGATCAGGGCCGCGCAAGGGAGAATCGAACCGCCCACGGCAAACAGGAACTTGCTCCAGAGGATGGCATCGCGACGCAACGGCAGCAGGCCCAGGAACCAGAACCGCCGGCCTTCGAGGCTGATCATGGGGAAGGTGAACCGAGTGGTGAAGGTCGACATCAGCAGTCCCACTACCGAGAGGTTCAAGAAGCTGACCATGTTGACCCAGCCGACGTAGTGGATGTTGTAGCTGAAACGGCGGATGTTGAGAAAGTACAGGGCCAAGAGCCCGAAAAAAATCAAGAACTGCAACCACTGGGCCGGATCCCGCCGGAACAGTCGCAAGTCCTTGACCAGCAGCAGTCGCATCTGCCGCGGCAGGAATCCCGTGGCCCAGAACGCCAGCCGGTCGATCTGCCCCAGCCTGGCGCGCCTGCGGGCGACGTGCCTGCCGAAAAGCGCGCTGTAGGCGGGTCGATAGATCCGCGCGGCGGTCCATACGGCCAGTTGCCGGCAGAACAAGGCGTTGGCGATCATCACCCCCAGAAACAGCAGACCTTCGTCCCACTTGCCCCGCCCCGCCTCCAGTAACCCCGAGCTCAGCCACCAACTGGGCAGTAGCCGCCGGTCGCTGATGGTCAGCCGCGCGGAGATCTCCTGGAACCACCCGGGGGTGAGCAGATCGCTTTCGGGGCTGGTGACCAGCGACCAGGCGACCCAAAGACCCCCGGCCACCAGCAGGCCGCCGCCCAGCAGCAGAACGTGCAGCCGCTTGCCCGGCAGGTGACGCACGATCGCCAGGCAGAGAGCGGCGGCGATCCCCGCCGGGATGTACACGAAGGCCACCATGAAAGGCAGCAGCATGGCGAAGTAGTACCAGGGGGCGCGGGCCACGATACCGTAGGCCAGCAGCAGGGGGCTTCCCAGCAGCAGAAACCCCCAACTGCTCAGCAGCATGGCCTCCTGGAACTTGTGCAAGAACACCCGTTCGGTCCGCGCCGGGATGGTCAGCAGGAAGGCAATCTCCCGCGAGCGAAACAGCGATCCGTAGAGGATAATCGCCGAGGAAAACACCAGCATCAACATCAGCGCGGCAAAGAACATCCCGAAGATCGCCCGCACCATCTGATCGTGCGTCTCGGCGTGGACAATGCCGCTCTTCAAGAAGCGGAACCCGTCGGCAAACAGCCAGAACAGCCCCAGCCACAAGACCAGGCTCAGCCCCAGAATCAGCGTCAGGCGGAATCGCGCCCGCGAAAACGCCTGCCGCAGCAGGGTGGTGGCCAAACGGCGGCGCAACCGCCAGAACGCCCGGGCCTCGTTCCCGGGCGAGAGGAAGTCTCCCACGGGCGCAGCGACGGGCCACGTCGGGAGCCTCTCGACCGGAAAGCTGGCAGACGGCTGAAGGACCACGGACGGGCTACCTGGTGGGTCGGGGTTGAAGTAACGGGGCTACGACCGGGCGGCCGTTGCCGCCCTCGGTCAGTTCCAGAAAAAGGGACTCCAGCGAGGCCTGACGCGACGAAAGCTCCGCCCGCAACTCTGCCACCGTGCCCAGAAAGTGCAGCCGCCCGTCGGCCAAGATTCCTATCCGATCGGCGATCTCCTCGGCCACCGCCAGCGTGTGCGTCGACATGAAGACGGCCGTCCCCCCGGCCGCCCACAATCGCAAGAGGTCCTTGACCATCCGCGCGCTCCGCGGATCGAGCCCCACCATCGGCTCGTCCAGGACCAGGACCGCCGGGTCGTGCAACAGGGCCGACGCGAAGACCAGCCGTTGCCGCATCCCGTGCGAGTAGGTCTCGGTCAGGTCGTCCAGAAACTCGGCAAGGTCGAAATTCTCGCTCTCCCGCGCAATCCGCGCCCGCACCACGGACCGGTCCAGCCCCCGCATCTCGGCGGCAAACTCCAGGAACTCCCGGCCCGAGAGCTTGTCGTAGAGGAACGGCTCGTCGGACACGTAGCCCAGCAGACGGGCGGCCTGCCGCGTGTGGCGCGTGAGGTCGTGGCCGCAAACCCGCACCGCCCCCGAGTCGGGCCGCAATAGGCCCACCAACATCTTGACCGTGGTCGTCTTGCCGGCGCCGTTGGGACCCAGCAAGGCAAACAGCTCACCCGGCCGGACGGCCAGCGTCAGTCCGTCCACCGCCAGTTTCCGACCGAAAGTCCGGGTGACGTTGTCGAATTCGATCATCTGGGCCGGCTCTCGTGCTGGTTGCCGTTGACCCGCCTCTCCAACGCGGCGGCCTCTTCGTCGGACATCCGCACGAAGATCATGGTGGAATTGAAGATCGTCGCCTGCTGCTTCAACACGGTGCCGTCGCGGCGGACCCAGAGCTTTCCCCGGGGGCGCTGCTCTCTGCCCAGTCCGTAACCGGGATCGCTGCGATAGACCACCAGCAGGGTCTGCACCGTGCCGCCGTTCCAGACGATCGGCTCGGTGCCGGTGACCTCAGCCTGGAGGATCTCCAGCGGATGGCTGGGGGGCCGCAACGGGCTGTAAACGGGCACAGTCCACCTCTGTCCCGGCCTGATCCCCGGCAGTTGAGTCCGCGGGGAGAGGGCATCGCTCAACAGGGCGTTCTGAGGGATCTGCGCTTCCATCTCGTAAGAGAGACCTCCCGTGCGTATCTCAAGTTTCAGTTGGTTTCCTTCGATCGTGCCCTGCATCCGGATGAGGTCGTCCAGCGGCTTGACCCGCACCTCCGATTTGAACCCCGACAGGTGCCCCAGCGGGTCGATCATCGTGGTGTTCTTGGCGTCCATCTCCAGACTGCCGGCCGGCTGCTCGGCCGGGCGGACCAGGGTCCGGAGCCAGCCGGGCGTGAGGTCTTCCAGCGGCAGTTGGTCGAAGTGGACCCAACTGTGGACCTCAGTAATGTCCTCCGGCAGGGCGGTAGTGGTGCTCAGCGCCCAGCCCACTCTCCGGCCGTCAAAGCTCATCTTCCAGCCCACCGGCGGCTCACCCCGCTGGGCCTCCACGATCGTGCGATAGCTGGGCGGCTCGCCCACCAACAACGGCGGCAGGACCTTCTCGACGACCAGCCAGCTCATCGCGGAAAGCCATAAGACGACCACGGCGGCGTTGGACCAGCGACTGTACATCGTGGCGACTCGAATCCGACCCGGTCTCATCCACTTATTCTAGTTCTACTATCCGAGTTCGCTCAACATCGCTACAAACCGGAGGATTGGGTAAACTGAGGAGTTGCCCAAACCTCCTACTGTGAAGCATTGTTGTCTCCCACGACGCCAAATGTCGTAACTCGGACAGTAGAACTAGCAAACGACCGGCGAAAGCAAATCTCCCTGGATTCCCTAGATTTCCCAGTCTTTCCCAAATCTGCGATAACCGAGATTGCACGAAACCTGCATTCCGCGGATGATACGGCCCGGCACCGACCGAAGGTTGGTGAGGCGACGATTCGTTTCGCCGCCGAGCGACTGATGACTGTCCCGTCCACGCCAGAGGGGCTCACCGCCCTTCGGCGCCCCGGGGCGTCCCGGAGACGACAGACACCCAAGCACGGAGGCAAGGGAATGCGGTTCTGTTTGAGGTCCATTGTAGCATGTTCGGCCATGATGGTGTTGCCGTTTGCGGCCGGCTGTGGACGCGGCGGCGATGAGACGGCGGCCGAACCGGCGGCGATTGACGGTTCGGAAGGCGGTAAGAACCGGTCGGATACCGAGACGGCCGGATCGGCCTCGGGCCAGCCCCGTACCGACCCGCTGCACCCGCTGGTGGTGATCGACACCTCGCTGGGCAAAATCACGGTTCGGCTCGAAAAAGAAAAGGCATCCCTGACCGTCGACAACTTCCTTGCCTATGTCGACAGCGGCCACTATGACCAGACCATCTTCCACCAGGTGATCAAGGACCATCCAAAGATCATCCTGGGAGGCGCTTTCACCCCGGAACTATCCGAAAAGAAGGCTCGCACCCCCATCTACAACGAGGCCCGCAACGGTCTGAAGAACCGCCGCGGCACCATCGCCATGGCACGGCAGGCAGACGCCATCGACAGCGTCACCTGCTATTTCTTCATCAATCTGACGGACAATGAGATGCTTGACTACAAGGACGAGACCTTGGAGGGCTACGGCTACTGCGTCTTCGGCGAGATCACCGAGGGGCTGGACGTGGCCGACAAGATCGCCACTGTCCAGGTGCACGACATCGACCAGTTCGAGCGGATTCCGGTCGAGACGGTCTTAATCCGTTCGATCCGGCAGATCCGCTAAGCAGAGGTGCACGATTCCGGGAGTGACTCGTTTAGCCGCAATGCCGTTCATTAGGTGGCATTTCAAGGAGGATCAAGTGGCACCGGCGTCTCGCCGGTGTGACGCAAGGGAAAGCGATACCATAAGTTCCGTCACACCGGCGAGACGCCGGTGCCACTGTGCTGACGCCAGGTTCGCCCTCCATTGAACGGTATCGGGGCTAAACACTGCGGATTTCCCGGAATCATGCACGGCCGACCGCCAGCGATCCGATAGATCCTCCGCAACGAAGCCTCATCTCTTCCCGAGGTCTTCTCGGCTGGCGGCCTCCCGGGCGGCTGCGTAGCTGGTCTTCAGCCGGGCCAGGAGCTGCTTGGGCGTGTAGATGCAGCCCGTGGGCTTGTTGAAGTCGGCCCCCTTAGGCGCGCCGGACAACATCTTGCCCATTTCGCTCCCCCCCGAGGCAGTCGTCAGATACTTGATCATCTCTTCCCCGCCCTTCTTATGGACCAAGTCGTGCACCGTCTGCCTTCCGTGCGGCAGCCAGCTCAGTCGGTCGAGGCGATCGTAGGCGCCGGGGTAGTTGGCGATGCGGCGCATGAACTCAAGGCCGCGGGAAGTGCGGAGTTCTTGGACGAGGTAGTCGTTATCGGCCGGCACCCTGCGGAGGATGTCCTCGCGATCGGCCACCTTCCAGCCGACGTGTTCCAGTTGCGCAAAGAGCGGCTCCACCTCGCTGCGGGCGATGATGTCGCCCGGCCGGTAATCGGGCAGCAGGGCAAAATGCCGCAAGACGATCTTTTCAATCTCGGTGAACGCCGGAAGAGCCTGGGGCTTTTCCCCACTCCAGGCAGCCTCGGCCCAACAGGCCACGGCCAATCCCCACGCGAGAACCACAGCCACGGAAAACCGGCTCATTCGACGGTACATTTGACCCTCCATTTCCCTCTGTAGCGGCACGGTCCCCGGCCGTGCGGCGCCCTCGCATCACCCGCCGCGCGGCATGTTCCACCCGCCCTTCCGGCTTCGAGCCCGCGCGGCACACTTGCTACTACTGGGAAATATAGGTCACCACCAGGCGATGATCCCTGCCGGGATGCTCCGGGCCCTGGCAGCGCAGAACAGCAGCAGACCGCGGATCGGTGGGGAATAGGGTCCCAACTGGGCGAAACCGCGACCGAACGGCGGGCAAGCCCAGCCGCTAAACGCTTGGAAGCACGGCACTTACGGGCATCCGAAAACATCCGCACAAAACGCGCTAACACCTCAGGCGAGCCGTGGGGGCGGAGCTTGCAGAAGCCTCAAGGCGCCAGAAAAACACGTGGCCTTCTACCTACATCACCCACGTTACCTAGATTAGCTCGGTGGCAGGTGTTTTACCCGCTCAACAACGGAAGGCGCGGCTGTTGTTGACACCAGACGCGGTTAATGTACGATAACTATTTGGAGATGGATGGCCGACTCGTAGCAGGAGGTGCCGCCATGCCAAATTCGACGTACTTCATACAGGAGTGTCCGACGTGTGGTCGGCACTTGCAGATCCGTGTGGAGTATTTGGGCAAGAGGGTAACGTGCCAGCACTGCCGAGGGCAGTTCGAGGCGATCGATCCGGCCAGCGTCCGGGGTAACCCCCCTGAGCAGGGAAACGCCCTGTTGCGCCGGGCCGACGAATTGCTGGAATCCGCCGCCCAGCGGAGACCGCAGCTCCGGTCCCCTTACCCGCGATGAATCCGGCCGCACGTCCCGTGGGCGGCCTCTGCGACTACTTCGTGTCCTCTTGCAGTCCTGCCAGATCGTCGAAGAAGGCAGGATAGGTCTTGGCCGTACAGCCCGGGTCGCGAATTACGATCCCGGGCGTGGCCAGCCCGACCAACGCCAGGCTCATGGCCATGCGGTGATCGTCGTAGGTGTCGATTTGTGCGGCGTGCAACTTCCCCGGGGTGATCCGCAGCCCATCTTGGCGTTCCTCCACGGCGGCCCCCAGCTTCCGCAGCTCGGTGGCCAGCGCGCGGATGCGGTCGGTCTCCTTGTGCCGGATGTGGGCCACCCCGCTGACGGTGGTCGGACCGTCGGCGAACAGGGCCACCGCGGCCAGCGTCTGTACCGTGTCGCTGATCGCGTTCATATCGACCTCGATCCCCTGCAGGGGACGCCCCACCACTGTGATCGAGTTCGCTGTGTGTCGCAGTCGGCAGCCCATCTGCTCAAGGCATTTGCAGAAGGCCACGTCGCCCTGGATGCTGCGGTCCGTCAGCCCCTCCACGGTCACCTCGCCGCCGGTGATCGCCGCGGCGGCGAAGAAGTAGCTGGCGGCCGAGGCGTCGGGCTCGATCTCGTACTGCCGGCTGCGATACATCTGCCCGCCGGGAACGGCGAAACGGCTGAGCCGCTCGACCTCCACCGACACGCCAAAGGCCGACATCACGGCCAACGTCATTTCGATATACGGCTTCGACACCAACGGGCCACGGACGCTGAGCTCCACCGGCTCACGGGCCAACGGTGCAGCCATCAACAGTCCACTGAGGAACTGGCTCGAGATCTCGCCCGCCACCGTCGCCCGACCACCCGGCAGCCCCGCGGCGCGGACCACCACCGGCGGGCAATCGGTTCCGGCTTCGCTGGTCACGCGGGCGCCCAACTGTTCGAGGGCATCGAGCAGGTCGCCGATCGGCCGCTGGCGCATCCGCGGTGTGCCGTCGAGGCGATAGGTGCCGTGGCCCAGCGTGAGCATGGCCGTCAAGAACCGCACGGTGGTGCCGCTGTTGCCCGCAAAGATCTTGGCGTGCCGCGAGGGAATCTGGCCCCCGCAGCCTGACAGCCGGATCGTCGCGCGCTGCGGATCGTGCGCGACGCCGAGGCCCAGTTTCCCCAGGGCCTCGATCATCACGCGGGTGTCCTCGCTCTGCAACGCGCCAGTCAGCAGCGACTCGCCGTCGGCCAGCGCCGCGCAGACCAGCGCCCGATTGGTGATGCTCTTCGACCCCGGTGGGCGGATCGAGCCCTTGATTGGGCCCGTGGGCCGGATTTCGATGGCATCGGTCACAGGCGGCGCCTTCTCTTACCTGGTGAAACCGGCGTCCAGGCCGATCCGTCATTCCTAGTAGCTCCAAGTTCGGATGGCCGGGCTCGGGGTGGCCGGGGTCGAGCGATAGCGAGCCCCCGGAAATCCGTGCGTCTGGGGGCTCACTTCGTGAGACCCCAGCCACCCACGTCCACAACCTGGAACTACCGTCACTCCTGCGGCGAGGCAATCTTCCATAAGTGCTCGTTGCTGCGAAAGTAGATCGCCCCGTCTGCCACCGCCGGCGTGGCCAGCACCGGCGAGTCGAGCTGGCTGGTGCCGATCAGCTTGCCCTGCTGGCCGAGCTCGACGACCTGGATCAGGCCGTCCTGGTTGACGCAATACAGGCGGCCGTCGGCCAGCACCGGGGTGGCCCAAATGTCGCCCTTCAGTCGCAACTGCCAGAGCCGTTCGCCGTTGGCCGCGTCACCGCAGGTCAGGATCGATTTCGACTGGACGGTGTACGTGCGGCCGTCGTGAACCACCGGCGACTGGTCGGTGGAAAGGAACCGGTCCTTGTAATACCAGAGCAGCTTCACGCCCCGCGTGGCCGGGTCATACCGCAGGGCGTGCAGGCCCCAACCCGGAAGATAAACATCGTCACCGCAGGTGGTGACCGACGAAATCGTATGGCACGAGGCCTGGTATTCCCACACCAGCTCACCGGTGCGTGGATCGTGGGCGGAGAGCCGGGAGCGGCTCTGCAGCAGTACGAGGTCCTCTTCCCGCGTCTTCCCCCGCAGCACCGTAGGCGACGCCCAAATCGCGCCCTTCTGTCGCTCGATCTGCCACCGTGTCTCGCCGCCGTCGGTATTGATCCCGGCCACGAACGAATCGCCGGGAGTATCCAACTGCGCGATCACGGTCTGGCCCAGCACCAGGGGCGAGGAGGCCATGCCCACGTCGTTCCGCACCATCGGCCAGTCGTAACCCAGTCCCCGGCACCACTTCAGGTTCCCCTCCAGATCGAAGCAGGCCAGGTCGTTGGAGGCGAAGAAGGCGAAGATCAGCCGGCCGTCGCTGGCCGGGGTGGGCGCGGCCACGCCCCCGAACGGATTGCCCACCAGATGGCCGGTCGCCCAAAGTTGGCGCTCCCAGAGGAGCTTGCCCGTCCGGGCGTCGAAACACAACACGTGCAGCCGGTCCTGCTTGGGTCCGCTGGCGGAGGTGACCACTACGCGGCCGGCCACGACGATAGGGCTGGACGGCCCCCGGCCGGGCAGCGGGACCTTCCAGGCGACGTTCTTGCCTTCTGCGAACGTCACCGGCAGGTTCTTCTCGTCGGAAACACCGTTGGTGTCGGTGCCGCGGAAGTGCAGCCAGTCGCCGCCGGCAAACACGCAGACCGCGGCCGCGGCCAAGGTCAGTCGAATCGCTGTTGCTCTTGGGCGTTTCATTTCGCGGCCGGTGGTTTGTCCCGATCGGTCGAGAGGATAGCGGTACCGTTGGCGTCGCAGACGCGGAGTTGAAAGCCCCACCAGTTCGCCCACTCTTCCATGATCGCGTTCTGGCAGACCTTCACCAGGATCACGTTGCGGCCTGGATTGAGCACCACCGGAATGACGTATTGATCCATCTGCGAGCCCATGTGATTGACGTTGCGCTGGTAGACCACCTGGCCGTTGAGCCAGAACTTCGCCGCGTTGTACGAGGCCGAGCGAAGCTCTACTTTTTGCCGGTCTTTCGAGACAAATTCGGTCGTCGCGTAGCCCACCACCGACTTCTCTTCGACCAGCGCCTTGTTCAGATCGACCCATCCATAGTTGTCCCGGGTGACGTGGTCGATCCACTTGACCTCGCCGTGCTTGCCCTGGCAGGACGCCTTAAGATCGAGTTCCCGTTCGGGCGGATAGACGGCGTCGAAACCCTTTTCGTCGGCGTTGTCCAGCGGTCCAATCACCTTCCAACGGACGAGGAAGCCGAAGTGCCTGGGCAGGTCGACCTCAAGGCCCAGCGTCCGCAGGCGGTCGGCCACGAGGTTGACCTGATCCGGATCGCGTGCGGCCGTGAGGGCCTCTTGGTAGACGGCCACCGCCCGATCCCGTTGCCCTTGCTCGAGGGCGGCCGCCTGCTCGATCCGCACGGCGACCGCGTCGCGGCGCAGCTCCAGGCTGGGGTCGTCCAGCATCCCGGCCAGCAGCCGCTGCGGTGCCGCAGGGTCGACGCGGAGCAGCCATTCGTAGGCCAGCCGTCTCGCCCGGGGGGCGTGCCGCCGATCGAGCACAAACCGTTCCAGTTCGGCTGCCGGCAGCTTGCCCCCCCGCTGCAACTGTCGCTGGGCAACGGCGTCCACCGCGGTGCGGATCCAGTTGGCCGCCAGTGGCCCGGCATCGTCCAGCCCCGCCAGGATCGCGGGGAGTTGTTCGGCGTCGGCCCGGGCCAATTCCTCCCACGCCTGGGCGGCCTGGCGATTCCCGGCCCCCTTGGGCCCCACGGCCTTGAGCGTCCTGAGCGACCCCTCCAGATCGCCCGCCACCGCCGGCAGGGTGCAGGCCGTCAGCAGAATCAGGGCGGAAGACAGGCGGCAAGAGGTTCGCATGGCGGCCGTTTTCGCAGGGGGCCCCGGGTGTGGGTCGCATTTTCGGCGGCCCACATTATACTGGATGGGCCATCCTCAGGAAAAGAATGCGACATGTCGTTTAGCGGCCGACGGCACGTCGACCGGGAGAAACGCTCCCGTCGCCGTACCGGCGACGGCTAAACGATGTGGCACGGAGGGCCAATCGTGACCGGCAACGATCCACTCCGATACGATTTCCTTGCTCCCCGGCAGATTGCCTTCGGCTGGGGACGCCGCCGCGAGCTGGGCGCACTGGCGCGGACGCTGGGCCGCCGGGCGTTTCTCATCTGTGGACTGCCGCCATCGGTGGCCGAGGGTACAGTGCGTGAGATCTCCGACGCCCTGACCACCGCGGGGATCCAGACCGTTGTCACGCAGCCCATCGCCCACGAGCCGGAAGTCGGCGACGTCGACCGCGTGGCCGCGTTGGTCCGCAAGCAGGAGGCGGCCCCCGGCGACTTCATGCTGGCCGTGGGCGGCGGGGCGGCCGTCGACCTGGCCAAGGCCGTGGCCGCCATGGCCACCAACCACGAAAGCCCCACGGTCCAAGACTACTTGGAGGGCGTCGGGCGGGAACTGCAACTGCTCAGCGACCCGCTGCCGGTGTTGGCCATGCCCACCACTGCCGGCACGGGCGCCGAGGCCACCAGGAACGCCGTGATCTCCTCGTACGATCCGCCTTTCAAGAAAAGCCTCCGCGACAACCGGCTGATGCCCCAGATCGCCCTGGTCGACCCGGAACTCACCGTGAGCGTCCCGGCCGAGGTGACCGCCGCCAGCGGCATGGACGCGATCACGCAACTGATCGAGAGCTTCATCTCGCGCAAGGCCCAGCCCATCCCGCAGGCGCTTTGCGTGCAGGGGCTGAAACTGGCCGTCCCGGCCCTGGCCGAGGCGGTCGAAAACGGCAGCTCGCGGCCGGCCCGCGAGAAAATGGCCCATGCGGCCCTGCTCTCGGGCATGGCCCTGGCCAATTCCGGGCTGGGGATGGCCCACGGCGTGGCGCCGGCGCTGGGGACCCACTGCCGGGTACCGCACGGGGTGGCCTGCGCGGTGATGCTGCCGGTGGCCCTGCGGGTCAACCGGGAGGTCTGCCAGCAGGAACTCTCTCGGCTGGCCCACCTGCTGTTCGGCCGCGGTCCTTCCACGCCTGAGGAGGCCGTCGACGTGCTGATCCGCGAAATCGAGGCGCTTTGCGAGCGAGTTGGTGTGCCCCGGCGGCTTTCCGAGCTGGGGGTCCGAGCCGGGCAGATCCCCGCCCTGGTCAAAGATTCCCGCGGCAGCAGCATGAGCGGCAATCCCCGCGAACTTACCGACCAAGACATCACCACATTCCTGGAGGAGATCCTGTGATCCTTTCCGCTGGGCTGACGCCTGCATGGCAACATATTCTGGTCTTCGACTCGTTCCGCTGCGGCGAGGTGAACCGGGCCCGCCAGGTCGTCTGGTGCAGCTCGGGCAAGGTGTTTAACGCCGGTATCGCCGCCCACCACCTGGGCGGACCGACACTGACGCTGGCCCCCATTGGTGGTGAGGTACGTGACCACATTGAGCGCGAATTCGAGGAAATAGAGCTTCCCTGCCACCTGGTGCCAACCAAAGCGGCCACCCGCGTCTGCACCACGATCCTCGACCGCGCCACGGGCACCATGACCGAGCTGGTCGAGAACGGCCGGCCGCTGAGCAAGGCGGAGCTGAATCTGTTTCGCACGGCCTACGCCGAGGACGCCGCCGTGGCAGAGGTGGCCGTCATCATCGGCTCGCTGCCGGCCGACACGCCGACCTCGATGTACCGCGATCTGTTGGAAAAGACGCCTTGCCCCGCGGTGCTCGATTTCCCCGGCGAGGGGCTGCTGGCGGCCCTGGACCTGAAGCCGCTGGTGGTCAAACCGAATCGCCAGGAACTCGCCGTGACCCTCGGCCGCCCTTTGGATAACGACGACCAGTTGCGCGAGGCGATGCGATCGCTCAACCAGCGCGGCGCCCAGTGGGTAGTGGTCAGCCAGGGTGCCGGACCCGTCTGGCTGAGCTCCCAGTCGCAGACCTATCGCCTCTATCCGCCTCAAGTCGGCAAGGAGGAAATCGTCAACCCGATCGGCTGCGGCGACGCCCTGGCCGCGGCCATCGCCTGGGCGGTTCATGACGGCCGCCAGATGGTCGAAGCGATCCGCTTCGGCATCGCCGCCGCCGTCGAGAACCTCGGCGAGCTGCTCCCCTGCCGGCTCGATCCGGCCAAGGTAGAGCAACGGGCGAAACAGGTGCGTGTGGAGGGACTGTAGGAGGCCACTCCAGTCGCCGACGGGAGTCCTTGGTCCGCGCCAGTTGACGCCTCCCGGAATCGAACCTGCCTGGGAGGAATTCCCAGACGCACCCGGCTATTTGATGAACCGGATGCACAGAGGATATCGGTAGGCCTCTCCCGCGTTGGCCTTCAGGGCGGCGATAATGATCATCACCAGAGAGAAGATGCCTACCGCGATCAACAGAAAGATCCCGATCACCACGAAGATCAGCACGAACGAGACGATGAGATAGATCGTCACGCTGATCTGGAAGTTCACCGATTCCTTGCCTTGATCGTCGACAAACGGCATCTGGTCCTTCTTGATCAGCCAGAGCACCAGCGGACCGACAACGTTCCCAAAGGGAATGACGAAACCAGCCAGGGCGCTAATGTGGCACAGCATCCCCCACATTCTCTCGTCCTGGCTCGGCGGAGGCAGCTCCGGGGGTGGCCCCATGGATTCGGGACTCTCGTACGGATTGGCAGGCTTGGGATCCTGATGGCTCATTTTCGTGGCTCTCCCTCAGACGGGTGGTTCTGTGGTCGTGGGTTGCCGCGGTAGTCATTCGCCGGGCGCGAATGGTTATTGTGCAGAAGTTAAGGGATTCGATCAAGACGAGCGGCGGCCCGCCGGTCAGCAAAAATCCCTCGACTGGGACACCAACGCCTTCAGCCTGCCCGACAGGTCCTCCAGCTTTGTGCAGAGCACGTGGATGATCTGCCCCTGGCGCTGGAGTTGGCCTTGGGCCAACAGCAAAGTCGCCCCCAGGGCGGCCTGGCGCCACCGCTTCCAGACCCCCGGCCGGATGATCAGGTTGGCCTGGCCGGTCTCGTCCTCCAGGGTCACAAACGTGATCCCCTTGGCCGTGCCCGGCCGCTGGCGCACCAGCACGATCCCCGCCACCCGCACCGGCTTACCTTCCGGCCAGCTTGCCAGCCGCGCGGCCGGCACCACGTTCATCTGGTCCAACTCCGTTCGCAAGAACTCCAGCGGATGGGCCCGCAGCGACAGCCCCGTGCTACGGTAATCAGCCAACACCTCTTCGGCCGCCGACATGGGGGGAAGGGGGAAGAGGGAAGAGGGGCGAGAGAAGGGGGAAGGGGGAGGAGGGATAGAGTTGACTGCGGGCAATTTGCAATTTGCAATCTGCAATTTGCAATCTGCAATTCTTGCTTCCGCCTTCCGCCTTCCGCCTTCCCCCCTCTCCCCCTTCTCTCTTCCCTCTTCCCTCTTCCCTCTTCCCGGTACCTTCGCGGAGGATGTCCCTTTGACAGTTGAAAAGAGGAAGGCGATTCCTCGGATGATTATCACGCGATCTTGCGTTGCTCGTCAAGCTCCTTTCTTTGGACAAGGTGGTCCAATGCCCGGAGTAGTTGTGGCA
>Ga0315277_10003635_pt1 | contig 20891 bp, 9 predicted proteins | sample YL17G05_15_MG_FD_203695 | JGI IMG/M metagenome (GOLD analysis project Ga0315277, IMG submission 203695) | Sediment microbial communities from Yellowstone Lake, YNP, Wyoming, USA - YL17G05_15 | ecosystem: Environmental > Aquatic > Freshwater > Lake > Sediment | place: USA: Wyoming | collected... | reverse complement strand
ATTTCGGGGAAGAAGAGGAGGGCGGGGCCGTGTCTTCACTCTTCACTATTGGCTATCCGGGACTTGGATCAAAGCTGCACGTCTCGTGAGGATGAGGTGCGTGCGAGCGAGGGCGGTGCGCGGAGCACGACGTGTATTGGGGAATTCGTGTCGGAGAAGAGTTGTTAGTTCTCAGTTGTCGGTTGTCGGCTGCGCCTGGGGCGGCTGTGCAGATCAGTTGGCGGGCCTGAGGGTGATCCAGCGCAGGTTGATGGCTTGCCACTGGTTTGGGACCGGCTTGATCGTCAGCTCTTGGGGGCCGGGCTGGGTCAACTCAATTGTGCCGAGCTTGACGGTTTGGAACTTCTGGTAGCTGCCGGTGCTGGTGACCTCGGCGGATAACTTCTGAGTGCCGACGGCGAGCTCGAATTTGCTGCGCTCGGCGGGGGTGGCGATGGAGACTGTCACGTCGAAGCGGCCGGGTTTGGTCAGCTTGAATGGCCAACTTAGCCAGTCGGCGGAGTTCGTCCAGAAGCCGATGCTGGGCCGGCCGGCGATGGTCTCGACGCGGGCGCCGTCGCCGTGGATTTCGGCTGTCGGCGCCGGCAGGGTGAGGGTGCCGTCCGGCTCCTGGGTTTGCAGGGTCTTTTCGATGTTGAGCGGGCCCTTGATCTCCAGGGCGACGACCGTGTCGATCGGGTCCAGCGGCTCGGCGGGGACCTCGATGAGCACGCCCTCGTCGGCGGGCGTCGCCTTCAGCGTTTTGTCGGTGGCGAGCAGCCAGGCGCTTTGGACCTCGTTGCGCAGGCCGGGGACGAGCAGGCGGCCGTGGACGGGCCAGTCGAAGACGTGCAGGTAGAGCGTGGCGCCGCCGTCGTGAAGTTTCTTCGTGCAGCGGCCCCAGGGCAGGCGGGAGAACGGGCTGGCGGTCGTGGCGTAGATCGACTCGGCGTTGACCTTCATCCACTTGCCGATCTCCTTGAGCCGCTCGATGCTCGGCTCGGGAATCTCGCCGAGGCAGGTGGGGCCGACATTGAGGAGGTAGTTGCCCCCTTTACTCGCGATATCGACGAGGTTGCGGAGGAGGGTCTCGGTCGATTTCCAGTCCTGATCGTAGCTTTTGAATCCCCAGGTGTCGTTCATGGTCATGCAGGTTTCCCAATCGCGGCCGGGGGTGCCGGTGGCGGGGATTTCCTGCTCGGGCGTGCTGAGGTCTCCGCCGTAGCCGCCGCCGAGCCGGTTGTTCGTGATGATCCCCGGCTGCAACTCCGTCAGCGGCAGCAGCATATCCGCCCGCTGCCTGGTCATGTCGACGGGCGTATCCCACCAGAGGACGGCGATCTTGCCGTAGTTGGAGAGGATTTCCTTCACCTGCGGCGCCGCGATGGTGCGGATGTACGTGTCCATGTCGCCGTCTTGGGCGCGGTCCCAGTGGCCGCCGGCGGCGGCACCGCCCGGATTGTTCCAGTCCTGGGCCTGCGAGTAGTAGAATCCGAGCTTCAGGCCGTGCCTGGCGCAGGCCTCGGCCAGCGGCTTGAGCAGGTCCTTGCCGTAGGGTGTGGCGTCCACCACGTTCCACTCGCTGGCCTTCGAGTCGAACAGGGCAAAGCCGTCGTGGTGCTTCGACGTGATGACGATATACTTCATGCCTGCTTCCTTGGCGAGCCGGACCCATGCGTCCGGGTCGTAGCGGACCGGGTTGAACTGCTTGGCGAACTGCCTGTACTCGGCGACGGGGATCTTGCCGGTGTTCATGATCCACTCGCCGATGCCGCCGATCTGTTTGCCCTTGTAGGTTCCGGCGGGCACGGAGTACACGCCCCAATGGATGAACATCCCGAATCGGGCCTCGCGCCACCATTTCATGCGGGCGTCCCGCTGCTCGGTTGTCTCGCCGGGCTTGCCGACGGTTTCCTGGGCAAACGCGGGGGCACACAGGGCCACGCTCAGCACAACCGCCAGCAGGGCACGCCGCACACCGTTCAAAGCACTTCGCATGTCAGAACCCCATTGAATTGATGATTTTCGATTGATGATTGGACCGGCACTCGATCCAGCCGCGACAATCGCAGGATGTGATCCATCATTGGGCCTCCAAATCGTAAATCAAAAATCGTAAATCGTAAATCAGTCTAGCCGGATGCCTCTTTGGTGGAGCCAGGTCTTCAAGTCGCCCATTTCGCTGAAAACCTCGTTGTCGTAGTCCTGCTCGAGCCGGGTGACGTTTTCCGCCAGCTCCGGCTGCTCCTGGACGACCTCAGTCAGCTTCTTCTCGAACTCGTCGGCGGCGGTTCGCATGTCGTCGAGGTCCACGTGGACGCCGAGCATTCCGGCCATCCTGCGGGCGACCGCCTCGATGCACTTGGGATTGGCGCCCTGGACGTACGCCGGCACGGTCGCGACGATGCTGATCATCTCGATGTCCTGTTCCCTGGCCGTGGACGTCAGATAGGTGATGATGCTGGCGGGGCCCTCATAATCACTGAACTTGAGCCCGAGGTGCTCAAATCGCGGCTTGAGCGAGGCGTCGGAGACCGAGCAGAACAGCCGCGGGTCGCGCGTGTGCGGCACCAGGCCCGCCACGCTGCCGATGAAGTAGATCGCCTTGACGTTGCACTGCCGGCACAAATCGAAGATGCAGTCGCCGAAGTCCTCCCAGGCCAGGTTCGGCTCCTTGCCCGAGAACAGGATCAGGTCCTGGCCCTCGACGGCGGAGAGTGCATTCTGGGGGAACTCGAACTCGCGGATAACGCCCTTGTTGATGCGGCAGTGCGGCCGGAACAGGGCGGCGACCTCCATCGCCCCCGGGAAATTGTAGATGTAGAACCCTTCCGGCTCGATCTCGGCGAATTGCTTCGCGGACAGCCGCTCGGCCAGGACCTTGATCGTCCCGGTCGAGACGTCGCCTCCGTCCATCCAGCCGGAGAGGCCCAGCAGCAGCCGGGGATTGCGAAAGCTCGGGTTCTCGAAGATTCGCAGCTTGTCAGACGACATGATCCAGCCCCTATCGTTTCACCTGCATTCAGTTCGTCGGGCACATGGTACGCCAGACTTCGACGGCCCGCAAGCCGAAAAACTGTGGCGGCATAAGAGCCTATCTCACCAGGACCATTCCGCCGCTCCCCTCGAAGGCACAGCGCCGTGCTCCGGGTGGCAGCATCAAGGCCGAAGGTCTTGGCGATGGTTTTGAGCATGCCAAGAAAGCCATCGCCAAGCTGCGCTTGACGCTGCCACCCGCCTACTAGACGGCTTGCGATTCCCCGGCGAATTCAGTTGACATCGGTTGGGCGGTCGGCCATCGTGTAGTTTTCGTGCCGATCTGCGTTTCAACCGCCGGGATGCTATGGACCAGACGAACGACATGCGTCAGAGGCGAAGGCTCTCTGCGAAGGCCATTGTAGCCGTGGTCGCCGCCGCCATTGTCACGGCCATCGTATGTTTTGCCGTCGTCGCGCTGCTGCCGGCCTCGGAAAAGCCGTTCTTCGACAGTCCGCTGCGAAGCGCCCTGACCGGCGTGGGTCTGCTCGGCGTCGCGGTGCCCCTGTGCATCGGCGGGTACCTGCTCAAGAGACATTCCGCCGGCTCGCCGTACTTCGAGGAAGGCTTCATGGCGGGCGTGCTCAATGTCTTCGGCTTCATCACCCTGGCCGTCGCTGTCGTCTGCCTTGCCCTGGCCGCCTACGCGCTCGCTGTCCATTTCCTCGCCGTCAGGTAGCCGGTCGCCGCCGAGTCTGCCACAGGCCGCCGCCGCACCGCTAATACGCGAGTTCTGTTTCATTCTATCCCAGGCCTCACGGGCAAACGAGTTTGCCCGTGCCACCCTTGGTTGCGTCTGTCCGCGCCGGGCGCCATGGTTGCGCTCGCGTCGCCGCTGCTTGTCGTTATCCTTCTGGTCGCCAACAATCGCAAGATCATGCAAGGGTTCCCGAACCGCTGGCTGCTCAACACGCTCGGCGTCATTGCCACGCGAATCATGGGCGGCCACCGCCGGGGGAGCGGCGTTACAGGCCCGTGGTTATGGAGCCCGTTTTGCGTCCCTGCCGGTCGATCAGCGCGAGGGTCTCGCGATGGCCGGAGAGCCGGCCGGCGCAGTCTCCGACGACGAACAGGGCTTGGCCGCCTGTGGGGAAGTACCGTCGGGCGCGGAAGGCGGGCCGGTTGGCCGCCACGTACAAGGTGCCCATGGCGGGGATGACCGTGCCGCCCCGGAACGTGAAGAGAGGCCCGGACATGTAAGCGCTGGCGGTCAAGGTCCAGCCGGAAATATCTACGGCAAAAGCGTTGGGATTCAGGAGTTGAACGTACTGCTCGTCGAGGTTGCCGCTGACGGGATTGACCTCGACGATACCGAAGGACACGGCCGTGCCGGGCGGCTGGGCTTCCGGCAATTCGCGCGCGCCGGAGACGAGGCGGTTGAACAACTGGCGGCGGCGCTCGGGAAGGTAGTACTTCGTGATCTCGTCGACGGCCTGCCGCAACGTCTGGGGGCAGCAGGGGGCGGTCGAGCCGTTGCCCCAGGCGTTCGAGCCCCACTTGGCGGCGTCCAGCGCGGCGTCCGGGGCGAGCTGGGCCGCCAGCTCCTCGATCCGCGGCTCGTAGTGCAGGTCCTCTTGCGGCGTGCCGGGCGGCTTGAGCAGCTCGTCCATGAGCGTGCGTACTCGCCGCAGGTACATCTGGCGCGTTTCCGGCGTGTTGAAGATCGCCTGCGGCACGGCGTTGTTGTTGCCGATGAATAAGGGGGTATCCACGATGAGATTCTGGTCCCAGTACGTCTTCGAGCTGATCCAGCGGCGCCCGAAGGTCAGGTCGACGTCCCACGGCCACATCTGCCACTCGTTGCTGTCGCCGGTATCGCGATAAAAATAGTAGTTCTTGTGACAGCAGTCGGTGTCCCCCGTGATGATCCGGGCGGCCAGAAAGTCGACGACCTGGGCCACGTCCACGTTGTCGTAGAGGTACCGGCGGCGGGCCTCGCCCGGGAGGGTGACCCCGTTGTAGAGCGCCAGCAGGTCCGTGTTGTCCTCGTCCTTTCGCGTTTTCTTCTCGGCGCCGCTGGTGGCGTGGCTGGGGCCGGTGAACGTGTTGTACATCTTGTAGAGGGCCCCGTCGGGATTCAGTCCCATGCGGATGAGCCAGTCCCTGTCGCCGTTCTCCATGACGTGGGCCGTGCCCCAGAAGGCCCCGTTCTGCTGGACCCGCACGGGGAAGACCCAGTGGTAAGCGCAGCCGGCGTCGCGGTACGTCTCGTAGGCCAGGACGTTGCGCATCTGGGCCTTGTCCGGGTAGGTCGTCATCAGGTTGATGTCGTCGGATCGGGGCTGGCCCTGGGCCCACTTGAAGTTGTGGCCGGGATGGAAGTCGATGTCATAGCTCTTCTTCGGGAAGCCCCGGCTGGACTGCCCATGAATGTTGATCAGGACGTTGTCGTAGAACTGGCCGTCATAGAAGAGCGTGCAGCGGGTGCCCGCGTCGCTGTTGGCCGCCCCCGGATTCTCGATGAACCAGTGCAGCACGGGCAGCGGATTCGTCAGGCTCGGATCGGCCGCCACGGTGCCGTCGTACTGCGGCGAATTCTGCGGATCGAGGTAGGTGGGCCATCGGGGTTGCCGCGAGGCGGTGTCCACCGCCGTGATGTACCAGCGGACCATTTGCCCCGCGCCGAACGCGCCGCCCGGGATTCTCGCCCCATAGATTTCGTCGCCGGCGGGCCCGTCGCCGCTGTTGCCGTCGTCGAGGAAGGGGATTGTCATTTCGGCGTTGAACATCACGCGATAGTGCAGTTGTGCCGAGGCCACGGGAGCGGAGATCGGGGCGATGCGGGCCGTGATCTGCAGGTCTTCGTTCGCCGCCGGCATGGGTGGCTGATGGTCCTCGTCGCGGATGATCGGCCCCATGGTCTCGACCCCGGTGTTGTTCGGCTTGCCGGGTGTCGGCAACGGGAAATAGCGAAGCGACGCCGTAGGCTCGGCGACGGCGGCCTGCAGCTCCGGAACGATCAGCAGGGCCGCGTCATCCAGAATGTGGTTCAATCCTTGGATCGCGAGGACATTGATCCCCACGTGGAGGAAGTCGAAGCGGGGGACACTGAAATCCATCGGATTCACAAACCGGCCGAGGGGCCAGTCGACGGGCGCGCCGGAATTCCATGTCTCGTCGGTCGGGGCCGGAGCGTTGGCCCGGGCGACCTCGCGCCCGTTGATGTACGCGATCATTCCGTCCTCGATCCACATGCGCAGGTTCAGGGTTCTGATCAGCGACGGATTCTCCACGAGGAAGGGGACGCGGATGTAGACTGTCTGATTCACGTTGCGCATGGCGGAGACATCGAGCCCGACCTGGTGCGAGTAGCCGTAGCCGATCCCCGTCGTGCCCGAGAGCCACGTGGAATCGTCCCACTCTTCAATCGTCCAAGGCCGTGCGGCATCCGGCAGCGGCTCCGGCTCCAACGTATCATCCAGCGGCACCAGGGCCCTGGCGGGCGCCCCCTGCGCCAGCAGCACTTTCTGCACGGTGGCGGTGGCCAGGCCGTAGGATACGTCCGGCGCCTGGATCGGGAAGGCGGGCGAGAATTCCGATGCCACCGTGACGCCGTCCGCGCGGATCAGCCCCAGATACTCGCCGGACCCGCTCAACTTGAAATTCGTGTGCAGCTCGGCCCCTGCGGTTCTCCGGTCCTTCCCGGAGGCGAAGACGACCAGGTAGCCGTTGGGCGCCACCGTCACCGCGGGGAACTTCCACTTGGTCGGCGCGTCGGCCCGGTCGGTCAGGTACCACCCCTCCAGATTCACCGGGCCGCCCCCCATGTTGTGGATCTCGATCCAGTCCGACTCGTCGCGGTCCTCGTCGTCGAGGCCGGTGTCGTTCACCGCCATGAACTCGCTGATCTCCAGCAGGTCCTCGCCATGGAGCGGGACACAATGGCCCAGGGCGAGTGACAAGACTGCGAGAACGACAGATCCGTGCAAATATCTCATGGAGGCGACGATCCCACGCGGCCGCATCGCGGAACACCCTACCACACCGGTACACATACTCTGCGACGGTACTGGATATTATAGCACGTCAGGCAGGATCGATCAACAACCGTCGCGAATAAGTGCAGGGCAATCGCAAAGTCGAGTGGTGGCACCGCCAGGCATGTCATTGCGAGTCGCTGAGCCGCTTCGCGGCTGGTGTCGGGAAGAAACCAAGCCGTGTGCTTTGGGTGGCACGCCCAAGCGCAGCTTGAGCGTGTCTGCCCGGCGAGCAAGAGCACCGTCAAACAAGTTTGGCCGTGCCACCCGAACCCGCAGTTTCTTAGGAGCCGAGCGGAGAATTGAGATTTCTTCATCGCCGGGCTCCCACTGAGAAACTGACCCGGACACGAGTGCCGGACTGGCGCTCGCGTAGACATGCCTCATTCGTACGTCGGACATGCTTGCGCGAGCGTAAGCATGGCGCCCTGGCGAGTTCAAACGCGACACTTCCGAAGAATCGCCTTGCGGCGTCACTACGAACGGGGCTGGCGGCCCTTGCGGGTCTTCGGCTCGCGGGTGGGTTCGGGCGTTTTCCCGATGGGGCGGGGCTGCTCACTGCCGTCCAGCCGGATCAGACCTCTCCTGGAAGCCTCCTTGATGAGGTCCATCGTCCCGGATACGCCGAGCTTGCGCATGATGTGCGCTCGGTGGACGTCGACGGTCCGGCGGGAACGGTGCAGCACGGCGGCGATCTGATCGCTGGTCTGCCCGGTCGAGACCAAATTAAGCACCTTGATCTCCGCTCGCGTCAGGCCTGCGTCCGGCGCCGGCGTCTTCTCTCGCGTCCGGGCCAGAGCCGGCCCTATGGCGGATTGCAGACGATCTTCGGTCAGCGGCCTTTCCAGGCAATCCACGGCGCCCGCTTTCATGGCCTGGATGGCACCCGGGACGTTTCCCTCGTCGATCAGCGCGAAGCTTGCGACCCAGGGACACAGCCGCTTGGCCTCCGCCAGCAGCTTGATACCGTCCGCCGCATATCCGTCGAGATCGACGATGAGCACGTCGCAAGCGCCCCGGGGAAGCCGTTCAAGGCACTCTTCCCGCCTATCGAAACACGTGATGCGGGGTCGCAGCGGTGTCAATGCCGCTTTGAGCATCCGCGGAACCTGCGGCCGCATCCCAACAAGAAACACACGCTTCTGACGTTCTCTAGCCATGCCAACTCCCCACAACAACCCGCAAAGAAGCGGGCCTGTCCGTTTTCTCTCTATCGCCGCGCCCCAAATTCACCCCGAATGATGAACTCGCGGCCGAAAATCCGAAACACGAATACCAGAATTGAAACAAACCCGACAATTCCGCCGCAGGGGGATGCCTATTGCCCGGCGTCGTTCCGGAAATCCCAAAGCGCCGAATGACCCAACTGTTACTGTCTCCCGATCGTAGCTCTGGATATCTTCACAAGATAATGCGTCATCCGCGCCTCATCCGTGTCACGATTTCTCCGGATTCATGAGATTTTCTCAAAACTACACCGCACGACCCCAGAATGTTCGCCCCTGGCTCAAAAAATTCTCCACAATTCCCAGCGAATTCTCCAAGCCCTCAGGTCATTTCTGCCCCAAGACCACCCCCTCCGCCTCCGCCAGCAGGCCCTTCGCCTCCGCATCCTCCGTAAACCGCTCGTCCTTGAGCAAACCGCGCAATTGCTCCAAGGTTGCTTTTGCCTCATCCGGCCGCCCAAGTTGGTGCAGGCTCATGGCCATAAACGCCAGCGTCCCAGGAAGTTGTCTTTTGACAGCAATCAGCGTCCTGAGAGCCTCTTCATACGCACCCTTGCGATACTGAATCACGCCAATTAGAGTAGCTGGCTGGTTCGGGTCAAGAAAGCATGCCTTAGTCAGTGTCTTGAGAGCGTCGTCATAGGCGCCCAAGTGATATTGGACCCCACCCAGCCTTCCGAGCGTAACCGGGTTGTTTGCATCGAGGGAATCGGCCTTTGTGCATGTCTTGAGCATATCCTGGTACGCACGGACACGGAGCTGGGCTAGATAGAGCACATCCAGTATCCCCAAGTTATTGGGTTCCAGACGGCTTGCCTGCTCCGCTTTTTCCAGAGCTATTCGATAAGTATTGGGGTCACTCTTCTGTGAATTGAGTGCCGCCCGGCTCTCTCGGTAGAGCTCAAAGGCATCGTCTCCCTTGCGGGCGTCGACAATCTGTAGAGCCGCCTTGCGTACCGATTCATCGAGTGTCTTATCGTCTCGGAGTGCATTTGCCGCTTCACGATACGAGCCGTATTTCGCGTGCAATTCGTCGACGGCCTTCCTTGCGGCTTCGGTCGTTCGCCATAGCTCATATCCGCCCGGTGGGGCCACTGATTCGAAAAGCGTGACAGTGGTGCCAACCGTACCATGAGGGACTGCAAAGGTCTTCCCATCCGGGCTGAAGCACCCTGCTCCCCAAGGAGCTCCGTGCAGGCGAAGGGTTATCAGTTCATCACCCGTCTCTGCATTCCAAATTCTGACGAGCGCCTTGTTACCACCACAAGCGGCCAGGCGCTTCCCATCGGGGCTGAATGCCACCGATCCAGCTCCACCCTCACCCACGTCAAGTGACATGAGTTCTGCACCTGTCGCCGCATCCCATACCTTGACTTTGTCATTGAAGCCCCCGGAGACGATGCGTTTCCCATCTGGGCTGAAGACTACAGTCCAGTGACTTCGCCCCGGCGAGACAATGCCGTCGCCATGCTGAATCGTCCTCAGTTCGGCCCCGGTTGTTGTGTCCCGCAGTTTCATTATGCCGTCTATCCCTCCCGTCACGAAGTGCTTGCTATCCGGACTAAACGCCACGCAGTTGAGAGATTCCTTATGCTCCTGGAGAGCCATGAGTTCCGCACCCGCGGCACCATCCCAGAGCTTGATCGCCTTGTCCGCGCTTCCGGTGACAATGTATCTGCCATCCGGACTGAACGAGACACGAACGACTGGCTTTTCATGGCCACGAAGTGTTGTTAGTCTGGTTTGACGCACCATATCCCAAACATTGACTATTGGTTTGCCCCCACGGCCCCAACTCTGGGTCCAGCAAAGAAGACGCTCCCCATCAGGGCTTATGGCGCCGAACCGTGGCGTACCCTGGTACGGCGAAACATCGTACACATGAAGTGTCGTCACTTCAGCACCGGTCGCTGCGTCCCAAACGGTGACCGTGTTGTCGCCAGCGGTGAGGAGACGCCTGCTGTCTCGGCTAAAGGCCAGATCCCCAACCGCGTATCTAGTATTGATGGTTGTGTTCTCAGCCTCGCTCGTGCTGTCCCATATTCTAACTGTATTGTCAACCCCACACGAAACGACATGCTTATTGTCCGGGCTGAAGACCACACCAAGAACCGCCCCTTCGTGCCCTCGCAATACCACCTGTTCGGCCCCAGTTTTCGCATCCCAGATTCTGATCGTGTTGTCTTCGCTGGCGGACGCAATGCGCTTCCCATCTGCGCTGAATGCAAGAGAATAGATTTCTTCTCTGTGACCGCGCAACACCAGCAGTTCTTTGCCTTCGGTCGTATCCCAGACCTTGACAATACCATCCTGACCTCCGGAAACGACACGCGCCCCATCAGGGCTTAGAGCGAGCGTCCAAACACCGGCGGTATCGTGTTGAAATGCTTTGATTTCGGCGCCCGTTACACCGTCCCAAGTTTTGATCCTGCCATCCCAGCCGCCCGCGGCGATTATCCGCCGGCCATCAGGAGTGAATCTCGCTGAACTGGCTGCCTCCCTATACGCATTCACCGACATCAGTTCGGCACCAGTCGCCGAATCCCACACCTTGATGGTCCCATCGTGGCTCGACGAGACGATACGTTTCCCATCGGGGCTGTACCTCGCTGAGTAGGTATAATGTTGATGTCCAGTCAACGTCTTCACTTGCCTGCCGTTGGCGGCATCCCAGACCTTAACAGTCTTGTCGTGACTTGCAGAAACGATGTGGCTGCCGTCCGGACTGAACGCCACTGAACAAATGTCTCCCTCGTGCCCTGGGATGGTTATTAGTTCGGCACCCGTGGCGGCATCCCATACCTTGATAGTCCTGTCGCCACGCCCCGCTGAGGCAATCCGACCACCATCGGCGCTTATGGCAACACACGTTACCGCGCCTTGATGCCCGCGCAGAGTCACCACGGATTTGTCCAAACCATGCCAGAGGTAGCTCCACTCCCAACCCCGAAGGTCATTAGGGCAGGCATTTAGCACTCCACGCGCGCGGCGTATATTCCCCTCACGGTACTCCGCATCAGCCAGTTGAATGCTATTTATGTAGAGGGAACGACGCAGTTCTTCGGCCTTATTCTTGGCAGCTCCTTCCGCCTGCTCGGCTCGGAGACGGGCTTGCTCAGCCACTTCGCGTGCGCTGGCTTCCTTTTGGTGGGCGTCCTCAGCCCTGATGTACATGGTTGTGCTGAGTCCCAGACCCAGCACAACAGCCACGGCCACGAGGGCCACGGTGGCTACCGAGCCGGCGTGTTTTCTAACGAATTTTTGGACTCGATAAATCGTCGTTTCGGGGCCGGCGAGTAGGGGGTTGCCGTTGAGATAGTCTCGGATGTCGTCGGCCATCTCTGAAGCGGATTTGTAACGGCGGCAACGGTCTTTTCGCATCGCCTTCAAGGGTATCCATTCGAGCTCTCTGTGTAGGCGGCGGGCAAGAGGCACGACCTGCGTGCCCCGGCTGGCGGCGATCGCGTGGGCTTTTTCGCCGAGGTTGGTGAGGCGGATGCTTGGAGAGGTGGGCTCTTGCTCTCGGATGGTTTGCTGGATTTCCGCCAGGCCCGCCTTCGCAAAAGATTCGCTCTCGAAGGGCAGGACGCCGGCGAGCAGTTCGTACAGGACGATGCCCAGCGAGTAGATGTCGGAGCGCGTGTCGATGTCCTGCGTGGCTAAGTCCACCTGCTCGGGGCTCATGTATTCCGGGGTGCCGAGAAGCTGGCCCTGGTACGTGACGAAGGTCTTGTCCGTCAGGGGCGAGGTGATCGCTTTGGCGATGCCGAAGTCGATGATCTTGGGGGTGGCGCGGTCGCCGTGGACGGAGACCAGGATATTCGAGGGCTTGAGGTCGCGATGGATGATGCCCTTCTGGTGGGCGTGGTGGACGGCCTCGCAGACCTGCTCGAACAGGCGGAGTCGCTGCTCGATCGTGAGCTTGTTCTGGTCGCAGTAGCTGGTGATGGGCAGGCCCCTGACGTGTTCCATGACGAAGTACGGCCGGCCGGTTTCGGTGCAGCCGGCGTCGAAGACGTGCGCGATGTTCGGGTGATCGAGAAGCGCCAAGGCCTGCCGCTCCGCCTCGAACCGAGCGACGACCTGCCGCGAGTCCATGCCGGGCTTGATGATCTTCAGGGCCACCTTGCGACGGACGGGCTCTTTCTGCTCGGCCAGGTACACCAGTCCCATGCCGCCTTCGCCCAGCAGGTCCAGCAGCTCATACCGGCCGATGGTCGTGCCGGGGCCCTCGATCCGCGCTGCGGCGAGCGTGACTTCTGATTTATCCGGCGTCGCGGCTACGGCCTTCAGCAGGCACCCGGGGCACAGACCCTCGGGCGCGTCCCCGGAAAGCGGGGCCCCGCACTTCGGACAACAGTTTTCGCGGTCCATAGGAGTCTCTCCTTACCTGTGCAATACTTGCTTTCGTATCCTGGTGCGTATGTGAGAAGCCGGCTCACCGTGGCATGGGCATCTTGCCCATGAGTCGCAGGGCCACCCCCCGCTTTCGCGAGGGCAGGCTTGGCCCTGCACATCGCTGTCTTTTCATGGGCGAGACGCCCATGAGACCACGGGCAAGATGCCCGTGCTACTTCACACACACCCCTTACTAAGGAGATGCCGGGAAGATGTTACAGAAAATCTTGCGACAGTTCATAAACCGTTCAGAGTTCCGCCTTCAGGCGGTTAAGGACCGCGTAAACGCGGAACTCCAAACGGATCAGCTCGTCAATGCGGCGAAGAGCTCACGAAGTTCCTCATCGACCTCGCTGGGATCGGCGACCGTTTGCGCGATTTGCCGGCGGACCAGCTCGCCGTATCGCTGCCTGAGCCGATGCACCGCCACGCGCACGGCCGATTCGGTCATGCCCAACTCGACGGCGGTGTCATTGTAGCTCGCCGGAGTCTCGTCCGCCTGAAGGCGGGTCTTGAGCCGCTCGAAGATCTGTCCCTTGCCGGCCTCGACGCACTCGGCCTTCAGTTGCGTCAGGGCCTCCCGGAGTACGGTCAGGGCCCACGATCGCATGAAGAGCTTCTCCGGGGACATGGTGTCGGCGGGCTCCAGCGAGTACCGGGTCTCCGCATCATCGACATCGAGCGGGAAGCATTTGCCGCCGCCGCGTTTCTTAGCCTGTTGGCGGTCCCGGTCGTCGGCGACGAAGTGCTTGAGCGAGGCCAGCAGGAAGGAGCGGAACTTGCCCACGGCAGGGTCCGCCTGCTGCAGGGCGTGCCGCTCCAGAAGGCTCGCGAAGAAGCCCTGCGTATAATCCTGGGCCTGGTGGCTGTCGCAGCCCTGGCGGCGCAGGTAGGCGTAGAGCGGGAACCAATAGGTGCGGCAGAGGGCCTCCAGAGCCTGGCGATGGCCGGGACTGTCCGGCGAGCCCGCCGCGGCGACCATTGTCCACTGCGTCGTGACGAAGCGGGCCTGTGGAGACGACTTCGTCGGATCTATCGGCCTTGCGTCGGACATTGTTGCACTCGCAAACCAGGCGTCGCATGTGAATCGAAAGTCGCCGGAGCAACTTCATGCGCGATTATACACACGCCGCAAGCCCTCGCAAGGGTTCCTCTGTGGCGAGGGCATCCTGCCCTTGCACTTCAGGGCAGGGCGCATCTCGCCTGGCAAAGCGAGGCCAAGATGCCCTCGCGCCGCAAGGGCGCTCGCGCCCTCGCCACGAAGAAAGCCATCATGGCAATCGCAAAGTCCCTCTACAACACTGCCCTGCATGTCATTGCGAGCGGAGCGAAGCAATCTCCCATGCTGGGAGTTGAGATTGCTTCGTCGCTGCACTCCTCCCAATGACATACATGGGGACTGCCAAACGACTTTGCGCTTGCCCTGCGAACGCCATCGCCGGCTCTTGTTTCAGCCGGGTCGGTCTGCTAAAATAGAGGGTTCGTGGGTTGGCTTCGTAAGGACGAGGTTGTGGAAGAGAATGCAGCCGCTGTGGCAGGAGTGGTGTCCGGGAGTGGTCGGGTGACGAAGCATGTCTCCGCGATCCTTTGGTGCGGCATGGCCCTTCTCCTCTGTAGTGGTGGGATATCGGCGGGCGGGGATTCGGCAGAGGGCCCGATCATCAGCGAGTTTCTGGCATCCAACAGCAAAGGTCTTCTCGACAAGGACAGGGATACCTGCGACTGGATCGAGCTTTTCAATCCGACCGGCCAAGCTGTCAATCTCGACGGTTGGTACCTGACCGACGATCCAAACGACTTCGAAAAGTGGGAGTTTCCCGCCGTGACGATTTCTCCCGGCGGGTATCTCGTCGTCTTCGCCTCGGGCAAGGACAGGCGGGTGGCCGGCGCCGAGCTGCACACGAATTTCGCCTTGCAGGCCGGCGGCGAATCCGTCGTGCTCGTGCAGCCGGACGGCGTGACCATCGCCCATAGCTACATCAATTATCCGCCTCAACCGGCCGACATTTCTTATGGTCTCAGCGGCGACAGCGCCACCATGCAGACCGAGACTGTCCTGATCCCTGCGGGAGCTGAAGCCAAGGCACTGATTCCCGCCAACGGGTCGCTCGGCCTGAGCTGGGCGGGGGTGGCGTTCGACGACGCCGGATGGACCGCCGGCAAGACTGGCGTCGGATACGACTATCCCGGCCTGGTTCAGCTCGACGTCGCCGCCATGAAAAATGTGAATCAGACGGTGTACGTGCGCATCGCCTTTGACGTGGCGGACGTCACGACCGTGGACAAGCTCATCCTGAAACTGCGATACGAGGATGGCTTCGTGGCGTACCTGAACGGCCGCAAGGTCGCTGCCGCCAACGCGCCGGAGGACGCGTCGCTGACGTGGAACTCCGGGGCGCTGGGCAACCGGGAAGACAGCCTGGCCGTCAATGTGCAGGAGTTCGATATCACGGATCGCAGGGACGCTCTCATCAAAGGCAGGAACGTGCTGGCGATACACGCACTCAACGCGGGCCTGGCAAGCTCCGATCTGCTGGTCTTGCCGGAGCTGATCGCGGTTGACGTGCAGAGACTTGATCTATCGGAGGTGACCGAAGGCTACCTGTTGCAGCCGACGCCGGGCGGCGCCAACCAGGCGTCTCTGGCGCAGGCCGGCCCTCTGATCCGCAGCGTCACGGAGAACCCGCCTCCGCCCGCGTCCGGCCAGGACCTCGTCATCACGGCGAACGTCACCGAGACTCTGGCGGCAATCAAGAGCGTCCGCCTGTTCCTCCGCGTCAACTTTATCATCGACAGCCGATTCATGCCCACTACGGGCCAGCCCATGGTCGACGACGGGACCGGGGCGGATGCGGCGGCGGGCGACGGCATCTACACGGCCATCATCCCCGCCCGGTTCTACGGGCCCGGCGACATGGTCTGCTGGTACGTCCGCGCCGAGGACGTCAACGGCAACAAGTCGCGAAATCCGCTCTTTCCGTATCCGGATAATTCGCCCGAGTATTACGGCACGGTTGTCCAGGACTCTGCGATCCGCAGCTCGCTGCCGGTCTTTCACTGGTTCGTGCAGAACGTCGCCGCATCCGAAGGCCGAAGCATGACGCGCGCGTCGGTGTACTACGAAGGCGAGTTCTATGACAACATCGGGATGCACATTCGCGGCGGCAGCACCTCCGGCGCGCCGAAGAAGCATTTCAAGTTCCACTTCAACCGCGGCTACAAGTTCCGGTACAAGGACGGCTCGCCCCGCGTCAATGAGATCAATCTCAACAGCACGTACAGTGACAAAGCGTACCTGCGGCAGAACCTGGCATTCGAAGCCTACGACTGGTGCGGCTGTCCGGCCAGCGAGTCCTTCCCCGTCCGCGCCGAGCGCAACGGCGACTTCTACGGCGTCCAAATCCTCATCGAAGAGCCCGAGGAGGAACTCCTGGAGCGAGAGGGCCTCGACCCTGACGGTGCCTTGTATAAGATGTACAACACCTTCAACGCCGGCGGCTCGGCCGAGAAGAAGACCCGCCGCTGGGAGGGCCGCCAAGACCTCGACGATTTCTGCACCAGTATCAACAACACCTCCGGCACAACCCGGCACAACAACATCTTCGATCGAGTCAATCTGCCCCTGACACTCGACTACATGGTCGGCGTCGTCCTCATCCATCAGAACGATCATCCGCACAAAAACCACTACCTGTATCGGGATTCAGACGGCTCGGGCGAATGGTGCTTCCTGCCCTGGGACCACGACCTGACGTGGGGCTCGAACTGGATCGGCGACCAGGGCGGCTCCTACGGCGACGTGATCTACGCCAACGATGACCAGGTGCCGGGGCGGGGCACGAGCGTCAAGCCATCGCATCCGTTCATCGGCAAGGAGGATTGCCGCGAGTGGAACAACTTCTGGAACCGGCTCATCGATGCGCTGCTGAACGATACGACGGTCCGCGAGATGTTCCTTCGGCGATTGCGGACGGTGATGGACGAGTTTCTCAAGCCGCCGGGCACGCCGTACGCGGACCTGTTCATCGAGAATCACATCGATAAACTCGTCGCCCAGATGGCGCCGGACGTGGCCCTCGACTACAGAAAGTGGGCCAACCCCTGGTCATGGGGCGGCCAAGAGGGCTACCCGAGCGACCAGTCCTTCACATATGCCATCGGCGTTCTCAAAAACGACTACCTGGCTGTTCGCCGGACGCACCTGTTCGTCACGCATAACGTGAATAACGTGGCCGTCTACAAGATTGTCGGCTCATATTCCGCCGCCATTCCCAACGTCCAGCCGGCGAATCCATCGATCAAGTTCGGTGCGTATGACTACAATCCCGCTTCAGGAAATCAGGACGAGGAGTATATCGAGCTTACGAATCCGAATTCTTACGCCGTCGATATCTCCGGCTGGCAAATCACCGGCGGGATCGAGCACACCTTCCTGCCCGGCACCGTCCTGGTGGCGGGCGGCCGCCTGTACGTTTCCCCGAACGTCAAAGCCTTCCGCAGCCGGACTGTGAGTCCCAAAGGGGGCGAGGGCCGGTTTGTCCAGGGCAACTGCAAGGACCACCTGTCGAACTGGGGCGAGACCCTGAGCCTGACCGACGCCGGCGGCCGGATCGTCGATACCCTGACCTTCACCGGCGTTCCGAGCGATCAGCAGCAGTACCTGCGAGTCACCGAGATCATGTACAACCCGGCCGAGGGCGGCTCGTTCGATAACGAGCAGTACGAGTTCATCGAGCTCAAGAACATCGGAACCGCCTCACTGAAACTCGATGGCGTCCAGTTCACCGACGGCATCTCCTACGCGTTCGAGGATGGCCGTAATCTGATGCTCGCAGCAGGGGCCTGCATTGTGATCGCGCGAAACCAGGCGGCGTTCGCTTCCCGCTACGGCAGCAACGTGAATCTCGCCCCCAGCGTCTACACCGGCAGCCTCAACAACGCCGGCGAGAAGATCACGCTCGACGACCGCACGAGCAGCACCATTCTCGAATTCGCATACAGCGACGACTGGTTCGCAGCGACCGACGGGCAGGGCTACTCCCTGACGATCAAGAATCCCGCCAGCTCGGACCTCGACAGTTGGAATCACGCCGGCGCCTGGCGAGCCAGCCCCCAGAAGAACGGCTCCCCCGGCTCCTGAGAAGTGCGGCGTGCCGAATGGGAAGTGTAGATCAAGAAACTGAGTGCCACGTCCACGCTCGCAATTCCCCCGAACGCAGTCACACACTCGCACTGCGGGTGTGCGCAAGTTGACCCGGGGCGGGGAGATTTGCTATAATGCATGTTGCCGGGCTGTCCCGCCGGAGGTAGGCGGGTATCGAGCCTGGGGTCTTCCTGCATCGTGTGGAAGGCCGCCCGTGAAGGAGGTTCAGGATGTACACGTCGGTTCGCGGTTCTGTAGTTGGGATTGTATGCGCCGTTTTCCTGGTCTGCCCGGCGATGGGCGGCCGGGCCGGCGATCCCGTCCTCAGCGAGTTCCTGGCGGTCAACGGCAGCCAGGCGCCGCTGGGACCGGGCGAGCTGCTGGACGAGGACGGCGAATCCTCGGACTGGATCGAGCTCTACAATCCCGGCGATCAACCGGTGAGCCTCGCGGGCTGGACTCTCACCGATGATGCGAATGACCTCGAAAAATGGAAGTTTCCCGATGTCACGCTGGGCGCCCACGCGTACCGGATCGTGTTCGCCTCCGGCAAGGACCGCCGCGATGCGGACGGCGAGCTGCACACGAATTTCAAGCTCAGCGCGGGCGGGGAGTACCTGGCCCTGGTCAAGCCGGACGGGTCCGCCGTGGCCGACAGCTACACCTATCCGCAGCAATTCGCCAACGTGTCGTATGGGCGCACGGCCGATGTCTCTGTCCAGGAGATAGGGACGGAGCTGATCTCGGAGGGCGCCGGCGCGAAAGCTCTGATCCCCGCCGACGGCGCACTGGGCCTGTCCTGGACAAGCGTGGAGTTCGACGATTCCGCCTGGATGCAGGGGCAAACCGGGGTCGGATTCGACTACGGCGCCCTTGTGAGGCTCGATGTCTCCTCGATGAGGAACAAGAACCAGACGGTTTATATCCGCATTGCTTTCGATGTGGCCGACGTTTCAGGCGTGGACAAGCTGATCCTGAGAATTCAATATGAAGACGGATTCGCGGCTTACCTCAACGGCCAAGAGGTGGCAAGCGCCAACGCTCCTGGGCCGGATCAACTGCAGTGGAACTCCGGCGCCACGGCCAATCGGCTGGATGAGGAAGCGGTGGAATTCCAGGACTTCGATATCAGCGATGACAAAGACCTCTTACGAGCCGGGCGCAATGTCCTGGCGATCCACGGCCTGAACGTGACATTGTCCAGCTCCGATCTGCTGGTTCTTCCGGTGCTGGTGGCGTCGAGAACCGAGGCGACCGGTCTGCCGGAAGTCTTCGAGGGCTACTTCTCGCAACCGACACCACGGGCGGCCAACAATCGAGGCTTGGCGCAGCTTGGCCCCGTCATTCGCGATGTCTCACACGCGCCTGTCCAGCCGATGCCGATGGGCGAGCTGACGGTCACGGCGCGTGTTGAGCCGACGTTTGCACCCGTGGCCGATGTACGGCTGTTCGTGCGGCTTGGTTACTACCAGGAAGGGATGCCGTTGGCGCCGGAGGGGCTTGTCATGCATGACGACGGCGTCGCTCCGGATGCGGCCGACGGCGATGGAATCTATTCGGCAGCAGTTCCGGCCGCGTTTCTCTATCCGGGCTCCATGGTTCGCTGGTACGTCCGCGCCACGGACGCGGACGGCCGCACCTCGCGCGACCCGCTCTTCCCGCTGGTGAACGACTCTCCGCAGTACTACGGGACCGTCGTCGTGAACCCGGCGATTTCGAGCCAGTTGCCGGTTCTCGCCTGGTTCACGGAAAACCCGGGGGCGGCCTCCAGTCGCGCCGGCGCGCGCGCATCGGTATTCTTCGATGGCGAATTCTACGACAATATCTTCGTCCGGCAGCGCGGCGGAGCAACCGTCGGCGCCGGGTCGAAGAAGTTCGTATTCAACAAGGGCCACAAGTTCCGCTTCTCCGACGAGTATGGCCGGGTCGAGGAATTCAACCTCAATCAGAACGGCTCCGACCCGAGCTATCTTCGCCAGTCGCTGGGCTTTGAAACGCATCGCAGGGCCGGCTGTCCCGCCTCCCAGTCCTTCCTCATGCTGTCCGTGCTCAACGGCCAGATCGATCGCGTCGGGATCTTCGTCGAGCAGGTGGATGAGGAATTCCTCGAACGGAACGGCCTCGACCCGCGCGGCGCCCTCTACAAGCTCGTGCAGCGGTCCCAGATCACTCCGGTGTTCAACGATATCAACTCGGGCATCGAGAAGAAGACGCGGCAAAACGAGAACTTTTCCGACCTCCAGGCCGTCGTGAACGGGTTGAACGCGCCGACCGCCGAGCAACGGAAGAATTTCGTCTTCGACAATTTCAACCTGCCCGGCATGCTCGACTACCTCGCCGCACGGTGCCTCTTGCAGGATACCGACGACATCCGCAAGAACTTTTATTTCTACCGTGACACCGAGGGCAACGGCGAGTGGTCGATCTTCCCCTGGGACAAGGACTGGGTCTTCGGCGTGGTCGGCGATGGGTGGACCTACACGTCCCATCCCTTCTTGGGTGACCGCGCCCACGCGAAGGACGGCGGCAGACAGTGGAGCGTGTTCCTCGACGTCATGTACAACCTGCCTGAGACGCGGCAGATGTTCCTCCGGCGCACCCGCACGGTGATGGACGAGCTGCTCCAGGCCCCGAGCACCCCGGCAGGCCGGCTGTATTTCGAGAACCGGATCCAGGAGATGTATGTGCCGGCCAGGCCAAATCTGGGCAATCTCGATGGAGCAGTGAACTCGCTCAAGGCCTATTTCCCCCCGCGTCGGACGCAGTTGTACATCGATCACAACATCAACAATACGGCCAGTCAGCCCCCCGGCGGCAACGCGGGCATTCCTGACTCGCAACCGGCCGACGTATCGATCAGATTCGGCGCGTATGACTACAATCCCGCTTCCGGAAACCAGGACGAGGAGTATATCGAGCTTACGAATCCGAATTCTTACGCCGTCGATATCTCCGGCTGGCAAATCAACGGCGGAATCGGGTACACCTTCCTGCCCGGCACCGTCCTGGTGGCGGGCGGCCGCCTGTACGTTTCCCCGAACGTCAAAGCCTTCCGCAGCCGGACTGTGAGTCCCAAAGGGGGCGAGGGCCGGTTTGTCCAGGGCAACTACAAGGGCCACCTGTCGAACTGGG
>Ga0315277_10003634_pt1 | contig 20892 bp, 14 predicted proteins | sample YL17G05_15_MG_FD_203695 | JGI IMG/M metagenome (GOLD analysis project Ga0315277, IMG submission 203695) | Sediment microbial communities from Yellowstone Lake, YNP, Wyoming, USA - YL17G05_15 | ecosystem: Environmental > Aquatic > Freshwater > Lake > Sediment | place: USA: Wyoming | collected... | reverse complement strand
GGCGTTTGTGGCCTCAGGCGATAAAGGGCTGAATATCATCGACGTTTCCGACCAAAGGAATCCCGTCCTCAAGGGAAAACTGGACACAGAGGGCGATGCCCGCGATGTCGCCGTGGACGGAGGTTTTGCCTTCGTGGCCGACGGTCAGGCGGGTTTGGCCGTCGTCGATATACGCAACCCGGCCGCTCCAAGACTGGCGGGAGCGTGGGACTCACCCGGTGAATCGATGGGTGTTGTCCTGCGGGAAAAACTGGCTTATATCGCCGACGGAAGCGCCGGCCTCCAGATTGTCGATGTCAAGAAGCCGGAAAAGCCCGCGCCGGTCGGGTCATTGGACACCGACGGGACGTCCGAGGGAATCGCCCTTTCCGGAAATACCGCCTATATCGCCGACGGAAGCGGGGGTCTGAAATTCGTGGATGTCAGCGCGCCGACGGCTCCGCGGCAAGTAGCTTCGTTAACAGCCTCCGGCTATGCCCGCAGCGTTTCCGTCGACGGGAGATACCTTTGCGCCGGCAGTCTCTACGACGGCAGTTATCAAATTCTCGATGTGGCCGACCCCGCCGCGCCCGTCGTCATCTCAACCCCCAAGTACACAATGTACAACGAAGGCTGGGGAGTGGTCCTGAAGGGGAACCTGGCCTGCGTCGCGGATTATTTCTCGGGCCTCTTCTTTGTGGACGTCTCCGCGCCGCAAAAGCCCGTGACCATAGGGACTTTCTTCACGCCCAGCACCATCATCTCGGCCGCTGCCCAGGACCGCTATGCCTATGCGGTCGGCGAGTTGTCGGGAATTCAGGTCGTTGACCTCTCCGACCCGGCCCGGGCGGATTCGGTGGGCATGACCACCATCTTCCGGGGAGTCCAGGGCCTCGCTGTAAGCGGCCGCTATGCCTATGTCACGGACCGCTGGTCGGTAAAGATTTTTGACGTCTCGGATGCGGCCAAACCCAAGGCCGTCCGCATGTGGAATTCTCCCGGGGGCGCGCCCCGCACGATCGTTATCCGTGGGAATACCGCTTATCTCACGGCTGACAACGCCGGTCTCTTCGTGATCGACATCACCAACCCGCTCTCTCCGTCGGTCGTGGGCTCCTATAAAATGCCGCGTTTCACCTACGGCCTGGCCGTCGAGGGGGATTACGCCTATCTGGCAAACAGCGATACGGGGTTCCACATCCTTGATATCCGGAAGCCCGCTACGCCTGCCCTGGTGGCCTCGCTGAAGCTTGACGGTGAGCCCTGCGGCGTGGCCGTCCGCGGCGATCTCGCCTACGTGGCCTCTGGGCCGGCCGGCCTTCAGATAATCGACATCGGACAGCCCGCCGCGCCCAAGGTCAGGGGTTCATTCCCGTCAGGGGACTTTTCGAGCTGCGTCGTTCTCAGCGGCGGCTCCGCTTATGTCGCGGACGGAAACGCGGGCGTCTTGAAGATCGCGATCGGCAACCCGGCCGCGCCGAAACTCGAAGCCTCGTTCGACACGCCCGGCGAAGCGCTGGCCGTCGCCCTGAGCGGCCCTCTCGTCCTGGTCGCCGACTCGAACTCGCTCATCTTCCTGAAATAAAGAACCTTAGGTGGACGTCCGTTTATAAAAAATCCGCTTGGTGATTTCTGCGCCGGTCACATAGAGGAGAACGATGATCCCGATGAGAAGGAAGAACCGGAAAGGCAGCGGCTCGAAATGAAAGAGGCGGGCCAGCGGACTGAAAGGGAGGGCCAGGGTCACGGCGACGATCGCTAGGGTCGCCGCCAGGAGATATTTCCCCGGCCGGCTCTTGAAGAACGGCCTCCGGGTCCGGACCACGAGGACGATGAGGGAGGCCGAGATGACCGATTCCATGAACCAGCCCGTCCGGAACTGGGCCGTAGAGGCCCGGAAAACGAGGAGAAGAGCCCCGAAGGTGGCATAGTCGAAAATCGAGCTGAGCAGGCCGAAAGCCAGCATGAATCTGTGGATGAACTTCAGGTCCCAGCGGCGGGGCTTCTCGGCGAATTCCCGGTCCACCGAGTCGGTGGCGATCGTCAGCTCGGGGAAGTCCGTGAGGAGGTTGGTCAGGAGGATCTGCGTTGGCAGGAGCGGCAGGAACGGCAGGAAGAGCGACGCCCCGGCCATGCTGAACATATTCCCGAAATTGGCGCTCGCGGCCATGAATATGTACTTCAGGGTGTTGGCGAAGGTCTTCCGGCCTTCTTGGATGCCGTGGACGAGGACACCGAGGTCCTTCTCGAGGAGGACGATATCGGCCGCCTCCTTGGCCACGTCGACGGCGCTCTCGACGGAGATGCCCACGTCAGCGGAATGAAGGGCCGACGCGTCGTTGATGCCATCGCCCATGTAGCCGACGACGTGCCCGGCCTTTCTCAGGGCCAGGATGATCCTCTCCTTCTGGTTGGGCTCGATCTCGGCGAAGATGTCCACCCCGCCTGCCTGCTGGACCAGGGCGAGATCGCTCATCTCGCGCAGTTCGCCGCCCGTGAGTATGACCTTTCCGGACAAGCCGACGGCTTGGCCGACATGGGCGGCCACCAGCCTGCTATCCCCGGTGACGAGCTTCATAGAGACGCCGATGTTCCTAAGCCGGGCCAGCGTCTCGACGATCCCAAGTTTGACCGGGTCAAAGAGGACGATCAGGCCGAGAAAGGTCATCTCCGTTTCGTCGTCCCTGGTGATCCGGATATCGGGCGCGGCCTCGCGGTAGGCCACCCCGAGGACGCGATACCCCTCACGGCTGAAGGTTTCGAAGCGCTTTTCGAGCTCGTCCCGGACCGCCTCGATGTCGGCCGCTTCCCCGCCGGGCGTCTCCGCTTTCGTGCAGACGCCGAGGACGTTGGCGAAGGCGCCCTTGGTAATAATCAGGCTCCGGCCGTCGACCAAGGCCAGGATGCTGAGGCGTTTACGGACGAAGTCGTAAGGGACCTCGTCGAGTTTCCGGCATCCGGCGAGGTCAAATGGCAGATGATTGCGGATGGCTTCATCGATCGGGTTCTCGAACCCTGTTTCGAAAGACGCGTTGACATAGGCATATAAGAGGACCTTCCGGCTCTCCTTCCCGTCGATGTCGAGCGCAGAACGGAGCTGGACCTTGCCCTCCGTCAGCGTCCCGGTTTTGTCGGAGCACAAGACGTTTATGCTGCCGAAATTCTCGATCGAGGCCAGCCGCTTTATGATGACTTTCTCCCGGGCCATTCGCTTGGCCCCGTGGGACAGGTTGATGCTGATGATGGCCGGCAGGAGCTGGGGAGTCAGCCCGACCGCCAGGGCCATGGCGAAGAGAAAAGAATCGACGACCGGACGCTGGAAAAAGACGTTGATGGCGAAAATGGAAATAACGAGAATCAGCGTGATCTCCATGAGGAGGTAGCCGAACCTCCGGACGCCATGTTCGAATTCCGACTCCGGCCGCCTGAGCTTGAGGCGCTCGGAGATGGCGCCGAATTCCGTGCCCCGGCCCGTCCCGACGACGACCGCCGAGCCGCTGCCGCTCGTGGCGTGGGTCCCCATGAAAAGGCTATTGCTCCGGCGCGCGAGGGGCGTTTCCGGAGCCATGACACCCGGCGTCTTGTCGACCGGGAACGTCTCGCCTGTCAGAACGGCCTCGTCAATGAAGAGGTCGTTCGATTCCAGGAGTAGACAGTCGGCCGGGATCTTATTCCCTGCCCTGAAGGAGAGAATGTCGCCGGGGACGATCTCCTCGACGGAAACTTCCCGCGGGCGGCCATCGCGGAGCGCGGTCGCTTCAACCTGAACCATGGAAATGAGCTTCCTGATGGCGTCGCTGGCCCCTTTCTCCTGCCAGAATCCCAGGAGCCCGCTGGCCAGGATGATGAAGAGGACGATGAAGGCGTCCGGCCTGTCTCCCGTCAGAAACGCCAGGCCGGCGGCGAAAGCGAGAATGAGGATGAGCGGGCTCTTGAACTGGGAGACGAGCAGGGAGAGGGTGTTCGTCCTTTTTTGGGGTTTGAGGAGGTTGGGTCCGTACTGGTCCAGGCGTTTCCGGGCTTCTTCAGAAGACAATCCCCGGCTTGAGGTCTCGAGCCGGCTGAGGACCTCAGACTCGGGAAGGCTCCAGAATTCCTGGAGTTTTTGGCCCGTCATCCTTGAGCTGTCTCTTTTTAAGAGCCTCATTTTATCGCGCCGTTGGTTATTTTATCCCAAATCGGCCCTGGATTTCGAGGAGCCCACGCGTAATTAAGGGGAATTAGGGGGCACCGAATTAGGGACTGATTCGGACTCAGCTCTTTATCGCGCCGAGCGGCAGGCCGATATGTTTGAGCAGAGCCTCATAGCGGGGGTCGGACCGCAGTCCATCAAACCGCCGGTCGCATTTGATATAAATCAGAAAGCCTGACCGCTCCTCAAAGGCTTTAGAGAGCCATTCAAAGGCCTGAGCATTTTCTCCAAGGCCAACATAGACGGCAGCGATATCGTAGGCCGGAACGTAGGTTCGTTTCGACTTCTCTTGGAGTTTATCTAAAATCTCCTGAGCTTCTTTCTTTTTGCCTGCGATCCCGTAAGCGTGACCAAGAGCGCCCAGGGGCAGAGAGCTATCTTTCCAGTGGCTGAGGGCGTTTTGGAGCTCGACAATGGCCTCATTGATCATGGATTTCTGCTCATAGGCCCAGCCCAAAATGACCTGGGCCCACGAATTGTTGGGGTCCATCTGGACTCCTTTACGGGCCAGCCCAATCGCCTCATCATAATCGGCCGTGGAGAGGCAGTGCCAGCCGAAGCATAAGTTCATGTCGGCAGAAAAGGGATCGAGTTCCGAGGCGAGTTTGATCTCAGCCATTGACTCTTCCATTCTGTCCATGGCCATCAGGTAATGCGCATAGAGATGATGAGGTTAGGCGAGGCTGGGGTTGAGCTCCAGGGCTCGTTTGAATTCCTTCTCAGCCTCTGTCCAATTCAAATCATAATGGAGCCAGGCCAGAGCCAGAAAGCTATGGGCCTCTCCGAGAGTATCATCCTTCTCCAGTGCCTTAAGAGCCGCTTGTTTCATTTTCGAAAAGGCTTCCCGGGGCGGAACAGCGCCGAAAAGACCGCTAAAAAAATAACCGTTGGCAAGCTGTGTGTAAGCCAGGGCAAAATCCGGGTCGAGCTGGATCGCTTGATTAAAATATTCGCTATCGCCGGAATAAACTCCCTTGAGATAGACATCCAGAGCTTTGGGGTTCACAGCCCTTCTTTTGGCCAACCTGAACCTCGCCTCCTCACTGAGCCTAATGCCGATCTGCCGCGTGATGTCCTGGGCAATTTCGCTTTGTAAAACCAGAAAACCGCCGATGTCGCGTTCGTAGCTTTTGACCCAGAGCTGCCGGTCCTCGGCCGGATTAACCAGCCTGGCTGTGATCCGCATTTTTTCCCCCGACCTCACGACAGAACCTTCAACCACCATGTCGGCATTCAGTTCTTTGGCTATCTGCGGCAGAGATTTTTCTGTTTTTATATACTGCATGACGGAAGTCAAAGAGCTCACCCGCAGGGCGCTGATCTGTCCCAATTCAGTGATGAGCGTATCTGTCATGACCACGCCAAAATCTTTTTGCTCAGGATCTGGGGAGAGATTCTCCAGAGGCAGCACGGCCAGCGACTGCACCTGAGGAGTTCTTGCCCGGCCCGTTAAAGCGCCTCTCATTCCACCGATATTGAGAGCGAACAAAAGACCCGCCACCCCGAGGACCAAGGTACTGATAGGCAGCAGTCTTTGCCACGAGCTTCGCTTGGCCCTGCGCCTGGGCTTTCCGGCAATAAGCGCCGAAAGATCGCCGGTCTCAAGCTTGTTTAAATCGCCGATCAGCTCTTTGGCCGACGCATAACGGTTGGCCGGCTCCTTCTCCAGGCACTTGAAGATAATCCGCTCCAGCCCCTCGGAGATCTGGGCTCCCAGGGACCCGGGCGGTTCAGGCGGCTTGTGGAGGATCGCCTGAATAATCTCAGAAGGGGTCCCCTGTGGATAGAGCCTTTTCCCTGTGGCCAGCTCATAGAGAATGGCACCCAGGGCATGGATGTCGGTTCGCTCGTCGACTTCGCGGCCTTCCAACTGCTCGGGCGCCATGTAGGGAAGAGTGCCCGTCAATGCTTGTGTGCCGGCGCTGGTGAGGGTTAAAGTCTTGTCCAGCGTTCCTGAGGGCCGGAAAAGCTTGGCCAGGCCGAAGTCGAGCACTTTGACCAGACCCTTGGGCGTGACCATGATGTTCCCGGGCTTAAGGTCCCGGTGGATCATTCCCTGCTCGTGGGCGGCTTCCAGCGCTTCCGCTGCTTGCTTTCCCACCTGGACAACCTCCGCCTCCGGCAGCGCTCCTGATTGCGCCTTCTCCCCCAGCGTGACACCGGATATGTATTCCATGGCCAGAAAGTCGACCTCTCTTTCGGTGTTGAAATCATGAATAGTGGCGATGTTGGGATGGTTGAGCTTGGAGAGAGCCATCGCTTCCCTGCGGAAGCGCTTTCTCATCTCTTCATCGGCAAGAGCCCCGGCGGGCAGGACTTTGATGGCGACATCTCTTTCCAGGCGTTCATCTCTGGCCCGGTAGACAACGCCCATGCCTCCGGCGCCGATTTTTTCGATGAGGCGATAATGTCCGAGAGTCTGATCTATCATGGTGGCTCACTCCTTGAAATCTAACCAAAATGCAAAAATTCTCTTTCTCCCAGCAAATTAGCCGGGAAAGTGAATGATGGCAATCAAACCCTTTATGGCCCCCTTGAGTTCGGAATCTATACAATTACTATAGAAATACTATATCACCGTCCGGTGATCGATGTCAAACTAATCCCCGATGATCTCGTCGAGTCCGTCGACGGCCTGGGAGAACTCCTCCGGAGTCAGGCGGGCGATCCTTTTGCCGATGCGCTCAACGGCCAGAGTCCGCAGCTGACTGATCTTAACCCAGGACCGCTTGGGAAGCCCCTCGGTCTTGATCTCCAACGTCAAAGGAAAACCTGCTTGTTGAGGCTGGCTGGTGATGGCCATGGCAATGACGGTCCCGGAACGCTCGTTAAACACGTCGTGGCTCAGGACGAGGACGGGCCGCCGGCCGGCCTGCTCGTGGCCTCGTCCGGGACTGAAGTCGGCCCAGCGGATCTCTCCTCTTAGTATTCGGGCCATCGGGAAATCTCCTCGGAAAAACCTTCCTCGGCCAGTTCCTTCTCACGGGCCGGATCGAGCTTGCTGCACTCCCGGGCCAAGCGGACCCTGTCGAGGCGGTCGAGCTTATCGGTCAGGGCAGTTTCGATGGCCTGGCTTCGGTTGGGAAAGATTTTATTCTGGACCAGACGGTCCAAGCGTTCGAGCGTCTGCTCAGCAAGTGATATCGCGATTTTGGCCTTGGGCATGACACACCTCTTGGTATTACGATATGTCATACCCTCTGCGCTGTCAAGGCTGTTTTCCGGCGTCCTCACATATTCATAGACGCCTCCCCGGCGAGCGTGTTCTCATCCTTAAAAGACCTAAACCAAGGGATTCCGGACCTTGAGCCCCGGGAAGCGGCTGAAATCCCGGTCGATCGTCCAGAGCTCGGTCGCGCCGTGTTGGACACAGATCGTGGCCACCCGCGCGTCATGGACTTTCGGGCCCGAGATCCGGCCGGCGCGTAGGAGAGAGCTCAGTTGCACCCAATGGTCCTCTGATTCGGCGAGGAGAACAAGACTGGGCGCTTCCAGCCAGGCTTCCATCTGGTCGATGGCCTTCTCCATGGGCGTTGGCGGATCGTAGATGCGAGGGTGAGTGACGATGGCCAGGAACTCATGAAGGCACGGCCAGGGAATCGCCCAGGCCTGGCGTCCTTCGGCCAGTCCGGCCAGGCAGGCATAGGCGGCCTGATGCCAGGGGGAGTCTTCGCGGTGGGCATAGACAAGGAGGTTGCTGTCGACGGCGATCATCCGCCCCTCCCCTCATAGCTGACGTCCAGAATCTGGTCCCAGGTCGCGCCCGCAAGATGGGGCTGGAGGCCGCGGCCCTTGAAGGTGGCTTTGCGGAGGCGAAAGCGTCGGCCTCGGCGGCCGCGGCGCTCCGAGATCACCCGGCGCAGCCCCTCTTCGACCAGGGATCGAAGCGTCGTGCGCTCCTGCCGGGCGATCCGGCGCGCCTCCCGAAAAAGGCTATCAGCAATTTGTATGGTTGTCTTCATATGGCTAGCCATAACATATCCTTCGGTCGAATGTCAAGCCGCCAGACTTGGCTGTTGTGCTTGCTGTCGCGCCCGGCCCGATCGGGAGGCCACGTCAGCCATAGAAAAAGACGAATCTTGCGGCGTCGATTCTCATCCCCGTTCGGTCATAGGATTGAGAATGTGGTTTTTTGCTCATCCCCTTTTCAGGATGATGAGAGTCATGTCGTCTTCCGGCTCCAGGTTCTCCGAAAACGCGTCGACCGTCTCAAAAACCTTGTTCAATATGTCGCGCGCGCGGAGACCGGACGACTTCCGGAGGGTTTCGGTCAACCGGTCTTCCCCGAACTGCTCGCCGCTTCCATCCTGTCTCTCGACGATCCCGTCCGTGTACACGCAGAGGAGGTCGCCCGCCCGGAGGGGGACGGTTTCTGTTCTATACCGGACGTCGGCGAGCATCCCCAGACAAAGGCCCGTGCCCATGAGCATTTGAACGCCGCCGGAGCTGTTCAAAAGAAGGGGGGGACTATGGCCGGCGTTGACATAAGTCATTTCCTCTTTTTCAGGGTCCAGAATGCCCATAAAGAAGGAAATGAAGACATTAGAATCCGATTTGCCGTGAATGCTGTTATTCAGCTTGGCGCTCATCTCAGCCAGATCCTTCATCGTCCGGGATTCGACGATGAGAGACCCGCTGAAGTAGGCCATCAGGAGGGCCGCGCCGGAGCCCTTTCCCGCGACGTCGGCGATGACGATCCCCAGCCGGCCCGGCTCGACGGGGATGTAGTCAAAATAGTCGCCTCCGACTTGATAGCAGGCCCGCATGCCCCCGCTGATGTCGAACGGCTCGAAGACCGGGTCCGTCTTGGGGAGGAGGTTTTCCTGGATGATTCTGGCCTGTCTCTGCTGTTTCCTGAGGTTTTCGTCCTCCCGGATTTTCTCCCTCTGCCTCACCTCCTTGATCTTGACGGCGGCCACATTGGCCAGCAAGGTCAGGAGTCTCAGGTCCGCCTCGTCGAAGCTCTCATCCGGGGAGAGCCTGTCGGAATAGATGACCCCTATGATCTCCTGATTGTCCCACAGCGGAACACACATGGCGGAATGGATCTTGGCCAGGACGACACTCTGCTGCCTCTTCATGCTCTCGTCGGAAGCGATGTCGGAGATCAGCAATTCAGCTTTTTTGTCCAGGGCGGTCCGGATGATGCTCTGGCTGATGGGCAGGTCTCTTGTTTTCAGAGGATCTCCCGGAACCTTAATAACCTGGGAGCTGAGCTCGTCCCCAGGTCCCTTTTTGAGCATGAGGATTCCCCGGTCCATCGGGATATGCCGGACGAAGATATCCATGATGTGGTCGAGAAGCTTGTCCTCAGGCTGATCATAGTAGAGGGCGAGATTGACGTCCCGCAGGATGTCATCGTGTTCCCGGTCCCGCCCGCTTCTGGCTTTATCCGCCGGGCCGGCCGCCTCTCTGATTGGACCGGGCCGGGGTGCATCCCTCAGGATGTCGTCAATCGGAAGCACCCTATTGGTGAGTGTGGCGCTGCCGCTCTCTTTCGTGGTGCGGGGAGCGTCGAAAAATATGTGGGTGGACCCGATGACGATTTCATCGCCCTTCTTAAGCTGTTTCTCTCCGGATATCCGCTTGTCGTTGACGGAGGTCCCGTTCTTGCTGCCCAGGTCCTTAAGGGCATAGCCTCGGGAGGAAGGGAAAATCGAAGCATGGAAACTCGAACAGCAGCTATCTTTGAGAGGTAGCTCATTGGCGGACGAGCGGCCGATGCCGATTTTTTTGTCCGGGAGGTCGAAAGAATAGGGATCACCCCTTTCTGGATAGACAAACAGTTTGGGCATTGCGGTCCCCCTTCTATCTTAAAGCACGGGCGAATCCTTTTCAACGAAATTCAGAGCGAATTCAGCCGTCGCGATTGACGCCCCGATTTCCGGGACCATGCCGCAATCGGCAAAAAATCGAATTCCGGCTTGACCCGGCATCGGACTGAAGGTATCTTAATTTCTTGCTTTCTGTGGAGGTGGCCGCTTGAAACGCTGGAACGGTTGGGGAAGCGCTGAAATCGATTATCCCGTCCCTCCATCTGCCCAGGCCTACCTTAATAATGTCCTCGGCCCGGCTGAACCAGGACCTGCGGTGCCGCTCGAGACGATCGTGCGGCGTCTCCCACCCTCCCCTCTGCCCGAACACCCTCTCGTCAGCCGGGACCCGGAATCAAGGCTCCGCCACGCCCGCGGGCAATCGCTTCCAGATTGGATCGCCCTCCGGTTCGGCTCGCTCGACCGCTTTCCGGACGGCGTGGCCAGGCCCGCTTCCGATCAGGACGTGGAGAAAATCCTCGCTTTCGCCAAGGAGACGGGGACCTGGCTGATCCCCTACGGCGGGGGGACGAGTGTCGTCGGGCACATCAACCCGCCGCCGGCCGGGCATCCTGTTCTGACCGTCAGCATGGAGAGGATGCGTCGGATGTCCAAGCTGGATGAGGCCAGCCGCATCGCAACCTTTGAGGCCGGCGTGACCGGCCCCCACCTCGAAGCTCAGTTGCGCGCCCGCGGCTACACCCTCGGCCACTTTCCCCAATCCTTCGAGTATTCCACCCTGGGCGGGTGGGTCGCCACCCGCTCGAGCGGACAGCAGTCCCTCTACTACGGCCGCATCGAAGACCTGTTCGCCGGCGGAAGCATGATCACTCCAGCCGGCCGTCTCGAGATGCCGCCCTTCCCGGCGAGCGCCGCCGGCCCGGACCTGCGGCAGGCGGTTCTCGGCTCCGAGGGCCGGCTGGGCATCATCACCCGGGCATCCGTGCGGGTGAGCCCTGTCCCCCAGCTGGAAAAGTTCCATGGCATCTTCTTCCCCGGCCTGGAGCAGGGCGCTGCCGCCGTTAGGGAGATGGTCCAGTCGCGGCTTCAGCTTTCGATGCTGCGCCTGAGCGACAGCCTCGAGACTGACACCAGCCTGGTCCTGACCGGGAACGAACGGATGGTCCGGCTGCTCAACGGCCTGCTGCGGGTCCGCGGGCTTAAGGACAGGGACGAGAAATGCATGCTTTTCATGGGTATCACCAGGGCGCGGGGCCTGGCCCGAAAGACCCGCCGGATGGCCTTGGAGATCGCCCGTGAGCACGGCGGCGTTCATGTCGGCCGCAAGATGGGGAATGAATGGCGCAAGGGCCGGTTCAAGACGCCTTACTTGCGGAATACCCTCTGGGACCTCGGCTATGCCGTCGACACCCTGGAAACCGCTTTGACCTGGAGCGACCTTCCGACCGCCACCGAAGCGGTGTTAAAGGCGCTGCGGCAAGGGCTGGAGGACAGGGGCGAGCGTGTTCTCGCCTTCAGCCATATTTCGCATGTCTACGCGACAGGCGCGAGCATTTACGTGACCTACCTCTTTCGCCTGGCGGCGGGCGTCGAGGAGACGCTGGCCCGGTGGAAGAAGCTGAAGGGTGCGGCCAGCGAGGCGATCGTCACTCGCGGAGGGACGATTTCCCACCAGCACGGTGTCGGCCTTGACCATCTGCCCTGGATAGAATCAGAGAAAGGGCAGCTTGGCCTGCAGGCTCTAGGAGCCCTGGCCGGGGTCTTTGATCCAGGGGGCATTATGAACCCGGGAAAGCTCCTCGGAAGCGAGCAGACACGGTGACGAAGGGCCGCCGAGAGTACCGCTCACCCTGGGAGCCGGGCTGGCGGGAAGAGGCGTGGGCGCGACTGAAAGATCTGTGGGACCTGATCATCATCGGCGGCGGCATCACCGGCGCGGGCATCTTGAGCCTGGCGGCGCGGAGCGGGGTCCGGACGCTGCTCCTGGAAAAAGCGGATTTCGCGGCCGGCACGTCCAGCCGGTCCTCGAAGATGGTCCACGGCGGGCTCCGCTACCTAAAGAAGATGCAAATCAAGTTGACGCGGGAGAGCGTCAGGGAACGCCAGCGGCTGCTCGCGTCGGCGCCGGGACTCGTCGATCCCCTCGGGTTTATCTATCCCATCTACGAAGGGGGACACCCCAGCCCCTGGGTTATGGGGATCGGACTGGGTATCTACACTCGTCTCTCTCCGGACGCGGGTGATTACGAGCGGCTCGACGAGGTCGACATTGGCATGATGGCGCCCGGGCTGAAGACCCATAATCTCGAGCGAGCGTATCATTACCTGGACGCGCAGACCGACGACGCGCGGCTGGTCCTGCGCGTGTTGCATGATGGGCTGATGGCCGGAGAGGGCCGGGCGGCCGCCCTGAACTACGCCGCCGTCATCAGCCTGCTGAAGTCCGGGGAGCAGGTCTCCGGTGTGGCGGTGCGGGATGAGATGACGGGCAAAACGGCCGAGGCCCGGGCGCCCCTCGTGATCAACGCCACAGGAGCCTGGGCCGATGAACTGCGCGGGGATGTCGGCGGGAAGAGGAGGCTGCGGCCGCTCCGGGGAAGCCACCTCTATTTCGGCCTCGACCGGTTTCCTGTCTACCAGGCGGTCGCCTTCAGCCACCCGGACGACGGCCGGCCCGTTTTTGCCTATCCTTGGCAGGGGGTGGCCCTCGTGGGGACGACGGATGTAGACCACAGCCTTCCGTTGGAGGCCGAGGCGGCGATATCGGTCGAAGAGGCGAATTATCTGCTGAGGGCTGTCCAGTATTACTTCCCCGGGCTCGAGCTGACGAAGAGAGACGCGCTAACTACCCAGGCCGGCGTGCGGCCGGTCGTCGACACGGGCAAGTCGGATCCCTCGACCGAAAGCCGTGACCATGTCGTCTGGCCGGAACGAGGACTCTTAACCGTGACCGGCGGCAAGCTCACCACCTTTCGCCTGATCGCCATCGATGCGCTCAGGGAAGCACATAAAATGAACCCGGACATCCCGGAGCCGGAGTCCGAAGCGCCGGTGCTCCAGGCCTTCAATCCCGGGCGGGAGATTCCCGGTGTCGAGCCGGAAGACACCCGACGGCTCTGGGGACGGTACGGCGGGGCGGCGCCCAGCCTGGCTGCTTCGTTCTCCGGGCTCGGCGAGCGCATCCCCGGGACGCCCTATTTCTGGGCTGAGCTGGCCTGGGCCGCCGGCCACGAGCCGGTCTGTCACCTGGATGATCTTCTTTTGAGGTGCCTCCGTCTCGGGATCCTGCTGCCGGACGGAGGTCTAAGTTTGCTCCCGAAAATAGGACCATTGGTTAAAAGGCCCCTAGGATGGCAGGACGAACGCTGGGACAGGGAGGCCGGACGCTACCGTCTTATCTGGGCGGCCGCCCACGGCCTGCCGAAGGAATGGCAAGATGCGCACAATGATAATCGTTAATGCCAACGCCGCCGGCGGGAAGGCCGTCGCAATCTTCAAGAGCATTGAAGCCCTGATGGCGGACGCCTTCGGCGAAATCACCGTCGCCGTCAGCGAGAAACCAGAGGAGGTGGCCGGGCATATCAGCACGGCTGTAGCGGCCGGGACCGATCTCTTGATCGCGGTCGGCGGCGACGGGACAAACCACTCCGTGATCAATGCCCTGGCGGCCCGGCCCGAGCTTGGGATCACTTTCGGGAATCTTCCCGTGGGCACGGGAACCGACTGGTCACGGGCGCTGGGTGTGCCGTCGGACCCCCGGGCGGCCGTCAATTGGCTGAAGCACTCGCAGCCGGTCCTCTGTGACCTGGGCAAAGTCGAATACCGGGATACGCTGAACGGCGGCCGTCCCGCCAGCCGGTTCTTTTTGAACATATCGAGCGCCGGGGTGAGCGGTGAGATCGTCGCCCGGGTCAATCGGGTGCGCCGGCGCACGGCCTCGACTTTTCTGCGCACCACGGTGGGCGCACTGTTCAAATACAGGCCTCAGCGGGTCACCGTGGAATGCGATCGGGAAAAATTCTACGAAGGGCCGAGCTACCTTTTGGCCGTGGCCAACGGGCAATTCTTCGGCAGGGGGATGTGGGCGGCCCCCAACGCCCTGATCGACGACGGCCTTTTCGACGTCGTGCTCGTAGAGGGCATGCCCCGGCTCCGAGTCCTGCTCGCCCTGCGCACGGTGTTCAGCGGCCGGCATCTCCAGCGGAAGGACGTCCACAGCGCCCGCGCCGCTTCGGTCCGCGTGCACTCGGAGGACGGGCCGCTCAGCCTGGAATTCGACGGCGAAGAGGCGCAGGGTCAGGATTTGCTGTATACGGTTATGCCCAGGGCTCTCAAAATCCTGATCCATCCCTCATCGGCCAAGGTTTTGCTGGCGCCGCCCCGCTAGCGCTCAGCCGCGGCGAATACTATTTATCTTTGTCCTTCTCCTTTTCCTCTTCGACCTCGATGGGGATGACGACGTCCTCGCCCCAGATGTGCTTGGCGAACCACTGCCAGTTGTGCCACGTAGCGGCGAGCTGCTCCTTGGGCCGCGAGATGCCGTGGCCGAAATCCTTGTAGACAATGAGCTTTGTCGGGACGCCCACATCCTGCAGGCCCTGGAAAAGCTCGTAGGCGTTAGGAATGGGAACGCGTCTGTCATTCTCGCCGTGCTGGATCAGGGTGGGGGTCCGCGCCTTCTTAATGTTGGTCATGGGCGAGGTCTTGAGGTAAATGGCCATGTCGTCCCAGGGTGTGGCCTTGAGATAATAGCGGGTGAAGGGATGGATGTCGGTGTTGACGTAATAGGTCACCCAGTTGGAGATCCCGGCCCCGACCGATATCGCCTTGAACTTTATGGAATTGGTGGCCAGGAAAGCCGAGATGTAGCCGCCCTGGCTCCAGCCCATGGCGCCTACGCGGTCGGCATCGACTATGCCCTTGGCGATCAGACTGTCGACGCCCGACTCCACGTCCCACATGTCGCCCACACCCAGGTTGCCGACGTTCAGGGAGCGGAATTTCTCCCCGTAACCGGCAGAGCCCCGGTAGTTCGGCTCCAGGATCAGCGCGCCCTTACTCAGCCACTCGAGATAGGGATAAACGTAGGCATCGACGAGGACCGGCATTGAGGTGCCCGTTGGCCCGCCATGGATGACGACCAGGAGCGGATATTTCCGGCCGGGCTCGAATCCGTCGGGCTTCCAGAGGACGCCCTCGATCGCTGCCCCGTCCTTGCTCTTCCACTGGACGACCTCGCGGGTGCCGGTCTTCCAGCCGGCTACCTGATCCGTCATCTTGGTGACGGCCTGCGGCTTCCACGAATCCAGCGACGCCCGGTAGATTTCGGTGAGGGTCGTCCGGTCGAAACCGGCGAAGGCGACGGTGTTGCCGTCGTCGGCAAAGCTCACGCCGTAGAAATTTTCGGGTGTGGAGGCGACTTTGCTGACGTTTCCATTGGCCGGGTCGAGAAGATAGAACCGGATGAAGACTTTTTCAAAGCCCATAAAAGCGATGCCGGCCTTTGTCCACTTGAGCAGGTAGGGGTCCTCATCGAAGGCTGAGGTCAAGACTGTAATCTGGCCCCCTCCGGCCGGGATTTTGGCGATTTTGCCGTTGACATAATAGCGGTCGTCTCCCATCGAAGTGGAAAAGGCGATCCATTGGCCGTCGGGAGACCACTGGGGATCTCCGTCCGAACCCGGCTGGGTGACGAGCGGTATGATTTTGCCGGATTCCACATCCAGGATGGAGATATCGGACTTGGGTCCGGAGTTGATCAGTGGGTCGGGGCGGTGGCCAAAGGCAATTTTCTTCCCGTCAGGCGACCAGGCGAAACCGCCGACGGTAAAATCCGTGCCCGAGGTCAGCCGCTTGGCCTCCGGAGTCTTGCCCGGCTCCACGGCGACGAGCCAGAGGTGCGTCATCCTGTATTCAGCGTCTTCGACCTGGAACTTGCCGTACTGTTTCTCACGACCCTTCTGCTCTTTGCTTTGGGGCTCGGTCGAAGTGAAGGCGATGAACTTGCCCGAGGGAGACCATTCATAGGATTTGACGCCCTCCTTGTGGTTCGTGAGCTTGAAGGCCTCGCCCCCGGCGGAGTTGATGAGGTAGATCTGCTGGCTCTTGTTATCGCGGTTGGCGAGGAAGGCAATCCAGCGTCCGTCGGGCGACCAGGACGGCGAGTCGCTGCTTTCATCGGTTGTCTGCGTCAGTTGAAAGGGAGCTGTGCCATCGCGGCTGAGCCAGATCTCGGTATCATATTTATTTTTATCCCAGTCGGGTTGGCTCACAGTAAAAAGGATGTTTTTTCCGTCAGGGGAAATGACCGGGGTTCCGGCGGATTTCAGGCTCAGGACGTCCTTGAAGGCGGGGCCGGGGATCTGAGGGGCAGGCGCGGCTGGCTTAGCCGGTTCGACCGGCTTGGCCTGGCTGGCCTGTTTCGGGGGCTCGGCCTGCTTTTCTTGACCATACCCAACGACAGCCAGGCCGATAACGATAAGGATTGTCCAAAGAGTTTTTTTCATGTTCGCCCTCCAGAACATTGTTTTTATCACAGCCCCGCCTTCTCGGTCAATTAAATGGGGACACCATGGGGAACGTCCCCGTTCCTCAGCGCCTCTGCTCCGACTAAATCAAGTGCTGGGGTTTAAAATGCGGGCTGTAAATCTCGTCTTGACAAGGCTGCCCGGTGTGGCCTACCATCTCAAACGCAAGAATCGGGAAAACCCACAGAACCGGGTACGTTATGTCATGCCCTACAAGATGGGATGTATTGTCCTCAACACAGCGAACTGGGGACAAGGGAGAGGTGTTATGAAAAGAAACCCGAATTTTTCGTCTTTACGCATAGTCATTTCGGTCTTTATCATCTTGGCGGCCTTTCTGGCCGGCGCCCAGAACCAGCCTGATCGTATACACCCTGCCCTCGAGCAGAAGCTGCAAAAACTGGCCCAAGGAGAGAAGCTGGCCGTCATCGTTGATCTCGATAAGCAGGTGAAGCCCTTACTGACTATCTCTAAGATTCCGGGTGCGACGCGCCGCGAAAAAGCCCGGGCGGTGGTGGAGGCCCTTCGGAGCATGGCCGATCAAAACCAAGGGCCTCTCCTTGAGCATTTACAAAAGCAGCGGGCCGCGGGCGCAGCGGAGCGCATCATTCCGTTCTGGGTATTCAACGGGATCGCGGTGACTGCCACAGAGCCGCTGATCCGCAGCCTGGCGTCTCGACCGGAGGTGCGCGAGATCCGGCTGGACGTCCAGATTCCTGTCCCGTCGCTCTCTGCTGCCGGGAAAGCAGCACTTTCCCCCGTCACTGAATGGAACCTCGAACAAGTCCGGGCGCCTGAAGTATGGGCATTGAACCCTGCCTATGACGGTGCCGGAACGGTCATCGGAAGTTTCGATACGGGTGTCGACTTGACTCACCCGGATCTTCATTCTCGCTACAGGGGAAACCATCAAGTCAGTTGGTTTGATCCCTACAAGGAGCACGCTGTTCCTTATGATTTTAACGGTCATGGGACCCATACTACAGGCATCGCCGTGGGGGGAGATGCCTCTGGCTCCTCGATTGGAGTTGCGCCGGGGGCAACCTGGATCGCCGCCAAAGGCTGGAACGACGCCGGAGTCGGCGACGCCTCCACCTTCCATCAGATCTTCGAATGGTTTCTGGCACCTGGCGGGGACCCAGATAAAGCTCCGGATGCGGTGAACAACTCCTGGGCCTTTGAAGAGGCCGGATGCCCGACGGAGTTTGGGCCCGATATCGAGGCCTGGAGGGCGGCCGGAATCTTCCCGGCCTTCGCCGCCGGGAATTCCGGGCCTGACCCGGGCAGCGTGCGGAGCCCTGGCGCCTATCCTGCGGCTTTTGCCGTCGGCTCAACCGACAGTTCCGATGCCGTCTCGGATTTCAGCAGCCAAGGGCCTTCGCCCTGCGACAACTCGATCAAACCCGACATCGCCGCGCCGGGAGAGGCTGTCCTCTCCGCGGTCCCCTGGGGGTACGAGATTCTGAGCGGCACCTCGATGGCCACCCCCCACGTCGCTGGCGCCGTAGCCGTGCTGCGTTCGATAAAGCCCAGCCTGACGGTCGAACAGCTGGAGGCTGTCCTGACCTCAGGAGCGACGGACATAGAAAACCCTGGGCCCGATAACGCCTCTGGAGCCGGACGCCTGGACCTCTTCGTCTCGGCCCAGGTTGCGCTGCATGGGCCGGGATTCCCGGTGGTGAAAATCGCCGCCAGCGATAATACGGCCACCGAGGCGGGCCCCACCTCCGGAGCCATCACGTTCACTCGCGCGGGGAACGCCGACTCTGACCTGGAGGTGAAGTACAGCATCGGGGGTACGGCGACTTCGGGGAGCGATTATGACCCGATTCCGGAAACCGTAACCATACCGGGCGGTTCGGAGACGGCGACTGTCCTCATCACGGCCATCGATGATTTGCTGGCCGAGGCCGACGAGACAGTCTCCCTAACAATCGAGCCCGACTCCGCCTACATAGTCTCGGCAAAGGATACGGCCTCCGTGACCATCAAGAGCGACGAGCTTCTCTCCGACCTGATTGTCACGGCCTTCTCTTCGCCAGCGGCAGCGGCGGCCGGTCAGACGATCACCCTCACCGACACGACCAAAAACCAGGGAAAAGGGGCCGCTGATCCATCTTTGACCCACTTCTACTTGTCGACGAACAACACTCTCGAGTCATCCGATGTCTTGCTCGGAGCCCGGGAGGTGCCCGCGCTCGCCGCCGGCGCGATCCATTCGGGTTCTCTAACTGTCACCATCCCCGGGGGAACGGCCGCCGGCAGTTGGTATATTATAGCAAAGGCCGATGGAGAAGGGACTGTGGTTGAGACGTCGGAAACAAATAACAAGTCTGCGCGGTCCCTCTTGATCGGTCCGGACCTCGACATAACAGCCTTTTCGGCTCCGGCGATCGCCGGGGCGGGCCAGGCGATCGTCGTCACCGACACGACCAAGAACGTGGGGGCGGCAGCCGCCGATCCTTCCCAGACGCGCTTTTATCTGTCGGCGAACAGCACTCTTGAGGGATCTGACGCCTTGATCGGAACCCGCAGTGTCCCGGCGCTTGCGGCTGGAGCGAGCAGCTCAGGCCCCATAACCGTGACGATTCCCCAGGGAACTGCGGCCGGGACCTGGTACGTTATAGCGAACGCCGACGGCGAAGGGGTAGTGGCCGAGGCGTCGGAGACCAATAACGCCTATTCGCGGACCATCAAGATCGGTCCTGACCTGGACATCACAGCCTTGTCAGCCCCGGCGGCGGCTGCGGCTGGGCAGGCGATCGTCGTCACCGATACGACCAAGAACCAAGGCGGGGGCGCGGCCGGTCCTTCCGTAACTCAGGTCTTCCTATCGGCGAACGGATCCCTTGACTCGTCGGACATCTTAGCCGGAAGCCGGAGTGTGCCGGCGCTCGCGGCCGGGGCGAGCAGCTCCGGCTCAATAACCGTCACTATCCCGGAGGGTACGGCCACCGGGATGTGGTACATCATTGCCAGGGCCGACGGTGAAGGCGTCGTGAGCGAAACTTCCGAGAGCAACAACACCTCTTCGCGGTCCATTATGGTCGGTCCGGACCTCGACATAACGGCCTTTTCGGCTCCAACTGCCGCCGCGGCAGGGCAGACGATCGTCGTCACCGATACCACCAAGAACCAGGGAGCGGCCGCCGCGGGTCCTTCTCTGACCCTGATCTATTTCTCGGCCGACGGCGCAATCGGTGCATCGGATATCCCGATCGGAAGCCGGAGCGTGCCGGCGCTTGGGGCCGGAGAGAGCAGTTCCGGTTCGACGAACATAACGATCCCGGAGGGTACGGCCCCCAAGACTTGGTACATCATCGCCAAGGCCGACGGCGAAGGGGTGTTGGCCGAGACCTTGGAAACCAACAACACCTCTGTCCGGACGATCTACATCGGTCCTGACCTGGCCGTTACGGCCTTGTCTGCTCCGGCGACTGCGGCGGCGGGGCAGACGATCTCCGTCAGCGACACCACCAAGAACAAGGGAGGAGCGGGCGCCGAGCCAACGATAACCGAATTCTACATCTCCGCGAACAGCGTTCTCGACGCCTCGGACATCCGGATCGGAAGCCGGAGTATACCGGCGCTCGCCGCCGGGGCAAGCAGTTCCGGCACGGTTGCCGTCACGGTTCCGCTGGGAACTGCCGCCGGCACTTGGTATATCATCGCCAAGGCGGACGCCGGAGGAGTGGTGGCGGAAACCTGGGAGACAAATAACACCTACTCCAAGTCGATTAAGATTAACTGATCTAAGCGCAATAATTCTCGTTGCATCTCCCCCACCCTTTCCCTCCCCCTCGAGGGGGAGGGTGAGGGAGAGGGGGTGTCATGAAAAATCGCGTTTATAGTAGAGCGAGCGGAGGAATTTCGCAGCGGCTTTGGACCGCAAGCCCTTCGGTTCCCATTGAAATACTTCGAGGGCGATGCGGCCCGAGCGGCTAACGCAGACGCCCTCTTCGAGAAGACAGCACCTCTGGTCCTCGAATCCCCGGCCGTGTCTGAGAGAGATCCCGCCGCGGCTGTTGATGACGCGGTGCCAGGGAAGCCGGTCCTTACCGGAAGACGCATGGAGAACCCGGACGACCTGGCGGGCGGCTAGATGGTTCCCGGCGAGGGCGGCCACCTGAGCGTAGGTGGCGACCTTCCCGCGGGGGATCGCCTTGATCACGCTCTTGGCCCGGTCCTCGAATTCCACTATCTATCCTGCTTATAAAATCCTACTACATTCGCCGGACGGCATAAACCACAGTGTGTGAATTCGGTGCCAGGCAACTAACCTGGATTATTCACGGTGGTCGTCACGAAACTCTAATTCATTATATATGTGTAACTTACAAGGACTCAACCCACGCTTTTCCTAACTGTCGCCTAACTCATTTTATATCAATAAGATAAGAGGGATCTTCTCGTCTTAAAA
>Ga0315277_10003633_pt1 | contig 20894 bp, 17 predicted proteins | sample YL17G05_15_MG_FD_203695 | JGI IMG/M metagenome (GOLD analysis project Ga0315277, IMG submission 203695) | Sediment microbial communities from Yellowstone Lake, YNP, Wyoming, USA - YL17G05_15 | ecosystem: Environmental > Aquatic > Freshwater > Lake > Sediment | place: USA: Wyoming | collected... | reverse complement strand
GGACGTGATTGGATGGGTGATCAGGCAATCGCCAAGTATCGTGCCGAAGGTATTGATTGCAGTTACATCGTCCGCGATGCACAGGCGTCGTCAGGTGTCGCACTGATTATGGTGGATGCGGCGGGGGAGAACCTCATCGGCGTGGCGCCGGGAGCGAATGCCACGCTGCTCCCGCAGCACGTCGAGCGAGCCGAGCCAGTCTTCCGATCTGCCAACGTTCTGCTTTTGCAGCTTGAGATTCCACTTGAGACAATCGCCAAGGCAATTGGGATGGCAGACAAATGGAATATCCGGGTGATCCTCAATCCAGCACCAGCGCGCGATTTGCCCAACGAACTCTTGCGCGATGTCATGCTGACGCCGAATCAAACGGAGGCGGCATATCTGGCTGGCATGGCTGTTTCGACGATGAGCGATGTCGAGCAGGCAGCGATTACAATACTGAATCGTGGCGCGCGTGCCGTAGTCATCACATTGGGCGAACAGGGCGCGTTCATCGCAACGCAGACGCAGCGGCAGGCGATTCCCGGTTTTCGGGTCAATGCGGTCGACACAACTGCCGCGGGTGATGCCTTCAATGCCGGAGTGGCGGTGGCGCTCGCGCGCGGGGATGCACTTGACTCCGCCGTGCGGTACGCCTGCGCCGTGGGTGCGTTGTCGGTTACCCAGTTTGGCGCGCAGCCCTCGTTACCTACCTTGGCGGCGGTAGAGTCTTTTTTGCATGACTGATACCTCAACCGACCCCCTAGCCGATGTTCTGCACCTTGATATGCTCCACTGGTGCGCGCGGTCTTGTCCGATTGGTCCCCACGGAACATCTGTCTCTTGCCCTGGATGCCTCCGTGATCAAAGGGAGGCATGCCATTTGATACCAACAAAGAGCCAGCAATACGCGAGGCATTCCGACTGAAAAAACCTGCCGGGTGTGGGAACAGCAGGGACTTGCAAGTGCGCCGGCTTGGCGCGAGGCGATGGAGTCCGCAACCGGAAGATATGGCGTACTGGTTCGCAGGTTTGCTCCTCCTGTCTTTTCAGTGGCACGAGAGGTCAGATAGCATTGCAGGAGCACCCAAATTGGTTCAGATGCCAGGACGGGAGACGAAGATTCTCACAGGTCTCCACGGAGAGAATATGATGCTGGTTCTGAATGCCACGCTGCCGGGGCATACCGTCCCGACGCACTCTCATCCACACGAACAGATTGGAATGGTATACGACGGAAAAGCGGAGATAATCTGATGACCGATGAATCTCGCTTGGAAACCACTCTGTTTCTGCTCGCATTGATCGCGCTTCTGCTCGCCGCATGTGCGCCGGCGAATACTCCCACGCCTCCGACGACACTAGCCGAAGCGACAACCACCGCGCGCTCGATTTTCACTCCGCTAACCGCGCGCCAAATAGGTGAACGAGTTGCGTACGGGCAAGGTTATCGCCAAGACGAAGAAGGCATCATCGTCGTTCAATTCAACGGCAATCACGCGCAAATCCACGAGCAGGTGAACGTTCTGCTGAAAGATGAAATCGCCGCGTTCAATGCGATCATCCTGCGCAATCGCGCAATCCAGAATCTCGGCTGCACCAACTTCGCCGCGTTCGGCAGCGCGAGCGCGGACGGTCACCTCTGGCACGGACGCAACTTTGACTTTTACAGCTTGGGCGCGATGGATCGCTATCGCGTCGTTTTCATCGTCGAACCCGAAGGCAAGATTCCGTTTGCGTCCATTTCCTGGCCTGGCTGGGGCGGACCCGAAATAGTACATACAGCGATGAACTCGGCGGGCATCTCGCTCGGCTACAACTGGTCGAACTCGAATCAAGAAAGCATCGCGACGGCAGATCGTCTGTGGCGACTCTTACGCCGCGTGATCGAAGACGCGCACACGATTGAGGAAGCGATTGCGATCCTGGAAAAGGGACCGCGCGTTTCATCGGCGAATCTACTCATCGCCGATGGCAAAGCGCCTGACGCCGTCGTCGTCGAGATGACATCGAAGAAAATGTTCGTGCGCCGCGCCACGGATGGCATCCTCTACGCGACAAATCATTTCACCACGCCGGAGATGCAAGAACCGATCAAGGATCTGAATTCATCCGCGCGGTACCAGCGCATCGGCGATTTGTTGCGGGCGAATCGCGGTCAAGTGGATTTGGAGAGAGTGATTTCTTTTTTGCGCGATCACTTCGACACGCGCACACAGCGGGACGATCTGAGCGGCGATGTGATCGCCTGGAACATCAACTTGCAGAGCGAAGTCTTCTCTCCGAGCGATCTCACCTTCTGGGTCGCGAGAGGACTCGCGCCGGCGGTCTATGGTCAGTCCGTGGGTTTCAGTCTAGAGGACGAGTTGGCAGGAAATCAGCAGAAGACCGCGCTGCGCGCGATGGCGCCAGATGCCGTGATACAATCGCCGCGCTATGCCACACTCCAGACCTTTCAGTCCGGCTACATCGCCTACCTCGAAGGCGATTACGCCAAAGCCGCGAGCGAACTTGAAAAGGCAGTGGCAGTCGAGCCGACGAACGGCACGTATCGTTTCAATCTGGCGAGTGTGTATCTGAATCAGAAAAAATACGCAGACGCGATTCGTGAATTTCAGCAAGCGGTGGCCAGCGATATGAACGAGGTGTATCAAGCCACCGCGTACTTTCGCCTGGGGACGATCTATCAAGCGATGGGCGACCAGGAGAAAATGCGCGCAACATTTCAGAAGGTTCTAGACTTGAACATCGGCGAACCGACGATTGAAGAACCCGCGCGGCGTGCCCTCGGCCCTGGGCAGTGAAATGCGCTAAACCTTTTGGGGCCACAAACGGCAAGAGTCTTGTTGGCAGATCGCGCGAATACGGCTATAATCCCTCCCGTGAATACTGCTCCAACTGTCGAACCTGGATTTCAAATTGGCGACCGCATCGAACTGAACGCGGACGCGAATGCTTTGCGGCAAGGAGTGTTGCCGCTGGACCCAGTGCTGGCGGGCTTTCTCAGCCAAGCCGAAGTCGTGATCGAAAATGCAGATGAGTCGAACGCGCTCAAGTTTAACGCCGCACGAGGCGCGTTCAAAAGCGTCAAGCATTTGCGTCCGCTCGCCAAACAATCGGGCATGCTGATGCTCGAATGTCAGAGTATTCAACCGTATCGCTTTCGCCTCGTCATCGAACCACCTACCTCTTTTCAACTTTCACCTGCCCCAAACGACTTGATCGCGTTCAGCGCGGACGATGCCGCGTTGCTGGAAAATCGTTTGGCGTGCGCGCGCTGGCGCGACTTCCGCTTGGGACTCCAAGCGACGCGCCTCGCGATGGTCGCGGGCTTCGATCAACTGTTGTGCCTGCCGTGGCTGCGCGAGATGGAACTCTTGGAACATCAGCTTCGCACCGCGCGCACGGTCTTGCGACGCTTGCGCGGACGCGCGCTTTTGTGCGACGAAGTCGGCTTGGGCAAGACGATTGAAGCCGGCATCATCCTCGAGGAACTCGTCGTGCGCGGACTTGCGCGGCGCGTGCTGATTCTCACCCCTCCGTCGCTCGTCGAACAGTGGCAAGGCGAGATGCGCCGCAAGTTCGGCTTGGATTTCATCGTCCACGACGATCCCAGTTTTCGCGAGCAGGGCGCGAAAGCATGGGCAATGCACGACCGCATCATCGCCTCGTATCACACGGCGAAGCGCGAACCGCATCGCGATGCGATCCTCAAACCAGAGTGGGATCTTGTCATCGTGGACGAAGTGCATCACTTTCGCAATCGCAATACACTCCTGTGGCAGATGGCGGCAGAACTCCGCAAGAAATATATTCTGCTTCTCACGGCGACGCCCGTCCAGAACGACCTCGAAGAATTGTTCAACCTCGTCACGCTCCTGCAACCGGGACTCCTCAGCACCGCGCGTTCGTTCCAACGCCAGTTTGTGGATCGCCGCGACAAGTTGATGCCGCGCAATGTGGATCAATTGCATCAACTCCTCGCCGAAGTGATGGTACGCAATCGCCGCTCGACCGTCGGCTTGGCGCTAACGCGCCGCATCGCAAAAACGCACGTCGTCACCCTGCGCGACCAAGAACGCGCACTGTACGACGACGTGTCGCGTTTCGTCCGCCAACACTTGAGCGTTGCCAGTGATTCGAGATCAAAACGCGCGTTGTCGCGCATGGCGCTCCTCACCTTGCAAAAAGAACTGGGCAGCGCGAGCCAAGCCGCCGCACCAACGCTCGCACGTCTCGCACAAGACGAACGCTTGCCCGAAGCCGAGCGCGCCGCGCTGAAACAATTCGCCGACACCGCGCGCGGGGTGGCGGAGAACAGCAAAGCCGACCGCTTGCTCGCGCTGCTCAAAGAGTTCCCCGACAAGATGGTCGTGTTCACGCAGTTTCGCGCGACGCAGGAATGGTTGCAGCGACGTTTGCGCGACGCGGGCGAACACGTCGTCGTGTTTCACGGCGGGCTGTTGCGTCTGGAAAAAGAGGAGGCGATTCGCAAGTTTCAAGGCGACGCGCGCATTTTGCTCAGCACCGACGCAGGGAGCGAAGGACGCAACCTGCAATTCTGCAACGCGGTCTGTAATTTCGATTTGCCGTGGAACCCGATGAAGATCGAACAGCGCGTCGGACGCTTGAGCCGCATCGGACAAACGCGCGACGTCTACGTGTTCAACCTCACTGCCGCCGCCACGCTCGAAGCGGCGATTTTGCATCTGCTCGAAGCCAAGATCGCGATGTTCGAACTGGTCATCGGCGAGATTGACATGATCCTGGGAAATCTCGACGAGGAAAAAGAATTCGAGGATGTCGTGACCGACTTGTGGGTGCAGTCGCACGACGATACCGATTTTCGTTCCGCGCTCGACCGACTCGGCGATCAACTCTTGTCGGCGAAAGAAAATTACTTGCGCCAGCGCGCGCAGGAAGAGCGATTGTTTGGCGGAAAATTCTCACCCGAAGGTTAAAGTGACTCTGACGGGTGACGGGATAAAATTCCGCGTCACTCGCCCCCTCGTCCTGCTATGAGCGATCCATTGGAACAATTCCTAATCGAATACGTGGATGCGGTCGGCGGCTTGGCGGATGCAATCGAGCCGCAGGTGTACGACGTGCTGATGCCCGACGCCAATGCGCCGCAGCGGATCGCGTTCGATCCCGACGCGTTGCCCGAACATCCGTCGGCGCAATTGCTCACGTTCGGTAGTGCGCTCCTCAACGATTTGCTCGAACGCGCGCAGACACGCGGACGGATCGGCTTGGCGTTTCTCGACGATCTGCATTTGTCGCCACACGCGCTCAATCAACGCATCACGCGCGATCTCGTCTTGCCCGATCCAGTGACCCTGCGCATCGAAAACATTCGTCCCCTCTACGTGACCCATTCGCTCTTTTGGTTCGAGGTCACGTATCTCAGCGACGAGAAAGAACAAGCGCTGTATCCGATTGCCGTGGATCGTTACTATGGTCGGCAGGTGCGTTATCTCGATGAATTGCTCGGCGGCGAACGCTTTGCCGACACGCGCCGCTGGGCATTCGCCGATGCAAAGACACTGCCGCTCGACCAAGCGTACCTCGCCGCGCGCAGCGCGGTTGTCCGCACGGTGCGCGCGGAAGTGAACACGCGGCAACATCAAACGCAAACACGGCTCATCGCACAGGTGGAACGGATGAAGTGCTACTACGCCGACTTGCGCGCGGAACTCGCGGAACGCATCGAAAAAATAAAAGCCCGCGGTGATGAAACTGAATCTCTGCGCTTGCGCCAGGACGCGCTGAATCGCGAAGAAGCATTGCGGCTCGATGAACTGGAGCGCAAGGCGCAATTGCGCGTGCAACTCAAATTAGCGAATCTCCTGCACGTCAAAATTCCGCGCCTGTTCATCCACACGCGCGTCGCCGCCAAGCAATTACCTGCGATTCATCCTGCATCGCTCACGCTGACTTGGGATCCGCTCGCTGAAAAAACAGACGCGCTCGTCTGTCCGAACTGCCAACATCCCACATTTGAACTACGCTTGAGCCGGCAAGGCATATTGCACTGCCCCGAATGTAATCCTACGCTCGCGAAAGTGAAGTCGTAACGCCGAAACGAACGCCGCAATGATTCGAATGCGCAAGTCGCCGAAGTGATTTGGCTCAAGCCATTGCCATTACTCCGAACCGGTCGGCTCCAACAGAAGAGCCCTCAAAGAGGTACGGCGCGCGCCCTGTTTTTTCACGGAAGCGCGCAACAACGCGCTGAAACGCGCGTTCCGATTCCGCGCTCGTCGTACCCAACACGGCGACCGTTCCGCCCGCGCCGCCGCCGGTAATCTTCGCCCCGTACAGTTCGTGCGGCGTGCCTTCTTCACGAACGAGGTTGACGATAAGGTCAGTCGACTCCGAACCCAAGCCGCACTCCGTATAACCTTGATGGGCTTGGTACATCAACTCGCCCAACAAGGTCAAGGTACGCGGCGTCAGCGGCTCGCGCTTGTTCGTCAACAACTCGACGAAAAGATGAACGCGCTGATTCTCCTCAACGGCGTAACGCGTGCACGCGCGCACCGGATATACGATCTCCGGACGTACTGGCGTGAATGGATCGAGATGCACCGGATATTTTGCCGAAAAATCCGCGCCGCGTATCTGCTCCGGCAAACGATTCTCATACCGCGCGCGATATGTCGCGAGATCGAGGTTGGCGAGATAACCGTTCCAGCGCGGCTCGGTGTAGCGGGGCAACGCGCTGGTGTCATTGTACCGAGTCGGCAACTTCTCCCAAGCGCAAATCAGCGCATAACCCATAAATGTCGCCGCGCGTGCCGCTTCATACTCAATCCCGGCGACGGAATGGCGCACGCCGGAATCAAGCCCCCAGATCCGCATCGGCGCGGGCAGGCGCACAAGCGATTCCGGTTGGCACGGCTGACAAAGCAACGGAACGAAATGATCCTGATCGCCGAGGACGACGGTGATCTGATCCATCACGCCGCTCGCCGATTCCGCTATCGCGTTTTCCACCCATTGCGTCCACAACGCGAGTTGCGTGCCCTCGATCCGCAGATTGTACGTCGCGGCAATCGCTTTCAGCGCGGCGACTTCGAGCGCGGCGGACGAACTGACGCCTTTGCCCAGCGGCACATCCGATTCAAGGAAAATCGAAGCGCCGCGCGTGACTTGAGCGGGAAATTCTTTTTTCAAGAGATACAGCGCGCCGAGAACGTACGCAATCCATTGCCGCTTGGGATCGGCGTTGACGAACGCGCGCACGTCTGCGAGTGGACGCATCGCCGCGCCGCGCGTCAGATCGCCCAGCGAGAATTCGACCAACTCATCCCAGTTTTGTTCGCGCATTTGTGGATTGAACAATCGCACGCGCGTATCGTCGCGCGCCTGCGCGGCAACGCGCGTCGCTTCGCGGATCGTCGTCTCAAAGACCAAGCCGCCGGTGTAATCGTCATTGCCGCCCATCAGGTCGAGTCGTCCGGGGGCACGGCTGATGAAAATCATCTTGCCGGGTTGGAAAATTTTTTCCGCGCCAGTGTTGGCGCGGATTGTTTCGCTAAACTGAATAATGTCAGGAAGTTGAATCACGTTGTTTGCTCCAATCGAAAATCAAAAATTATACTACAATCACTTCGACGCCCGCCGCGCGAATTTCGTCGAGTAATGGCGGCGGCGCGGCAGAATCGGTGAGCAGTTTGTGCACTCCGCTCAGTGGAATGATCGGCGCAAAGCCGACGCGTCCTAGTTTACTCGCGTCGGCGACGACGATCACTTGGCGCGCAACTTCCGCCATCACGCGCCCCACTTCGGCAATCAACATGTGTGGCGTCGTCAAACCGTGGGACAAAGTGAGTCCATCGCAACCGATGAACGCCTTGTCAACCTGGATACGGCGCAAATTGGCGATCGTCTGCGGTCCAACTGTCGCCTGAAATTCCGGGAGCAAAATTCCGCCGAGCAAGTTCATATGAATCGAAGTCCAGTTTTGCAGTTCCGTGATGACAGGGAGCGAATTCGTGACAACGGTGAGCGGCGTTGCCCCATTCAAGTTCTTGGGGAGATTCAACGCGACTTCGAGGACGGTAGTGCCCGAGTCAAGCAAAATGCTTTCGCCCGGGCGCACCAGCGCGGCGGCGGCGGCGCCGATGCGTGTTTTTTCGACGGGATGCTCGCGCGCTTTGGCTTGAAACGATTGGGGGGCGAGGGTATGTGCGCTTGCAACTGCGCCACCATGAATCCGGCGCAATCGCCCTTGCGACTCCAAAATTTCCAAATCGCGGCGAATCGAAGTATCCGTCACGCGGAACGAATGCGTCAGTTCCGCGACGCGCACCGAACCGCGATCCTGAACTTGGTGCGCAATTTCCAAGCGGCGCTGATGAGCGGTGAGTGGCATACCAAAAGTTCCTTCGAATTCCGCCGAGTTCCCGAGTGCGACAATACAAGAACTCGGAGGGAACTCCGCAACTCGTTTCGATGTTCTGATTTTCATTATATCATACGGTTTTCTGTCTGTCAATTCAAAAATCAGAACAAAATCCATTGACAATCAGAACATTTAGCGCGATAATGGCACCGGAGATCAATGATGATGTCCTTGTCGCGTACCCCCCACAAAAAGATGTCGGCTTGGCTCGGCGTTGTACCATTTCTCGCGTTTTGCCTCGCCTTCGAAATCGTTCCAGTCTTGCTCCTGCTCTACGGTAGTTTTTCAGACAAGAATGGCGCGTTCTCATTGAGTAATTACGAAAAAATCAGCGCACCGATTTACATCCGCTCGTTCTGGAACAGCATCCAAATCTCCGCGATCACTGCAATCCTCGGCGCGATCCTGGGTTTGCTGATCGGTTACGCGATCTTCCGCCTGCCCTCGCCGCGCGTGCGTGAGGCATTGATCGCGCTTTCGGACGTGACGACGAATTTCGCGGGCGCGCCGCTCGCGTTTGCGTTCATCGTTATCCTGGGTTCGAATGGCGTCGTCACGCTCGCATTTGAAAAGTACCTCGCACTCAAACTCTATCCGACGTTCAGTATTTATTCGTACTCCGGTCTGATTCTCGCGTACCTCTATTTTCAACTTCCTTTGATGATCTTGTTGACTATTCCAGCGTTTGCCGGATTGCGCCCCGAGTGGTGGGAATCGGCGCATAATCTGGGTGCGAACACGGTCCAGTACTGGCGGCGTATCGGTCTGCCGATTCTGACGCCATCGCTCATTGCAGGGATAGTGTTACTGTTTGCAAACGCGTTCGGCGCGTATGCGACTGCGTGGACGCTCGGCGGATCGAACATCACACTCATCACGATTCAGATCGCGTTCACCATCACCGGCGAAGTATTGCACGATCCCGGCGCGGGGGATGCGCTGGCGATGGTTTCCCTTTTGATTATGAGTGTATGTATCGCGATTTATCAGTTCGCGAATTCCAGAGCGCGGCGGTGGGCACGATGAAACAACGCGCTCCATTTTTCCAGATTCTGCTCGTCGGGTTGTTCATCGCGTATATGATCCTGCCCGTCATCGCGACGTACATTTTTTCTGTCGCGACCAAATGGGACATTACGCTGATGCCGGAGGGGTACACGCTCGAGTGGTATCAGACGGCGTTCGATCATCCGTACTTTAGCATCACGCTGACGAATTCGTTCATCGTTTCGATTGCGGCGGTGTTGGTCGGGTTGCTGTTCATCGTGCCGACAACTTATTGGGTGCACACGCGCGTGCCATGCGCAAAAACATTGCTCGATTTGTTGATGATTCTCCCGTTCGGTATTCCGTCGGTCGTGCTCGCACTCGCCTTGATTCGGGTCTATTCGTTTCCGCCCGTCGGACGTTCGCCCTTCTTGCTGATTAGCGCATGCGTAATTTTTTCGATGCCGTTTATGTACCGGCCTATCTCGAATAGCTTGATGGCGATTGACGTGCACACCCTGACCGAATCCGCGCTGAGTCTCGGCGCGAACACGCTGCAAATTCTCATCCGCGTCATCGCGCCAAACATCTTACCCGGAATTCTGAGCGGCAGTCTGCTCGTCTTTGCGACCGTCTTCGCCGAATTTACGTTGGCGAATTTGATCACGGGCGCAAGTTTCAAAACGTTTCCCATATTGCTTGTCGAATTTACGCGGCGCGATGGCCGCATCGCCGCCGCGCTGTCGGTGATCTCGTTTACGGTGGCGTGGATCGTGTCACTCGCGATTCTGTGGGTCGGTGGACGCGGGCGCAAACCGACGGAAGAAGCACTGGGCGCGCGGTAATTCACGGATCGCGTGTGGCATATCGCGTATAGCCTTCGGCTTTTTGCGATGTGCCATAAGCAATACGCTATCCACTATATGCAAAGGATTCGCATGGCTTATCTCGAACTCCAAAACGTCTCCAAATTGTTCGGTACGGTAGCGGCGGTCAAAGATTTCAACCTCGCGGTCGAGAAGGGCGCGTTCATTTCACTGTTGGGGCCGTCCGGTTGCGGCAAGACGACGACCTTGCGTATGATCGCAGGGTTTGAGATGCCGGACGCCGGCACGATTACGCTCGACGGCGCGGACATCACGGGTGTTCCGCCGAACAAGCGCGGCACCGGCATGGTCTTTCAGGCGTACGCGCTGTTTCCGAATATGAGCGTACGCGATAATGTCGCGTTCGGTTTGGAAGTGACCGGACATCCCAAGAAAGAGATTGACGAACGGGTGCGCGAAATGCTCTCGCTCATCCGGCTCAAAGATACGGCGAAGCGTTTCCCGCATCAATTATCCGGCGGGCAACAACAGCGCATCGCGCTCGCGCGCGCGCTGGCGATTCGCCCGCGCGTCTTGCTGCTCGACGAGCCGCTCTCCGCGCTCGACGCGGTGGTGCGCGTCGCGTTGCGCGGCGAGATTCGGCGGATTCAACTCGAACTCGGCATCACGACGGTCTACGTAACGCACGATCAGGAAGAAGCCCTTTCGATTTCGGATCGCGTCGTGGTGATGAACCAAGGATTGATCGAGCAAGCGGGTTCGCCGGAAGAAATTTACCGCCAACCCAAGACGCGTTTCGTCGCCGCGTTCATCGGCACGGCGAATCAATTGAACGGCGTCCTCGTGGATCGCGCCCAGGTTCGTTTTGGCGAGACCATTTTGCGCGCGCCGGTACCATTGGCATTGAATGAATTGTCCAAAATTGTCGTCTTGGTACGTCCGGAGAGCATCGCGGTTCACGCGACGGCACCCACCGACGCGCAAAATATTTTGGAAGGTACAATTCAAACGATCACGTTCCTGGGTCCAATCACGCGCGTCGGAGTGGATGTGGACGGGACGCGCGTTGTCGCCGATCTAGCGGTATCCAATCGGGCGGCGTTCACGCACACTCAACACGTGTGGCTATCGTTCCCGGCGGACGCGTGTCAAGTGATGGAATCTACGTAGAGGCAGACGTGTGTGTTTGCCCGGACAGGAGCGAACAGATAGGTTCGCCCCTACGAGGAAGTCATGACTGGTGAACAAATTCGACTCAAACGATTATTTTCTTCTGGCAATGTGGTGATTGTGGCAGTGGATCATGGTTTGTACAACGGACCCTTGCCGGGTTTGATCGATCTGCCGCGCGTCGTGCAATCAATCGTGGACGCGGACGCGATTCTGATGTCACCGGGGATGCCGGCGCACTGCGCCGATGTGTTTGCGAAACGCGGCGCGCCATCGCTCATCGTCCGCTTGAACTGGGGTACGCAGTACGCGACGCAATGGAACTATCCGACCGCGCACAGCGTCCCGATGATTTCCGCGCGCGATGCGCTTGCGCTCGGCGCGGACATTGCGCTGGCTGGTTTTTCGCTTCACACCGGCGACGAACGAATGGACGCGGACAACATTGCGGTGCTTGCCGCGCACATCGCCGAAAAACGCGCGGCCGGCATTCCGCTCGTCGGTGAATTTTATCCGGCCGGCGCGGAGGAACTTGCGCCGGAACAATTACAGGAGCAAGTCGCGGTCGGTTGTCGCATCGCGGCGGAACTCGGCGCGGATATGATCAAGACGTTTTACACCGGTAAGGATTTCGACAAGATCGTCGCGGCGACGCCTGTGCCCGTCTTCGGTTTGGGCGCGCGCAAGACACCACGCGAGATCGACGCGCTGCGGCTTGCCGCGAACGAAGTGCGCTCTGGCGCACGCGGCGTCGTCTTCGGTCGCAACGTCGTTCAGGCGCGTGAGCCGAAACGTTTCCTCGACGCGCTGAAGGAAGTGGTGAAAGCGGGACGGGATCCGGATCAAGTCGCAAAACAGTTTGGAATCGAATAAACTCGCGAATGGCTTGTAGCGAATTGCAAATGGCTATTTGCCATAAGCCATACGTCATCAGCCATACGCCATGTTGTTTTTAGGAATTGACGCTGGTACAACTTCACTCAAAGCCGGACTGTTCGACGAACGCGGCAACGCGCGCGCGGTTGTGAACGAGGAGTATGCGCTCGTTACACCTGCTCCCGATCAAGCCGAACTCGATCCGGAGGAATATTGGCGCGCATGCATCGACGCGGTGCACCGCGTACTCGCCCGAGCGAACGCACCGCGCGACGAAATTGTCGGTATTGGCGTATCGTCGCAAGGTGAGACGACGATTGCCGTTGATGCAAACGGGCGCGCGTTGCGCCGCGCGCTCGTCTGGCTCGACAACCGCGCGACCGATCAGGCGCGGCAAATCGCGGAACGCTTTGAGTTAGGGCGCGTGTACGAAATCACCGGCGATCCGGAAATCGTGCCGACGTGGACGGCATGCAAAATCTTGTGGCTCAAGCAAAACGAGCCGGATGTTTTTCGCCGCGCGCACAAGTTTATTCTCGTTGAAGATTTTCTCCTGCGTCGTTTGACCGGACGATTCGCGACTGATGGCGCGGTCGCGTGTACTTCGATGCTGTGGGACATTCGGCGCGGCGCGTGGTGGGACGAGATGCTGGGTTTCACCGGCGTCACGCGTGAACGATTGTCCGAACCAGTCTTGCCAGGCGAAGTGGTCGGTACGCTGACGCACGAGGCGGCAAGTGAATTGGGGTTGATGCCAAACGCGCGCGTCGTCGCGTGCGGAATGGATCAGGCATCCGGGGCGATCGGCGCGGGAAACATCGCGCCGGGAATGATTTCCGAGAGCACGGGCGCTGCGCTCGCGATTCAGGCAACCGTTCCCGCGCCCAATCTCGATCCGACGGGCAGACTACCGGTCTACGTTCACGATGTACGCGACGCGTTTCTGTTCGTCCCGGTGTGCAATACCGGCGGAATGGCACTGCGTTGGTTTCGCGATCAATTTGGGCAGGAAGAAATGCGCATTGCGCGCGAACAGAATCGCGACGCGTACGATCTGCTTGGTGAGCTCGCGGGGACAATCGAACCCGGTTGCGAAGGGCTAACGATGTTGCCGCATCTTGCAGGCGCGTTCAGTCCAGAATACAACGTGGACGCGCGCGGCGTGTTTTTCGGATTCACCTTGCGGCACACCAAAGCACATTTCGCACGCGCGATTCTCGAATCTATTGCGTTTATGCTCAAGCGCAATCTCGATTTGATGCAATCGCTTGGCGTCGCGGTGCGCGAGGTGCGTTCAACCGGCGGGGGCGCGAAGAGTCCGCTGTGGCTGCAAATCAAAGCCGACGTGATCGGCGCGCCAGTCATCGCATTGGAACAAGAAGACACAGCCGTGCTTGGTGATGCGATCCTCGCGGCAGTCGCCTCCGGCGCGCACAAAAATCTGTATGCGGCGTGTGCGGCGATGGTGCGCGTGCGCGGACGGATCGAGCCGAACGCGGTAACGCGCGCGGCGTATGCCGATGCGTTCGCGCGATACTGCGCGGTGTACGACCAACTGTTTGCGCGATGATTTTCATCAACAACCACGAGATCGTTCTTGACGAACACGAACGGCTCGAACCTTGGGCGGATTATGATCGCGTCGTCTGGCTCGCGATGAATTTCATCCAGAACTGTCCACGCGATCCGCGCAACGATTTGCCGTGGTATTTGCAATACTCGTGTTTCTGGACTGACCCGTTGCGTCCGACGATTTGGCCTGACAATCCGGCTGGCAAATTCGCGTGGGCGACGACGACTCTGTTACGATACTATCCGTACTCCGGCGACCATGCGTTCGTGGACATCGTGCGCACAATGCTTGATCGCGTATCACACACTCGCGTATTTCGCGTGGGGTGGCGTGCCGTATGCGTCCGCGCATCCGGGTACTGGCATCTATTTCGGTGCACGCGCGGATGGCGAGTACGCGACCGAGCCGGACAAGATCGCGCAAGCCGCGCGCGCATACGTGGATTTCTACGAACTGACCGGCGAGACGCGTCATCTCGACGCGGCGCGGCATTGCGCGGATGTGCTCGTCGCGCAAATGCGCGAGGGCGACGCGACGCATTCGCCGTGGGCGTTTCGCGTGGACGTGCGCAATGGGCGCGTGATCGAAGAATACACCGCCGACATCATTCAAGCGGTGCGCTTGTTCGACGAGTTGATTCGCCTGGGCGGTGTAAAGTACACGACAGCGCGCGACGCGGCGTGGAATTGGATCTTGAAATATCCGATGCAAAATAGCGTATGGAAAGGATATTTTGAAGATATTCGGTTTGATCCGGAGAACGCGAACCGAGATCAACTCTCGCCGCTCGAAACCGCGCGCTACATTTTGCAGAATCCAGATCGCGATCCAAACTGGCGCGCCGACGTGCCGCGTTTGATCGAATGGGTACGCGAGAACTTGGGCACAGCGCCATTCTACACGGCGGTGCCGACTCACGAGCAAAAATTCTGCTGGCATGTGATGGGAAGCCACACAGCGCGGTACGCGTCGTTGTGCGCGCTGTGGGCAGAAGCGTCGGGCGATGCAAGTTATCGCGAACGCGCGCTCCGCTCGTTCAACTGGGCGACGTATATGGCGAGCGATGACGGCACGGTGACGGTTGGCATTGATCGCCCGGATTATTATAACCAGTGCTGGTTCACCAACCGCTATTTCGATTGCGTGCCGCATTTCATTGACGGGATGGCGGCGATGCCAGAGACCGCGCCGCGCGACAGCGATCATTTGTTGCATTCGTCGTCCGTCGTGCACAAGATTGAGTACGCGCCGCTCCGTGTGCGTTATCGCACATTCGACGCGGAGGCGAGCAAAGTCCTCTGATTGACATTCAAACCGACGCGCGTGCTTGCTAATGGAGTCGGGCTGCGCGAAGTTAAATCGTTGCGCGACGAACCTGCGTGGAGTTTTGACGCGGCGCTAAATGTGGTGCGCGTGCGGCACAGCGCAAGGAGCGTGGAAATTCTTGGAAGAAACTAGGCGGAACACAAAACACGGAATACGCGCTGCGTGTTGCGTGTTCCGTGAGTGGAGGAAACTATGACCATCAAACCCAAAGTTGGCGTGCTCGTGACTGCACTACTCGAAGACGATTACAACAAGACCGCGCATATGCGCCCCGAAGCGCAAAAATTCGTGGATCGCATCGCGGGTATCGTTGGGCAATATGCGGATGTGATCGTGCCCAAATTGGTCGAGGAAGAACACCAAGCCGCGCAAGCTGTGCAGATGTTTAACGCGGCAGGCGTGGACTTGATCGTCGCCGCGCAACCGGCGTACACCAAAGGTATCATCCCAACACGCGCGTTCTTGGACACGACTGCGCCTATCGTCGTGTGGAACACACAGCAGATTCGATTCCTGCCGGAGAACGCGGATTTCGATCTCATCATGGTCAACTCCGGTTTCGCGGGTGTGCCGGAAATGACGAGCGCGCTCACGCGCGTCAGCAAAAAGTTCTGGACCGTGACGAGCCACATCGAGGATAAAGCCGGGTTGCAGAAACTCGCGGATTGGATCGCGGCGGCAGGCGTCGTGCGCCGATTGAAAACCGCGCGCATCGGCACGATTGGCGGCACGTTTGAAGGCGCGACCGATATGATGGCGGATCAACTTTCGCTGCGGCGCCACGTCGGACCCGTCTGCTGGCCCATTGAGCCGGAGACGGTAGCATCCGCGATGGAAAAAACTTCTGACGCGCAAGTGAAGGCGTTAGTCAGAAGTGAATCGGCGCGGTACAACATCCAAATTGACGCGCCGTCGTTTGAGCGATCGTGCCGGCTCGCGCTCGCACTGGAGCAGGTCGCGCGCGAAAAGAAAATGGACGCGCTCGCGTCGTTTGATTACATCTGGCTGAATATGCAACGCGTTGGCATCATCGCGTCGTACGGCACCGGGCGACTGTGCGAACTGGGAATACCGACGACGACCGAAGGCGATGTGCAGCACGCGACGGCGATGATCGCGCTGCAACAACTCGCCGGCGCGGCGACATTCATCGAGCCATACGTGATTGACTTTGATCGCAACGCGGTGATTCTCTCGCACGATGGACACGGCAATCCCGCGATGGCAGATGGCGTCACGATCAAGTCGAGCATTTATTACGAAGGTCTACACGGTCGCGGCGCGGGCTTGGAATTTGCGTACAAACCCGGGACGGTCACACTCCTCTCGCTCATCTGCGTCGATGATCATTGGCGCTTTGTGATCGCTGAAGGCGAATCACTCGCAATCAAGCCGCGCCCGGTCGCCGCGCCGCAAATGCTGTTCAAGCCAAAGAGCGGCGACATCAACGCGTGGTGCGACACGTGGCTGATGGCGGGCGGTCCGCATCACATGGGACTCGCGTATGGGCATAGCGCGGCGCAGTTACAAAAAGTTGCGTTGTTACTTGGCATTGACGCGGTGGTTGTGTGACATGTTGCGTATTGCGTGTTGCGTAGCGCATTGAACGGAACACGCAACACGTAGCAAGTGAGACCTGAAACTTGCGAATGGAGACCTGATGCGTGCTGCTGTTTTGTTTGGCAAAGAAGATATGCGCGTGACCGCTTGGGCCGAACCCCAGTTGGGACGCGGCGATGTGTTGGTGCGCGTGACGCGGTGCGGTGTGTGTGGTTCGGATTTGCGGACATTCTTTGTCGGACCGTCACCGCGCTATCGCTTGCCCGCGATCCTGGGGCACGAATTTGTCGGCACGGTGGAGAAACTTGGCGATGGCGTGACCGCGTTCATGTTGGGTGATCGGGTTGCCGCCGCGCCGGCTGTTCCGTGCGGCGAGTGCTTTTACTGTAAACGCGGCGAAGACAATCTGTGCCGCAACATGCTCGACTTTGGGATTAACCTCGACGGCGCGTTCGCGGAACTGATTCGCATTCCCGCGAATCTGGTTGCGCGCGGCGGACTCGTCAAGGTGAGCGACGCCTTGAGTGATGCGGACGCGATTTGGGGCGAGCCAATCGGCACCGTCCTGCACGGCGAACTGCGCGCGAAGACCGGCGTGGGGCAAACCGTCGTCGTCGTCGGCGATGGACCGATCGCGATGCTGCACACACTCGTCGCGAAATATCTTGGCGCGGCGCGCGTCTGTCTGCTCGGTCAGCAAGATTATCGGATGCCGCTCGCGCGCTCTGTCGGCGCGGACGTGGCGACGCTGAACGCGCGTGAAATCCCGGAGCATCAAGCCGATGTGGTGATCGTCGCGGTGAGCGATACAACCGCGCTCGACGGCGCGTTCGCGTTCGTGCGCGATGGCGGCACAGTCGTCGCGTTTGGCGGCACCGCGCGCGAGAGTCGCGTGTCACTGCCGCTGTACCAACTGCACTACGGCGAAATCAACTTTATCGGCTCATTCAATTGTACGGCGGAGGATTTCCGGCGCGCGCTCGAAATGATTCCGCGCTTGAACTTGAAGCCACTCGCGCCGCGCGTCGTGACGCTAGAAAAAATCGTGGATGGATTTCGTACGGCGTACGATCGCGAAGTGATCAAAGTCGTGGCGCAAATAGCATGAGACGTAATTCGCAATTCATAATTTGCAGTTCGGGGTAACAATGTTTGAAAATGTGACAGAAGCGGATTTGGAAGCAGGACGTCGCGCGTTGATGGGCGGCGGCGTGGGCGGCGGCTTGCCGATTGTGATTGATCACGGACAAGGCGCGTTGGTTTGGTCCAAGTCGGGCAAAGAGTATATTGACTGCACGTCGCAGGCATGGAGTCTGAACGTCGGCTATTGCCATCCCAAAGTGATCGCGGCGATCGCAGAGCAGATCAAACTGTTCACGCACATTCGCACCTCGTTCGACACTGTGCCCAAGTTATTGCTTGCGAAAAAACTCGCGGAACTCGCGCCGGGCAAATTGAAAAGGGTATCGTATGCGTTGACCGGCTCAGACGCAAACGAAGGGGCGATGAAACTCGCGATGCGCAATCGCGACGGCGATACGTTCATTGCGTTCTGGGATGGTTACGGCGGACGCACTTTCGGCACGATGTCGCTCTGCTGGCCCCATCCGGATAATCGTTTCCGCGCATGGATGGGTCCCGTCGTACGCGTGCCGCAGGCGTACTGTTATCGCTGTCCGCTGAATCTCGAATATCCAAAATGCAAACTCGCGTGTGTTGATTTTGCCCGGCAAGCGATTGAGCACGGCACGAACGGTCCGCCGGTCGCACTCTTTATGGAACCGATTCAAGGCAATGGCGGCATGATCAACTTCCCACCAGATTATTATCCGGCGATCCGCAAGATGTGCGATGACCTGGGGATGCTGCTCATCTTTGACGAGATCCAAACCGGGTTCGGGCGTTGCGGCACCTGGTTCGCCGCGGAGTTGTACAACACCGTGCCGGACATTATGACGATTGGCAAGAGTCTCGGCGGCGGTTTCCCACTGTTCGGTTTTCTCGCACGGGAGGATTTGAAACCCTTCTCGCCCGGCGATCACTCATTCACGTTCGCGCATTTCCCGGTCTCGATGACTGCCGCGCTGGCGACTATTCAGGTCATCGAAGAAGAGAATTTGCTCGAACGCGCACGCAAACTCGGCGCGCTGGCAACTGCCCGCCTGAAAGAAATGCAGAACAAGTACGAACTAATCGGCGACATTCGCGGACCCGGCTTGATGATTGGCATCGAGTTGGTCAAGGATCGCAAGACAAAATCGCCGGGGCGCGAGGAGGCGCACAAGTTCATCAAGATGGGCTTGGAGCGCGGCGTCATCTATGGCGAATCGAAATACAACGGACTCGGCAATATCGTCAAGATCAAGCCGCCGCTCGTGAGCACCGAGGCGCAGTTGGAGCGTGCACTCGACGTGTTTGAGGAAATCGTTCAGCGATTGAGTGATGAATAAGTGCAAGTAACTATTCTCGGCGCAGGAACGGCGCTGCCAACCCCGCATCGTAGCGCCGCCGGAGTGCTCGTGCGCGTCGGCACGACGTCGTTGTTGTTCGATGTGGGACCGGGGACGATAGCGCGGCTCGCGGCAGCGGGTGTTAGTTATCGCGATCTTGAGTACATCTTTCTGACGCACCTACATTCCGATCATACGCTGGACCTAGTGACGTTCTTGCAGGCGAATGATTCAACACCTGGATGGACACGCACGCGACCGGTGCACCTGATCGGCAGTCGCGGTGCCCGGGGACTCTATGAGCAGTTGATGCAAGTCTATCCGGGCATTGCGCCGCAATCGTATGCGCTGGATATTCGCGAACTTGGCGCTGGGCGCGTGTTTTTCGGCGCGTGGACGATTGAGACGGCGCACACTGGACACACCGAGTCGAGCGTCGGCTATCGTATTGAAGCGGAAGGGAAAACGGTTGTTTACACTGGCGACGCGAAAGACAACCCGGAACTCGTGCATCTCGCGCGCACTGCGGATGTATTCGTGTGCGAGTGCGCATTCCCGAGCGGCTACCCGACGACCGATCACATGACGGCGGATGCGGTCGGGCGTATTGCGCACGCGGCGAATGCCAAACGGGTTTTGCTCAATCATTTGTACTCGCCCGCGCTTGAAGTGGATATCGCCGCGCAAGTACGCGCCGCGTTCTCAGGTGAGATCATCGTCGCGGTGGATGGAATGCAAATAGAGGTGTAAGGCGAATTGACGAAGGTAGGGGTAAACGCGCGCAAATCAAAGGCGCGGCTCGCGTGGCTGGGTCTCATGCCGTTCTTTCTATTCGGCATCGCGTTCGAGATTATCCCAGTGCTGACGCTCGCGCGTTCGAGTCTGATGGACAAGGGCGTATTGACGCTGGCCCAATTTGAACGCGCACTCACGCCGCTGTTCATCGAATCGTTCCGCAACAGTATCCAATTGTCGGCGGCGACCGCGCTGCTGGGCGTCGTGTTTGGCACGATCGTCGCGCACGCGATTGTTACGACGCGCAATCAATTCGTGCGTGACGCGATCACCGCGCTCGCGGATGTAACGACGAACTTTGGCGGCGCGCCGCTCGCGTTCGCGTTCATCGTCATCCTGGGTTCGACCGGCGTCGTTACGCTGATCCTCCAAACCATCGGCATCAATCTGTATCCGACGACGTTTCGCATTTACTCGATTCAAGGATTGACTGTCGCCTATCTGTACTTTCAACTACCGCTGATGATTCTGCTCGTCATTCCATCGCTACTGGGTCTGCGGCGCGAATGGCGCGAAGCCGCGATCAACCTGGGCGCATCGCCCATGCAGTACTGGCTCCGCGTCGCCCTGCCGATTCTCGCGCCGTCGTTGCTCGGTGGATTCTTGTTGTTGTTCGCGAACGCGTTCGGCGCATACGCGACGGCGTGGACACTCACGGGACCCGATGTGAATCTCGTCACGGTGCAAATCGCCGCGCTCGTGCGTGGGGAAGTCCAACTTGATCCCGCGTTGGCGGACGCACTCGCAATGTTGTCGCTCGGCGTCATGACGCTCTGCGTCGCGGGCTATCAGTGGCTTGGCGGGCGCGCACACAAGGGGGCACGGTGAAAGATCGCGGCATCTGGCGCGTCATTGTCATCGCGCTTTTCTTGACGTTTATGATCGTCCCGTTTCTGGCGACGGTCCTCTTTTCGATTTCGGTGCGATGGGATCGCACG
>Ga0315277_10003632_pt1 | contig 20896 bp, 11 predicted proteins | sample YL17G05_15_MG_FD_203695 | JGI IMG/M metagenome (GOLD analysis project Ga0315277, IMG submission 203695) | Sediment microbial communities from Yellowstone Lake, YNP, Wyoming, USA - YL17G05_15 | ecosystem: Environmental > Aquatic > Freshwater > Lake > Sediment | place: USA: Wyoming | collected... | reverse complement strand
GGCTTTGTTGTGCTGCAACGGCCTTGCGGGATCCGGGGATTTGGTCGTGTCTTACCGGCTGCTGCACGATTCTCATTTGCAGTCCCGTCGGTTCGCCCCTACAATCATGGTATGGAGTCTGAGGCTGTCGTGAAAAGCCTTCTTGGATGGCGCATCGTCACTGAAGGAGAAGGACAATGGCATCACAGGCAGTTGTTCTGTGCACTCTGGTTCTTTCTGTGCTTGCTTATGGCAGTCCGGACGCGGGCGTTCTGAAGGTCGAGCATTCTCAGAGCTCGACCGTCGTGCCGCGCTACGAGGTGTTCGAGCTCACGTTTCAGCACGATGGCACGTACGAGGACCCATTCTTCGACGTGAGCCTCGATGTCACTTCTGTTTCGCCCTCCTCGAAACAGGTCCGGATCGGGGGGTTCCACTACAAACAGGACTTGTGGAAGGCACGATTCGCGCCGAGTGAACTGGGCCGATGGACGTATCGCTTCGTCTTCAGGAACGCCAAGGGCCAGGCCGCCTCCGGCGAAGGCGACTTCACGTGCATCAAGGGCCGAATGCCCAATCCCGGCTTTGTCCGCCGCAATCCCGAGAACCCCGACCGCTTCGTCTTCGACGACGGGACGCCCTACTTTCCCATCGGCGTCCAGGACTGCTGGGGCGACGGCAATCACAACGGCTCCGTCCTGGACGAGTTCTCGATGGAGGGTCCCTTCCGCACGGACCTGAAGGACCCGCCGGCGCTTCCGCCCGGCCCGATGTTCGTGCGCGGTCCCTCGTCGAACCCGCAGAACGCCGACGTCTTCTTCCGATACTTCGGGCGGTGCGGCTTCAACCTGTACCGCTTCTCACAGAAGAACTGCTCCTACGAGCTCTATCGCGACCTGGACCACTACCTCGTCCAGGAAGGGATCATGACCGATGAGCTGCTCCAGTGTGCCCGGCGGTACGGCTTCCGCAACTTCTACGGCCTGTTCGGCTATCAGCCGGTCTTCAATAAGGAGCCGGACAACGCCGAAGGACTCGCCAAGGTCAAACGGTTCATCAAGTACGGCGTGGACCGCTGGGGGGTGTATGTGGATTTCTGGGAATTCCTCAACGAGCAGCACGCGGACGACCGCTGGTACCAGGCGATGATCCCCTACCTCAGGTCGATCGATCCGTATGCACACCCGATCACCACAAGCTGGGAGAGGCCCGAGCTCGACGGGATCGAGATCAACGCCCCGCATTGGTACCAGCGCGAGAACGAGCTGGAGTCCGACCGGGTGACCGCCTCGAGGGCCCAGCAGTGGAAGAGGGCCGGCAAGCCGGTCATCGTCGGCGAGCAGGGCAACCACATCGACAAGAGCAAGCCGGTCCCGCCCGGCGTCGGCGGCGTCTGGGACGACCGGTCGGCGCTCCGCATGAGGATTCGCAACTGGACGGCGCTGTTCAATGAGATCGCGGTGGTCTTCTGGAATACGAGTTATGCGCGGGACGGGCACTACATGAATATCTGGCTCGGCCCCAGGGAGCGCGAGTACGTGCGCGCCATGCAGGACTTCGCATATCGGCTCGACAAGGATGTCCGGATGCACGAGGTCAGTGTGTCCCGGCCGGAGGCGGTCCGAGCCTACGCCCTGGCCTCCGGACGCAGGGCCGGAGTCTACCTGCACCACTTCAAGGATCACGCCAGCCGGATCGAAGACCTGCGGATCGAGCTGGACCTGCCCGGCGGGGCAAAGGGGTACTGGTACAATCCGGAGGACGCGTCCATCGTGAAGATCGTCGAGGTCACGCCGGGATCGAATCGGCTCGATGTCCCGCCGTTCACGGTTGATTTTGCGTTGCTCGTCACGCCGGACGGCGCCCCCGACATCGACCACGATGGCAAGCCCAACCACGAGGACACCGACGACGATCAGGACGGCGTCCCCGACGACCGCGACGCCTTCCCGCTCGACCCGCACGAATGGGCGGACAAGGACGGGGACTGGATCGGCGACAATCTCGACGCCGACGATGACGGCGACGGCATCCCCGACGACGAAAACAAAAACGGCACCCCGGACTGCGAAGAATTGGACTTCGACGGCGACGGCGTCCCAAGGGCCGGCTCTATCCCCTGGGACGCCTTCCCCTTCGACTCAAAGGAATGGCACGACACCGACGGCGACGGCATCGGCGACAACGCCGACCCCGACGACGACAACGACGCCACCCCCGACCTCCAGGAGCAACAGCAAGGAACGAATCCGTCAAGCAGCCTACAGTTCCCCACAAACTGACCCCGGGGCGACAGGCGCGGAGTAGCTCGTTCCTTCGCAAATCATCCTCCGATTGAGGCGACCGAACGCACAAAAGCCACGTGGGTCAGGACAATGGCGTGTACCCGGGATTGAGTATGACGTTCCCGGAAATGTTAGACAACTTTTCTCTTGATCTTGCCCTGTGGCTCTGCCGATAATGGCTCATATGGCGTGTCACGACGTTTACAACCCGCACATCATTGGTCTCACGGGTTCCTTCGGGAGCGGGTGCACATATATTGGACAGAATGTTATCCGTGACAAGCACAACTATGAGTTTCTCTCTTTATCTGACAGTGTACTCAAGCCCTTATTTCAGAAGGAAACGGGAAGAGACCCCAGCCAAGCAGAGAGGAAGGAATTGCAGGCTTTCGGCGACAAGATCAGGCATGATAATGGGCCGGAGTTCTTTGCCGAACAGATTATAGGAGTAATAAGAACCAAAATAGAGAAGATTGGAGAACGATCACGGTGGGTGGTCGACAGCATTCGGAACCCAGCAGAGGTCCGTGCTCTTCGGCGTTTCTCCCGAAACTTCTTCCTGTTCGGTGTCTATGCCGACAAGGCAAGGCGCTGGGAAAGAGTCAAGGCCAAGTACAAAGACAACCAGCATGACTTCGATCAGGACGATCAAAATGATACTGGCGAGGACAATCAGGATTTCGGTCAACATGTGGGAGACTGTTTCTATGAGGCTGATGTCGTAGTAACCAATGACGTCGATATTGACACAATAGGCAATGATGATTTCAAGGGGCTCCAAGGGCAGATCGGCCAGTATGTTGAGCTCGTTCAGAGGCCCCTTTCACGACAACAGCCCATCTGCTTGGAGGAGTCCCTAATGGCGGCGGCTTACGCCCTCAGCCAGCGGTCGAGTTGCCGAAAGAGGAAGGTGGGGGCAGTCATTTGTGATGCCATGGGGAATATAATCAGTTCCGGCTACAACGAGGTCCCCGCCAACGAACGTCCCTGCACGAAGGAATATATGACCTGCTACAGAGATAAACTGGTTGATGACTTTATGCAAGCGTTGGGACAGATGGTTCCTGAAGTCCAGCAAAAGCCTATGGATGTCAAGGGACTTTTCCGTAGGCAATTCAAGATTCTTGATTATTGCCGAGCACTCCACGCAGAAGAAAATGCCATTGTCAACCTGGCGCGGAATGGTCGCTCCGTGCCCTTGGAAGAATGCGTCTTGTACACGACCACCTATCCGTGTAGGATGTGCGCCAACAAGATTGCCAGCGTGGGAATTAAGCAGGTCGTATATCTGGAGCCCTACCCGGACCAGAGGGCCAAGGTAATACTGAAGAAGGCTGATGTTCAGGACCGGTTTTTCAGAGGTGTCACGTTCAAAGCTTATTCTCGCCTGTACGGAGAAGAGAAATGAGACAGTGCCCCATGTGCGAACACTGGACTCTGGAGTACGACGAGTACTTCGGCCGATATAGATGTTTCAATCCTGGTTGTGAGTGGATGCCTGCCTCTAGTACCGAGCGGGAGATCAAGCTTCTGGAGGCCGGGAAACGACCCAAGACCATTTGTGAGAAGTACATATCTGATCTGGGTATGACCATCAGCGTCGCATATGATCCTGTTAACGATGTACTCGGATTTGATTTTGGACTAAGCAAGCACAGTGTTGATCTACCAGAACCTGATGGTCGGCTCGTCTGGAAGATCGCGCCGGAGACGGACACTGTAGCTGGATTCGACATTCTTGAAGCACGTCGGCTGGGTGTATCTGAGGTTCGGATCAACATTGAAGCCCGGAAGAAGGATATCGAACTCAGTCTCAAACGGATGCCCAAAGCATTTCTCTGTGGCCGACCAACGAGGTTGCTGATCACGAGCATTGCAGTGGCCGCCAAGATGCATGAGCCGGCAATACCATCGCCCATTGTCAGGGATGCAATCGAGCGGTTTAAGGCCGAGTATTGTGGCCAATCTCACTGACTGTGGCTGGCTTCGCAGGTCACACTTACGCATTGCACGATCTGAGGAGCGGATGCAGAGCCCTGGATCAAGTCTCTTTCATCAACTACTCGTAGTTCGGGCGAGAGACTCCGGCTGGCCATTTATGGCTGGCCAGAATCTGCCCATCCTACATGGACCCGCGCCTTCACGGGGGTGACATGCAGAGCATGGCTCCTGGCCTGTGGGCATATGACGCTACGTGATCTCGACTATTTCACCTCCAGGTTGAAGCTTTGGGAGTGGCTGGAGAATTCGGGGGCGTACATGGACTGGATGGTCGCGATGCCGGTTTGATACGCGCCCCGGTGCTGGATTCGCACGCTGTATTCGAAGACGTAGGTTCCCTTGGGCAGGTAGTCCATGAAGAAGTGCGAGGCGGTGTCTCGCGTGGACTCGTAGTAGCCCAGGCCGTCCTGGTAGCGGTAGCGGCTCAGGACGTTCACCGGCTCGGTGCCGCTGCCGCGCTGGTCCTTCATGTGCACGTACTCCATGTCGCGGTCCACCCGCAGCTCGATCCGCACGACCAGTTCGTCGCCCACGGCCAGCGGGCCATCGACGGGGTACAGGACCATCTGGCCGGCGTCGTTCGTCTTCTTGACGTACAGGGTTTTCTTGAGCTGCAACGGCGTGCCCTCGTAGGGCGTGACCTTGCTCATGTCTTCGAGATACTGCCAGTAGACGCCGCCCCAACTGACGCCCTCATCGATCTTCTTGACGGTGATCTGGCCCATCTGGGGCGTGATCTCGTTGCGGACGAATCGCTCCTCGTAGAATCCCGTGCCCGCCTCGATCTGCTCGGGCTCGATCCACGCGCCACCCAGGGCGACCTGGACGATGGCGTCGGAGGCCAGCAGGTCCACGCCGCGAAGCAGCAGGCCGTAAATGGCGTCGGCGGTTGCCTTCGTCGTCTTCCAGTCGCGGGTCTGCTTCTGCTTGAGCAGCCAGACCCGGCAATCCTCGACCGCCTGCGCGTCGCCCATGACCTCGTCGAACGCCTCGATCATCAGGGCCTGCGTCTCGATCGGCGCGCGATACCACCACCAGCTCAGCTCGGTGTCGCGCCAGTACATGCCCAGCTCCTCGCTGGTGACGCTATGCTCCTTGATCGAGTTCATGATCTCGGTGGGCGTCTGCGTGTCGCCGAAGCGCTTGAGGCCCAGCGCCAGGTGCGCCTGGGACTGCCGCCACAGGGTCACCCAGTATTGGCGCGCCTGGCCGAGCCAGTAGTCGCGGGCCTCCTGGTATTCGGCGGCGATGGGCTGGTCGGCTAAGAAGAAGCTACGGCCGTACAGGTAGAAGGCGACGAGCGGAGTCAGGTGGTTCTCGTCCTTGTCGGCGTGTGCGAGGATCCAGCGGTATTGTGCGTCCATCCACTTGTCCAAGGCGCCGAGGGCCTTGACGGCACAACTGACGTCGACCTGGACGCCGAGATGGCGAAGGCGGCCGAAGCCCGTCGTGATGTAGAGCGTGATGTACTCGTTGCCGGCAAAGCCCGGGAACCACGGCCATAGACCGTCCTCATACTGCCTCTGTCGCAACTCGAACAAGGCGCGGGCCATCTCGTCGTTGAGCCGATTCTGATCGAACAGGATGCCGACGTTCCGCCGGGCCTGCGACTCCGCGATGGCGTCCATGACCCAGGGCGTCTCCTCCAGGGTGAGGCCCTTGAGGTCCTCGTTTTTCTGGAGCGGGCTGTCGAGGGCGGGGGTGTTCTTCCACTGGTCGAAGACTCGCCGGATTTTCGGATCGGAATTGGCGATATACGCGGCCAGCGAATTGGCATAGAGCTGATTGAAAATATCGTTGCTGCACCGGTACGGATATTCCATCAGGTAGGGCAGCGCCATGATCGCGTACCAGGCAGGCTGCGACACCATCTGGACGGTGAGGCTCTGGTGGATCAGCGTGTCCGACTGGCCGGAGTTGAGCAGCTTGGTGAATTCGAACTCTTTGGTCTGTGGGCCGCGAATGGGCAACGGCAGCGACTCGGCCACGAGAATCCTGCGGCTCAGGACGGGCAGGTAGCCTTCCTCGCCATCGCTGAGGCGCGTGGTCGCGCCGACGGCCTTGTAGATGAGCATCTCGCAGCCGTCAGGCACCGTCAGCCGCCAGGAGTACGTGCGCGATTCCTGGCTGGGCACGTCGAACTCCTGCTCGGGGGACGTGTTGCCGAGGGCCTCGTCGCGCGAGTCGAGCGTGCGGGCGTCCGACATGAACAGGCCCACCTTGCCCATCTGGCGGGCCGCCGAGCGGTTGGTGACTTTGACCGTGAACTCGATGACGTCGCCTTCGCGAACGAAACGCGGCGGGTTGGGCTCGACCATCAGGTCCTTGGCCGTCACGGTCGTGTCGGTCAAATAGCCGCTGCGCATCTGCTTGTCGTGCGCGAAGCCGAGGAATCGCCACTGGGTCAGGGCCTCCGGCATGGTGAACTCCATCCGGACCACGCCGTCACTGCTGGACAGCAGGTGCGGGAAGAAGAACGCCGTCTCATCGAGATTCGTTCGGGCAGCGACCTGGCTGAGGTCCGGCCCGGACTCCGCGGCGTTCAGGTCCGTGCCTGCTTCTTCGCCGCCGGAACGTGAATCGGACGGCACGGGCGAAGTCCCGCCGCCGTCGCGACTCTTGGTGCCCCCGCCTGAATAGTAGTACATCTGGAGTATGATCTCATCCGGGTAGTGGCGGTAGGATGGCGCCTCTGCTCCGTAGGGCCCGTACCAATAGCTGATCCCGCTGAAGATGAGCATACTGTTCTCGAACCGGCTGGTCAGCCGGCTGCTCTCGCTGCGGAAGCCGCTGAAGCTGTGAATCCAGTCGTGCTTGAGGTATTGATCCAGCGACGCATCGTACATGGCAGCCACCATCTCGGCGACGGCCTTCCTCGCGTCCGGCCCGGTGATGATCGCGGTCCACGTCTCCTTCTGTCCCGGCTCCAGCAGCGACCGGAAGTGCTCCCACGCGACGGTCAGTTGCTTGTTGGTCCAGGGTACGGCGACGATCCGCTCGTTCAGATACGCCCGGTTCTCGCGCACGTACGTGACGCGCAGGGTGAATCCGCCGCGGAAGTCCTCCGTCACCTCTTGAGTGATCAGTGTCTGGGTGCGGTCCGCCTTCGTCCACCAGGCGCGCAGGACCTGGCCCCGGCATTCGAGCTCGACGTAAGCCCGGCCGGTCTCGTAGCCGGTGCCCCAGAGGGCTGTGAATGACTCGCCCGGCTCGAGGGACCAGCTCGGCGCGGCCAGGTAATTGGCGGTGCGGATGCCGAAGTGCTGTGCCTGCGGATCTACCACGAGAATTGTGCACCTGGCGGCGACCGGCTTGCCAAAGCGGTCCTGGGTCGCCAGCACCGCGCGATAGATGCCGGCGGCCAGTGCGACCGGCAGCGAGACTTGGCCTTGTGCATCGGTAGTGAATTGCTCCGTGGCGACGACGTCCGCCGTCTCCCACGTATCGTAATTCGATGGATCGGGCAGAGGCTCCCCGTCATCCCTGAAGCCCCACCACGTCGATGACGAGCTGAGTCTCGCACGGGCGACTTTGTCCGGCTGTTGGAGGGCGTGAATCTCGACGGTGCCTTGTGCGGCTTCGCCCTGGCCGTCGAAGGTCTGGGTCGTGACGGTCAGCACCACCGGCTGGTCCGGGGTCTGCCATGCGTCGGCGCCGATCGTCGCCTGCAGGGCGGTGTAGCCTGCGCGGACGGTGCGGTCGGCCGAGCGGGTCTCGCCCGTGGTGTCGGTGACATCGGCGTGGACCTGGAACTCGAAAATCGGCTCGTCCTTTTCCCGGACGGACAGGTCAGGCTTGGCCGTAAAGCGGACCTCGAACGTGCCGTCGGTGTCCGTGATGGCCTCGCCGTGCGCGATCGCCTGCGATGCCGCCGGGGCAATCCAGCGCCACCACCAGCACCAGGGCGGGAATCGAACCTGGCGCACGACGCGCCACTCGACCTTGGCCCCGCCGATGGCCGCGCCGGTATAGGCCGTAGCCGTGCCCGGCACGGCGACCTCGGTGTTGAGCCGCGGCGCCTCCGCCGGCGCATCGAACTGCACCTGAAACTTCGGCCGCTTGTACTCTTCCACGTTGAAACTTGCAGAGCCGCCGGGACCGTTGAGCGTATAGATAGACATCCGGCCCATGAGGCGGTCCCTCGGGGCCGTAAAGCTGCCGCTGAACGCGCCGTAGTCGTTACACGTGTACTGCTGCCTCGCGATCTCCTGCCCGTTCGTGTCGTTGAACACCACGGTTACCTGCCTGCTCGCCAGCGTCCGGTAGTCGTCTTTCGTCTGATCCACGTGGAGGCAGATGCCTTTGTAGTGGACGGTCTGGCCCGGGCGGTAAAGCGAGCGGTCGGTGAAGAAGACGGTCTGCTCGGAAGTCGTCGGACCGCCCCATGTGCTATCGGTATAGTAGCTGTTCGCCGTGATCAGCCTCTGGCCGTCGTGCTCCGCCAGGAGCAGGAACTGTTCATACGTGTCGCCCTTTCGGACAAAGCGGAACAGGCCGTTCTCGTCGGTCTGCGTATGGTCCGCCGGTCGGTACTCCCAGGTGGAGTCGTACTTGCCCCACTTCCATTGCGTCACCGTCGCGCCGGCGATGGGCCGGCCGCTGTTGGCGTTGAGCACGAAACCTTCGACCGCTCCACTGTGATTGAGCGTGCGCATGACCAGGGCCAGGTCGCTGACCCAGACGGGAACGATGCCGAGGAAATTTTCGCCTTGCTTGAAGGAAGGATCGTGGCTGGCGATGATGAAGTGCAGGCCGCTCTTGAGCCCTTCGGGCGCCGCCACCGCCTCGGTCCGTTGCTTGTAATCGGTCGTGGCGGGCAACTCCTCGCTCCACTGGAGCACAGGCTCGGCGGCGAGCAAGGCCTTCAGCTCTTCGTCGTGCATGTACGACCAGTAGAATTTCGGGAAGTCCTCGAATTCGATTCGCACAGCCTTGAAGAAGACCCTCGTCACGTTGCGATAGGTGACTTCAATATCCGGCAGGGGATGATTCCAGACCCGCTCGGTCTTGATCGAGACGGACTTGCCCTCGATCTGCCCCTTCAGGTCGCAGCACAGCGATCCGCCGATGTTGCCGAAACTCGGGTCCCAGGCCAGAGCTCTCACCCCCTTGGTCATCGCGACGAAGAGTTGACAGCCCCGGTCGGCCAGCTCGTGCGCCTGGACCCAGTCTCCCCGGTTGTAGGCGGACTGGGCCCATTGGTACAGCGCCAGGGCGCTGAGCTCGTGGTCCCCCCAGTCCTCGACGAATTGTTCCAGTGCCGCCTCGAATCGCTCGGCCTTCTCCGGCCCGAGGGCCTGGTTGTGGCCGAAGGTGAGCCGCTGCAGGTCCGCATCGATGAACGCGGTCTTGTCCTGATCGTTCTGGTGAAACGCCAGCAGGGCCTGGTAGAGCCCGATGGCCTTGAACTTGGCGGACTGCGTGTTCGAGGTCACAGGCTGCCATTGGAGAAACTCCGCCACCGGCGCGAAGGCGGGACCGTCGGCCATGATCTCGAAGGTGTCCTGGGGCAGGGCGCCGGCCTGCTCGCCGGAGCTGTAGAACGACAGGGCGTCGAAGACCAGGAAGTCGTAGAGCGTCGGCCGGCACGTATCCGGCATGTTCCCTTTTTCCAACAGGTCATCCCACAAGCCGATGGGCGTGGCCTTCAACGTTGCCTCGGCCGTCAGGGCCAGCGTGAAATGCTTATCGATCTCCGCCAGGATGCGGGCCAGGTCCCAGGTGGTGAAGTCCTCGCCCGGCGGCTCGGCCGTCGCCGTCCGCTGCACGAACCGGTAGCGGTTCGCCTGAAAGTACAGCCAGTACCAATGGGCCAGCATCGCCTCCATCACGGGCTTCATCGGCTCCGGGGCCTTGTCGATCTCGTCTTGCAGCCGGACAATCCCCTCCTCGGGCTTGTTCCCCTGGATATGGGCTTCCTGGACGATCTTGAGGCAGATGGCCTTGGTGGCTTCGGCGTACGCCTGGTCCTGCAGGGCCCCGGGAATGATCTGGTCCAGCAGGTCGATGGCCGTCTTGGGCAGGCCCTTGCCGATCGCGGCATCCACCTGGTCCCACAGGGCGTCGCGCGGCCCACCCGCGCACACGCCGGCTACGATCACGATGATTACGGCTGTCAGGGTTCCTATCCGTTTCATAGTGAAACCTCCCCTAAACGAGTTCCTCTCTGATTCCATTTATCGGCATATCCTATCACAATGATAACGCGAAATCAATGTCCTCTTCACACTCGACGCACAGATTACTGTCTCATCAAGACCTCCAGAGCCCCGTGACCAGAACATCGGCCGTGCAGTCTGTCACCGAACCGGAGCTCTCTCCGACGAGTGCTGTGACTTGAAACCCGCCAATCAGAACTCCCGCGGCGGAGCAATCGCTAATAGTCCCGCTGTTGGAGCCTGCCAGCGAGCCCACGACCCGAGAGTAGTGTCCTCCCAGAATGCGAACATTTGACAGATTCAGACGGGTCACAACGCCGCTTGTGGCTACCTTCCCGAAGAGGCTGAGATAGTCACCGCTGTAAGTCAGGATCATCAGGTTAGCAACAGTATGGCCCTGTCCGTCGAAAGTGCCGTTGAAGGGCGTGCCCTGGAAATACTCCGCTGAGCCATCGGCATCCGGTGCAATGAGGGCGGTCGTGTATGTTCTGCGCGCTAAGTCGACATCCGCGGTCAGTACGAAGTGCTTGTCCCAAAGCTCGGGATGGTCGGATAGCGACTCCAGTTCACTGGCGGTGCCAATCTGATAAGGCTTGGCGATGCTTCCCTTGCCCGGATTCGTGTTCCAGTCATAAGACCCACTGCTCACGACCACATCTACGGCAGCCCCAGAAAAGGCAAGAGAGGATGGAGACGCACGTACAACGCAGCCCTCAGGAATCGTGCGGTCATAGTCATATATCAGATTGCCCATCACAAACCCGGCGCCTTCCAGGGAGGCTTGGGCCTGCTGGACAGAAAGCCGAGCGACTTGCGGGATCGTGGACAGCCCAGTGCTTTCGGTTTCCCAGACCAGAACCGGGGGCGAGTCCTTTGGCAGGAACCACTCGTTGCTTACTCCGTCCGCATCAGTGCCCCAGAAGTCCCAGCTCTCGAAGCTGCTTCGCTGGCTCATCCGGGCGGCTGTCAACGCCGTGCCTATCTTGTTGTTCGGCCGGTTGCTGTCTTCTGGCATGAGGAAGTATGAACCTCTGATTCCGGCACTGTAGCCGCCGCCCACCAGTCCTCCAACGTCGTTGGGGCCGGCTATGATTCCGCGACCGTAGTAGCTACCGCCCACGGATTCTCCAACATCCTTGGGGCCGGTTACAGCGCCGGTCGAATAGCTCGAAACGATGATGCCACCGCTGCTCAGCCCGACTAAGCCGCCCAATAGCCATCCTGTTCCAGTCACCCTGGCAGTTGAGCGGCATGAGAGAACGATGCCCTGGTTGGTTCCAAGAAGCCCACCTACACTCCCAACACCCTCCACGTTGCCGGTGGAACAGCTTAAGAACGTGGTAATACCCCAATCGCCTCCAACCAGGCCACGAACGTACTTCCTCCCTGTTACGTCACAGGACGAATAGCACGAGTCGGCAACACTGCCATAACTCCCGCCGACTAGACCACCGGTGAAGTCGCCTCCTGCCACACTGCCGGCGGAATGACAGAAAGAAATGACGCCGAAGTCGTTCTCGCCTACAAGCCCGCCGGTGACGTATGACCCCACCACGCTACCTGTTACGTGACAGTGCGAGATTGTGCTATAAAGACTGTCCCCAACCAGTCCACCGACATGATGCGCGGCCGTGATCTGTGCATTCTCAAGACCGAGGCTCCTTAGTTGGGCGCCACGAATGAACGCGAAGAGGCCAACATTGTCCTCACCTGGCGCATTGACCACGAGATTGCTGATCGCGTGGCCCATCCCGTTGAAGCAGCCGGTAAAGGGCAGTAGGTCTCGCCAGACAATGACAGCGTGGGTGAATGTCATTCCTCCCGGCAGGTTTGGATCGAGATCAATGTCCGCGATCAGGACGAAGTGCTTGTCGAGCAGGTTCGGGTCGGAGCCGATGGCGATGAGCTGCTCGGCGGTGACGATCTGGTAGGGGTCGTTGGGCTCGCCGGTGCCGCGGGCGAACTGGACGGCCGAGACGGCTGAACAGAGCCCCAGGATCAGAACAAGCATAGTGGAAGTCACACATATGCCGTTCTTCCGTGGTGCCACGTCAGGTCGCTCCAGACCCCGAACGGACTCATGAAGACGATCATCGGCCATCTTCGGCCTCCTCCCACCAGAGCCTGGGATAGTCCCCGGCACACGCGAGCCAGGTTGCCTCGAAATCCCAACCGGCGTCGCGCAGCTTCTGGCCGTTCTGGAGGGACTCGGTGTCCAGGCCTGTTATGCTTGCTTTCAAAGACGTGGGGAGACTCTGCATGTTGCGGCTGTCCGGGAAGACGGTGTTGTCCCAGAAGCAGCCCGACGCTTCCACGGACGAGAAAAGGGTGCGGGCAAACGCGCAGGAGTAGGGTACGCCGAGGATTTCGGTTGCGCAGTAGCAGTCGTGCAGGCGGCTCTGCCCGTATGCCTGCCATATGAATCCGGCCATGTTGCGGCCTGAGATGGAGCCTTGGAAGTAGCAGGCATCAATGACGTCGTCCCGGCTGGACGAGAGAAAGCCGCCGATATTGATACCTTTGACCTTGCCCCGCGCGAAACAAGCGGTGATCGTCCCCTCGAAGCTCTCGGCGACAAGGGCGCCGGCGGAGTCGATCGTGTCCACGTCGGTAATGGCGCCGCATCGATAGAGCCACCCGCCCTGATTGCTGCCCACCAGTCCCCCGACGTTCGAGGAACCTGAAACGGGCGATGTCGAAGTGCATCCGGTGATCGTGCCGGAGCTGGAGCCGGCCAGCAGCCCGACACCATCTGCCGCCCCATCAATGGTGCTGTCCTCAACGCCCAGCGACAGAATCGTCCCCTTGGCGCCCACCTGTCCAAAGAGGCCGAAGATTTTGCCGTACTCTGCCGTGATGCGCAAATGGCGAACCACATGGCCGCGGCCATCTAGCCAGCCCTCAAAGGCAGGCGCGAACAAATATGGGGCGATCACTGACTGGCGGATATAACCCTCGGAGCCGTAATAGCTGTCGAAATCGATGTCGTTGTTCAGCACGAAACACTTGTTCAAAAGCTGCGGATTCAATCCGATGTCCAGGAGCTGCTTCGCGTTGGTGATCTGGAACGGATTGCCCATCGTGCCGTCCCCGCCGGCGAACTCGACGGCCGACGCCGCCGTGCAGAGTCCCAGGATCGCAACGATCAAAGCGGTGCTCACGCATGCATGCCTGTTCGACAGTGCCATTTCCGTGCCCTCCAAGTCTCGAATGAATTTGTACGAACGATCACTCGCCGCACTCGATCCCCTCCCATCGCAGTCGGGGGTAGTCCTTGCCCTCGCAGACCATCCAGACATTCTCAAGATCCCAGCCGGCAGCACGGAACGAAGAGGCGGTCTGCATCTGGGCCCTGGTCAGACCCGCCGCGGTGCCCGAATCGGCCGGCCGGTTGCCAAAAGCTCCCGCCAAGCCGGAGACATCGATATCCCAGAAACACCCGGAAGCACTAATGGGGCAGTCACCGCTACATGCACTGTCGTCAGATTGGCTGGCAAAGCCGATGAACCCGCCCGCGGACGGCACCAGAAATGGAGAGTCCAAATCGGTCTTCGTCACGGATGAGGCGGCGTAGCAGCGCGCGATATGGCCCCTGCTGCCCGAATGCCCGGCGAATCCGCCCACCATCAGCCCGCCGGTGACGTCGCTTCGGCAGTAGCAGTCATTGATTGTTGCCGTTGCCGCCTCCCCGGCAAAACCACCGATGAACCGCTCGCCGGTGACGGCGCCGAGACAGTAGCATAGCGTGACGGTGGAGCCTCCGGCAGAGCCGAAACAGCCTCCTGCATTGTACCGCCCATGCACGTCGGCCAGGGCGGCACAGCCACTGACGGCGTCACGCAGTGAGTAGCCGATCAGGCCGCCGGTGAACACCTGGCCCGTCACGACTCCACCGGTCTGGCAGTCGAACACGTTTGCTATCCCGCCCGTCATCCCCACGAGCCCGCCGACGCCGAACTCGCCGCCGGCCTGCACGTCCGCACCGCAATCGGAGATCGTCCCGCTCGGGAAGCGTCCGGCCAGCCCCCCGACCATCGCCATTCCTGTGACCTGCCCGCCGACCGAACAATCGATCAGCGTGCCCGTGCCAATACCGATCAGACCCCCGACATACTGCTGCCCCGTCACGCTCACGGCGTGCAGATGCAGGTTCTTGATTGTGCTGCCTGACGCGGGTGCAGGATAACCTCTGCTGCCAGAGGAACCCCAGCCAAACGAGCCGTTGTCCCGAATCTCGTAGTGGAACCCTTCGTTGCGCACGGCCACGGCCGCATCGCCCAGGAGGCCGAAGACACCGACCCCCAACTCGCGCGGCTGAAAGATCGTCAGGTTCGACAGGCTGTGAGCCCGGCCATCGAACTGCCCGGTGAAGCTCACTTGCACAAAACCGATGGGTAGGAAGTGACTATGATCCACGGCGTTGAAGTCGAGGTCCGCCGTGAGGACGAATTCCTTGTCGAAGTCCTCCGGATGGCAGCCGATGGTCAGGAACTGCTCGGCCGTCCGGATCTCGTAAGGGTCGTTGGGATCGCCGCTGCCGCCCCCATAGCCGAATTGTCCCGTGCCGACCAACGTGCCGGCCGCCTGCTCCCACAGGAGCCGGGGATATTCGTTCCCGTCGTCAAGCGTCCACACGCCGGTATGGGTCCAGGGTATGTACGTCTGACGAGACGTCAGTTCCACTGTCGTCCGGCCTTCGCCGGCGGCGCTGTCCAGCATGCCGCTGGCCTCCACGTCCCAGAAGCAGCGTACCGCCGTGTCGGTGTCGTTTTGGACAATCGAGCCGCGGCGACTGGACGTGCTGGCCTCGCTTTGGCCGATCAGGCCACCCGGCCAGCCGGTGCCCTGTACCCGCCCTGCGGAGAAGCTGAAATAAACGATCCCCGAGCTATTCTGCCCAATGAGCCCTCCAATCGCACCGGTCCCGCTCACACCCACGAGCGTATAACAGGCATTGACCAGTCCGCTGTTGACTCCGATCAGCCCGCCGATTGCGTCGTCACCGGCTCCGGCGAGAGCTCTGATCCTGCCTTTCCGCGAGGGTCCGTCGGGCTCTCGTACCCGCTCTGGCCCGGCGACGGTGCCGCGCGCGTAGCAGCGCAGGATGGTGCCTCCCTGGTTGATGGCCGCGAGGCTGCCGCCAACGAACGCCAACTCCTCGACCGACGAACGCTGAATGTCGATCCCCTCAAGCCCCAGATCCTCAATCCGCCCGTTGTACCCCACGTAGCCGAACAACGCCGCCGCGGATTCACCTTCGGCGCGGATGACCAGGTTTCGGATAACACGCCCATTGCCGTCGAAGACACCGTCGAAGCTTCCATAGGGCAGTTCCAGCGACGATTTGCCCGGCGCCACACGGGGCTCGGGTCCGTATGGCGCGATCAGGCTGCGCGGGAAGACCTGCCCGCCCGGCAGGTTCGGGTCCAGGTCGATGTCCGCCATGAGGAGAAAGTGCCTGTCGAACAGGTTCGGGTCCGAGCTGATGGCGATAAGCTGCTCGGCGGTCGCGATCTGGTAGGGATCGTTCGGCTCGCCCGTGCCCCCGGCGAATTCGACGGCCCGCGCCGTAGTCCAGTACCCCAGGATCACGATGACAGCGAGGATGGGGCACAGGATGGGATGATTCTTTGATGATGCCATGTCCGTTCCCTCCAAAATATAGGAGAATAGTATGAGAACACGCAAAGGCATACCGCATGCCTCTTATCCACGCGATGCGGCGATGTGTGTCCGGCTCATGCACGCCCCGGCGCACGCGATAGCGGCGCAATCAAGACCGGGCCATGCGGGCCTTCTCTTGACGCGTACATTGAACCCCTGCGGAGGCTGGACCGGTATGATAAGATGCATTGAGTTATGATGGCGGATAGATAATTATGATAGCATTCTCGTGGTCCGCCCACGCCGGCAATATCATACCACCACCCCGCCCCATTGCAACAAGAAAATCACAGGAAGAGTCTGAAATCTGCCTTCATTCCTCGCACGGCACCCCCTCCCACCGCATTTTCTCCTTATCCCGCCCCCCCTTCCAGCCGATAGAACCCGTAGTTGCGGATTCTCGCACCTTTGATGGGATCACCAGGGCGCCGATGGACGATTGTTGGCAATTGGTGGACAGGTGTAAGCGCCGCCTATGCGATCTGAGGTCACACAACGGACAGCCCACAACACGAGGCGCAGGCCAGTGTGTGGAGCGGGGAGGTATCCAAATGAACAATACGGGCCAAGGCAAGAAGCGCAGGTACGTCGAAGTTGGATTGGCGGTTGTCTGCTTGGCGGTTCTCTGGGCTGCAAATGTGAAAACCAGTTGGCTGCCACGCGCTGCCGAAGCAGCGCGCGTACACATCCTCAGAGCAGCAAAGGAGCATGAAGTGTTGAAGGGCCCGACTGACGAATTGGCGAATGAGCCGTTGGCTCATACCTCCAGTCAAGAGAAAGAGAATGCTGACAGACCCGTTCGCGCGAACACTCGCAAGAAGGTGACGGCCGAGGAACTCCTTCAGAAAGACTTCGAGCTTAAGAAGGAACTCTCGGATGCGGAGTTCAGACAACAGTGGGACGCAGTGAATCGCAAATTCGGGCCTGTTACGAACAACGCTCAAATCGAAGCTGCGCGCAACAGAGAATTGTCAGAACTGCACCTAAGACAGGTCGAGATAGCCAATCGTGTGATAGCCGAGCACAGAATGACAATGAAGAGGTTCGCTGAGATAGACGAGCTGGCCAAAGCGGGCATGCTCAATACAGACCCAGCAGAGCTAAAGATGCGACTTTATCTTCCATCGGAGATCGAACGGGCCGTAGTCCCTGAGAAGAGACAGGACTGAGCACTGCGTCGATGAGAGATCTCTGCCATCTCGTGCAAGCATACAGATCCCCGCTGGCGGTTCCAGGAGGGCTTACTGATTCTATCAGGCGGGGCGAACGACTGGGTACAGGTGCTGAAGTATCACCTCCCCCTATGCGATGTGTTCACCATGAATCACGATGAGACTCTGGACAATCCATAATAATCAAGGGTTTTCACTTACCGAAGGTAAAGTGGACCATAGTAAGTCAGAATACTACGCGAGTATTCCAGCCGTGCGCGAGGCATATCCAAAGCTCTGGCGCCACCTTGGAGTAGACGACGGGCAGATAATCTGGTGCTACACAAGGACGGAAGATATCCCCGTCACAAGCATCCCGAGGCACATGTGGGAGCTGGAGGCACCCGAATCCTCAATTCTGACATATATTGACGATGTAACCTGGAATCGCCTTTTGGGGATCAGAGTTAGATTGACGCCGCGTTATACAGAAGCGATTCGTGAGGACGCTGCCAAGAAGTTCCCTCATGATCCTCAGGCCCGTCGGCAACACGAGATAGAGTCGGAAAAGAGGTGGTGGGATCATAAACCGCCAGAGAGCACCTTGTGGAGGGAACTGTTTCTTGATAAGCCTGTTGATGGTTCACCAGCTCTACTCAGGCACCCTATCCAAAAGGAGTGGATCGTTGACTGCCGAGTGTTGCGGTGCAGTTAGAGAACCGCATGGGCTGAAGTTGATCCTACGAACTGTGTTGCGCGCGGAGACGCGGGGACGCAGGGTTGAGAACGCGATTCCATCCTGCTGTTCTCTGCGCCTCGGCGTCTCTGCGCGAGACGATTTTGGTTACCGCAGGCTGCTGTGTGTTCTCAGATTTCCTTCCAGGGGCCGGGGAGGAGGACGGGGTAGCGGCCCTCGGCGTCGGCGCGGACCGGGGCGGGGCTGTCTTTTGTGAAGTCGGCCACGGTCGAGCAGAAGCGGAAATTCGAGGCCATCATTTCGTCCCAGGTGATGATTCGGCCCATGTGGATGGCGGCACGGCCCATGATCGAGGTCAGGTTGGCGTAGGCGGCCCGCTCGGCCTCGTTGTACGGCTCATTCCTGCGAATCGCGGTCAGCAGCTCGTCCCACTCCGCCTGGTAGGGGCTCACCTTCTCGTTCTCCGGCTGCCAAGTGACATTCTCTTTGATGAGACGCTGGTCCTTGTAGGTCAGCACGGTGGGGGCGTGGACGTTGCCCGAGAACTGGGCTGCGCATTTCGTGCCGTGGACCCACGTGGCGAACTCGTTGTGACAATTCGACTCGTTGCGGCTGTTGACCATCGCCTTGGTCCCGTCGGCGAACGTGTACTCGATCGCGTACGTGTGCAGGTTCTGGCTGCAGTCGGTGCTGCGAGGCTCGCAGCCGCCGAGGCCCTGCGCCGAGACCGGCCAGGCGTCCTTGATCCAGCAGCATTCATCGACCTGGTGGATCATCATCTCGATGAACCAGGCGGAAGAGACCCACAGGAAAAAGTACGGCCGGCGAATCTGCCAGAGCAGCTCGCTCTCGCCGCCTTTGAACGGGCCCATCCGCGCGCCGGGGTCCATGCGATAGGCGCGGATCAACTGGACCTGGCCCAGCGACCCGTCGCGGATTTTGTCGATCAGCGCCCGGCGCGAGGCGGAGTGCCGGCACATCAGGCCGCAGCCGATCTTGATGTTCTTCTTCTTCGCGGCCTCCGCGATGCGCAGGATGTCCTTCGTCCCGCCCGGATCGGGTGCGAACGATTTCTCCATGAACACATTGAGTCCCTTGTCCACGGCGTAGGCGACGTGGGTGGGCCGGAACGCCGCGTGCGTCGCCTGGATCATCACGTCGCCGGGACGCAGGGAATCCACCGCCTTGCGATAGGCGTCGAAGCCGACGAACTGCCGGTCCGGCGGAACGTCGATCCGCTCGCCAAACTGCTCCTTCAGGGCCTTGTACGAGCCTGCGAGCCGGTCCTCGAACAGGTCCGCCATGGCGACCAGCTTCGTCGGTCCGACTTTCGACGACAGGGCGTTGCCGGCGGCCCCGCTGCCTCGCCCGCCGCAGCCGACCAGCGCGATGCGGATCGTATTGTCCTCGCCCGCATAGGCCCGGGACATCACCGCCCCGGCAAGGACCGACCCCGCCACAATTCTGGACCCATGCGCAAGAAATTCCCGGCGCGAAGCGTTCTGAGATTCTCTCCGCGATACGTTCAGTGCCCGACGATCACCCTGTCGTTCCATATCTGCTCCTTTGAAAGACGCTCTCAGCTACACAACGTGCATGCCTTACCAAACGCGGCATCGACAAGCTTGCTTGCTTGTAGTGTGCCCGTAAGGGCATCCCGTAGCACGGGCATCTTGCCCGTGATCCCGAATTCATGGGCAGGATGCCCATGCTACGAAACCGCCTCACGGCGTCACTACGAGCGGCCATCGTGCCACGCCATCAGTGTACCACGTCCCGGCAGGCAAAGCGACGCAATCTCCCGCACCCGTGGTTGAAGGGTGTGTGACAGAGTTGTGGCAAAGCAAGCTTGTGGTTATGGGTGGCAGCGTCAAGCGCAGCTTGGCGATGGCGCCTTTCGTGGCGAGGGCGTCTCGCCCTTGCGTCGCGAGGCCATCTTGGCCTCGCTTTGTCATGGTGCGATGCTCACCGGCCCTGAAGAGCAAGGGCAAGATGCCCTCGCCACAAGGGACAAGATCAAGATGGCCTCGCCACGGAGAAACCATCGCCAAGGCCTACGGCCTTGACGCTGCCACCCCTGTCCAGAGCGCCAATTTCCTGTCGTACACCCGGGATAGACGGGCGGATCGAATCCTGGCTGCGTGAGCGGCCCAAGCGTGGTATGCTGATGGTATGACGAGCAAAGACATGGCTATCAAAGCAATCCAGGAGCTCCCAGACACAGCGACCTGGGAGGATATTGAGGAGCGCGTCTATTTCCTCGCGGGCATCGACAAGGGCCTGGCGGATATCAAGGCTGGCAAGGTCGTTCCCCACGAGGAGGTCAAGGAAAGCCTCAAGAAATGGCTCGCCAGGTAGTTGGCCGGATCAGTCTTGGTGTTTGGCTTTTCTTTGTCTGAGCCTGCGGAGGAATTCGAGGTCTTAAGTGCGTTTGATGATCTGGGTCGTCCTTCGACGTCCATGTCGCTTGCGCAGGGCGGCCATCTCGCGACTCTTGCGGAGCCTCATGTCGAATCGCTGCTGAGTCGTCAGAGACGCCAGGTAGTCCAACTCGAACTCGATTTCAGCACGCTCATTATGAGTGCGTGTCTTCAGCACAGCCATAGCATTCACCTCGGCCGATAGCAGTCTGCCACCGCGACCCGCCAAGACTTATTCTACAGTCTTCACGTTGCTCAGGCAAGCGAAGCGACGGAGAAACAACGAATCACACGAATGGCACGAATAAGCAAGGAAGGACAAGACGCCCCAAATTCGTACCACTACTTGTTCAAATCTTGTTTTCTTGCGCAAATTTTGGTTGCGGCCATAGGCCGCGCCGTGCGATTCGTGGTTCAAAAGCAGTGATCAGCGACAATCATTCTTACCGGTCGACGACAATTAGAATTACCGGTTGTGGATAACCGGTTTTAGGCTATCTGGATACTCTTTAGTGGTAAGGAGATCCAGATGGTCAAGGAC
>Ga0315277_10003630_pt1 | contig 20900 bp, 26 predicted proteins | sample YL17G05_15_MG_FD_203695 | JGI IMG/M metagenome (GOLD analysis project Ga0315277, IMG submission 203695) | Sediment microbial communities from Yellowstone Lake, YNP, Wyoming, USA - YL17G05_15 | ecosystem: Environmental > Aquatic > Freshwater > Lake > Sediment | place: USA: Wyoming | collected... | reverse complement strand
ACAGGTTCGCCTTCTTTTATCATTTCCATTGGCTTGTTGCAACAAACTAAAGTTCCCCCGCCTACGGATAAAACTTTAACTTCATTACCGCAAACATTACATCTAAATATTTCCCCTTTTTCTTTTATACTGCCCATTATATCACCTCATTTTGGTGGATTTTTTAAAAATTCTTCCAATATTAAAATCGCATCTTCTATGTCATCTTTATTTGCAACAGCAGTTGCTGTATGTAAGTTTCTTATTGGTACTCCGAAAACAGTAGATGGGACTCCACCCTTTGTAATAGAGATACTTGTAGCGTCAGTAGTTCCTACTTCACTAACATCCCTTTGTATATGAATTTTCTTCTTTTTCGCAATACCAATTATGTAATCATTAAGAGTTCTATTTCCAATCATTTCAGCATCCTTTATTGTGATAAACGGTCCGCTGCCTAGAGTTATTACAGGCTCTCCTCTTGCATCAGAAGTCTCTATAACGTCAACAGCTACAGCCCAGTCTGGCTCTACTATATATGCAGAGGTCATAGCTCCTACAAGTCCTATCTCTTCCTGGATTGTAAAAACAAAATATGTTTCGCAACCGCATTTCTTTAATCTCTTGGCAAGTTCTATAAGTATATAACAACCTATTCTGTTGTCAAAAGCCTTGCCGCAAATTATTTTATTCGAGCCTAGATAATACAAATCTCTTTCAAGCGAAAGGTATGAACCTACTTCAACTCCTAATTTTTTAAGCTCTCTCTCGCTTAAGCCAGTGTCAACAAACAACTCCTCTACCCTTGGAATCTGATTTATAAAACTACCGTCGTTAACATCTCGCGTTGTTATAGCACCATGTATTGTTCCTTTTTTAGTTTCAATATGGACTCTTTCGCCTAGTAGCATTACAGGGTCTGCTCCGCCTATTTCTGCAAAATAAATTCTTCCTTTGGGTTCGATGTTCTTTACCATTAAACCGATTTCATCCATGTGCGCAGAAAGCATTATCTTTGGCTTTTTCCCTTTTTTATGAGCAATAAGATTTCCTACTTTGTCTACGTAAACCTCGTCAACGTATCTCTTAATCTCACATTGTATAATGTTCCTAACTTTCTCTTCATTACCGCTTACGCCAAAAGCACTTATTAATCTTTCTAATAAATCCATTGTTCCACCTATAGATTATTTTGTGTTTGCTTATATTACTTTCTTTTTCTAAGCTTATCATAAATCCAGATTATGAGACATGAGAAGAAATACCAAAATAAAAAATTAATAAACAAATCTAAATATTTAATTTGACAAGTTTTTAGATTATAACCTGTGTTAACCTTATATTCAAGTTCACAAATTAAATAAATAAATGGTAGACCTCTAAAATCCCAAGCAGAAACACTATCGGTTTCTGCAATACTACCACTTACATAAAAATATGATAATAAAATAAAAACTATAGTTAAAACAATCTTTCTCCAGTCTGGCTTCAGAAATTGCTTGATTTTCATTTTACAATGTACCTCTTTTTAACATCTTCAATGAATCTTCAAATATTTCCAGACCCTTGTCTGCTTCCTTCTTTGTTATTGTTAAAGGTGGACAGACCCTTATAACACTTGTACCAGCAGGAAGAAGCATCAAACCTCTTGCTAAGGCATTCATTATTATTTTATGCCTTTCTTCTCTTGCAAACTCTTTTGTTCTTCTGTCCTTGACGAGCTCGATACCAATCATCAATCCCTTTCCTCTAACATCTCCTATTATTTCATGTTTTTCCTTCATCTCTTCTAGTCTTCTCAGCATATAATCTCCAATTTTCTTTGCATTTCCTCCAAGTTTTTTCTTTCGCATATAATTGAGACTTGCTATTCCAGCTGTGCATGCCAAAAGGTTTCCACCCATTGTATTAGCATGAGAACCGGGAATCCAATCCATAATTTCCTTACTTGATATTGTGACTCCCATTGGTAGACCGCCGCCAACAGCTTTGCTTAAAGAAACTATGTCTGGTTTGACTCCAAAGTTTTCTATTGCTAGAAACTTTCCAGTTCTAAAACATCCAGACTGAACTTCATCATCACATAGCAGAACGCCATAAATATCACAAAGTTTTCTTACACCTTTTACAAATTCTTCTGGAGGAATTACATAACCTCCTTCTCCTTGGATAGGTTCAAGGAAAACAGCAGCTATATCATCTTTTACAGTCTTCATTGTGTTTTCTAATTCTTTCAAACATTCCATCCCACACTCTGGATAAGTTTTGTTTGCAAAGCAACGATAACAATAAGCATAAGGTGTATGTTTAACAGGCAGGAAAGGCTCGTATCTTTCCCTCTGCACAGACTTGGACTTTGTCATTGACAATGATCCCATAGTTCTTCCATGGAAAGCTCCTTCAAAAGCAATTAACCATTTCTTTTGTGTATGCCATTTTGCAAGTTTTAGTGCAGCTTCGACAGCTTCTGTGCCTGAGTTCGAGAGGAAGGCATAATTCAAATTGTTCGGCAAGAACGTTAGAAGATTTTCTACAAAACTTACAGGCAATTCAGCGTAGAAGTCAGAGAATGCAGGATGGATTGCTTTTTTTAATTGTTGCTCTATTGCCTTGACAACTTCAGGATTGTTATGTCCTACATTTGCTACTGCTACTCCTGCTGAGAAGTCCAAATACTTTCTTCCATCTATATCCCAAACATAGCATCCTTTTGTCTTATCCAAGACTAGGTCATATTCTCTCGTCAATGACGGCGAAATAACTCTCTTATCTCTTTCAATAACTTTCAGAGACTTTGAACCTGGCTTATATTTCATAATAATTGTTACAATTTCTTATTTAAAGAATTTTAGATTTTACCTAATAGATAAAGTAGTATAGCCTTTTGTACATGCAGTCTGTTTTCAGCTTCATCAAATACTATTGAATGCTTCCCGTCAATGATTTCTTTTGTTACTTCATAGCCTCTATGGGCAGGCAAGCAATGCATGAAGAGATAATCCTTTTTAGCCAGTTTCACAAGCTTTGGATTGACTTGGAACGGTTTGAATACTTTGTCCCTTACTTTCTCTTCTTTCTCTTCTCCCATGCTTACCCAGGTGTCAGTCATAACTACGTCAGCATTTCTGATTGCCTTTTCAGGGTCATGAAATAGTTTTGCTTTGCCTAATTTTTCTTTCGGTTCGTAGCCTTTTGGAGTTGCCACACTTAAGCTAAAATTCATTATATTTGCAGCTTGTATCCAAGAATTGCAAACATTGTTTCCATCTCCTATCCATGCGAAATTCAAGTCTAACGTGTTCCTCTTTTCAAGAACAGTAAACAAATCAGCAAGAATCTGGCATGGGTGGTACAAGTCTGATAAGCCATTGATAACAGGTATTGTTGCATGTTTTGCTAGGTCAGTTATGGTCTTATGTTTATACGTCCTTGCTACAATTCCATTTGCATATCTTGACAAAACTTTTGCTGTGTCAGAAAATGTTTCTCCTCTTCCTATCTGCATTTCTTGGGGCGTTAGGAATATTGCATCTCCTCCTAGTTCGACCATTGCCACGTAAAAACTTACAACAGTCCTTGTAGAGGGTTTTTCAAAGTATAATATCAAGGTTTTCTCAAAAAGGTCTTCACTTTTTTTTCTTTTCACTTTTTTAGTTACTTCAAATATTTTTTCTATATCTTCTTTCTTCAAGTCCTTTAACGATAACAAATTTTTCATTTTTTCTTCACCTTTCTAAGTTTATCATAAATCCAGATTATGAGACAGGAGAGTATGTATGCAATCGTTAATGGTAAAATCAAAGTCCATAAATAATTATATACAAGTTCCGATAAACTTACACAGCAGGAGCAAAAATCTTTAAATATTATATATTCCCTGTAATTTCTATAATTTTCGTTTGGACAAGGTTGACTCGAGCATGAACAAAACGTTTTGAAACCGTTTAAAAATAAAAACCATATTGCGAAGATTATAGTAGTTATAATAATCTTTCTCCAATCTGGCTTTAGGAATTTCTTTAGTTTCATTTAATCACAGTTCCTGCTTTTTCTTTTAGTGCTCTATTTAATAATTCTGGTTTTGTTATTATAACTCTTTTGCCTTTCTTCAGGAATTCTAAAGAAGCTTCTATCTTAGGTCTCATGGAACCCTCCTTAAATTCCTCTGGAAACGAAATCAAGGCTTTTCTCATTTCCTTTGCATTGACTCTTGCTATTGGTATAGCATTCATAGTTCCATAGTCAAAGTAAACATAGTCTGTATCAGTTAAGAATATCAACAAATCTGCTTTCAGTTGAGTTGCTAACAGCTGAGTTGAATAATCCTTATCTATGACAGCTTCTAGTCCTTTTCCATTAGCAACAGGTATTCCTCCACCACCGCATGCTATAACAGTATAACCTTTTTCTATCAAATATTTTATCTCATCTATTTCTATTATTCTTTTAGGCCTTGGAGAAGGAACAACTTTTCTCCAGCCATGTTTTTGCCTTACCATTTGTCTTTCTATTTTTTTCTTGTAGAAAGGTCCTATTGGTTTGGTTGGATTTTTAAATGCTTTATCTTTCTTGTCAACTTCAATCTGTGTTACGACTGTTATTGCCTTTTTCTTTAGATTGTTTCGAACGCTTCTTTGCAATAGATATCCTAGTTGACCTTGTGTCATTGCATCGCAAACATCTAAGGGCATTGCTGGAACTTTTTTTGTAGATTGTTGTTGAATTAAAAGATTTCCTACCTCAGGACCATTGCCATGAGTAATAACAACTTTATATTTAGCAAACAATGGTTTTAGATGCAAAACAGTTTTTTTGATATTTCTTTCAAGACCTTCATATGTCCATCTCTCATTAGAGGGTTGTAAAGCATTTCCACCTAATGCAACAACAGCTATTTTCATAAAATTAATTATATGTCTTCATTAAAATAATTATATAAATTCATCTTCACATTTAATTTTATGCCAAATGGAAAGAAAAAATTTTTATTTGTGTCGCGTGAAGGTTTGATAGGAGATCTTGTATGGCAAATTAAGAAAGAAGGACATGAAGTGAAATACTTTATAGAAGATAAAAATGAGAAAGATGTTTGCGATGGTTTCGTTGACAAGACCGATAATTGGGAAGAAATTAAAGATTGGGCTGATGTAATTGTTTTTGATGATATAAACTTTGGTTCAATGGTTGAAAAACTAAGAAAAGAAGGAAAACTTATAATCGGTGGAAGTGTTTATACAGATAAACTAGAGGTTGACAGAGATTTTGGATATAAGGAAATGATAGATGCGGGAATCAATGTTATTCCTAGTTGGATTTTTACAGATTTTGATGAAGCAATTAGATTTGTACAAAAGTATCCAGATAGGTATGTTATTAAACCAAGTGACATTGGTCAAGGAGAACAAAAAGAGCTTTTGTTTGTTGGTGAAGAAGATGACGGTAAGGATGTAATACAGGTTCTATCAATCTATAAGCTAAGATGGTCTAAAAAAATAAAAATCTTCCAATTACAAAAATTCATCTCAGGCGTTGAAATTGCAGTTGGTGCATTTTTTAATGGAGAAGACTTTATTTATCCGATAAATGTTAACTTTGAGCACAAGAAGTTATTCCCAGGTAATATTGGTCCATCAACAGGAGAGATGGGTACATCTATGTACTGGTCTCAGCCAAACACAATATTCAATGAGACTTTGCTTAAAATGAAAGAAAAACTAAAACAAAGCGGTTACGTCGGCTACATGGATATTAATTGCATTGTAAACGGAAGAAACATATATCCACTGGAATTTACCTCAAGATTTGGCTATCCTACCATAAGTATACAAATAGAAGGCATCTTAAGTGGCTGGGGAGATTTCTTATATGCTTTGGTAAAAAAAGATAAGTTTGATTTTAAAGCTAAGAAAGGTTTCCAAGTTGGTGTGGTGATAGCTGTCCCACCTTTTCCATTTAGAGACCCTAATGCATTTAAAATATACTCTGAGGACGCTACAATAGTTTTCAAAAAGCCTAATATGGACGGCATAAGGCTTGGAGATGTAAAGCTTGTTGACAATAACTGGGTGCTTGCTGGTAACTCTGGCTATGTAATTATAGTAGTTGGTACTGGAACAACTATGGAAGAATCCAGAAAAGCAGCTTATAACAAAATTTCCAATATAACTATACCGAACATGTTCTATAGAACAGACATAGGCGAGAGATGGTTTACAGACAGCGATAAGCTTTTTGCTTGGGGATATATTTAATCAACTTAAGTAATTTTTTACACTCTTCTCTTAATACACTTCCTTTTATTTGAATCTTGTTTCCTGATCTATTATTTAATTCTTTACATTTAATATCAATCTTCCAATCTTCTTCTGTTACATCTTCTGCTTCCATTCCATATACAATTCTTGAAATATGCGCCCACCATGCAGCTGTAAAACACATAGGACAAGGTTCACAAGTAGTATATAATATACAACCACTTAAGTCAATTGATTTAATTTTTTTACATGTTTTCCTTATTGCATTTATTTCAGCATGAGCGGTTGGGTCTAGTTTGCCTGCAGTATTATGAATCTTTGAAATTATTTTGTTATTTTTTACAATTACAGCGCCAAAAGGATAATCTCCTTTTTTAGCTTCTTCTATTGCAATTTTCATAAACTTTTCATCTTTCATTCTAGCTTCACTTCTTTTTTGTTATCAAAAGCTGGTGTATGAGCCAAAAATAATTTTAATTTTCCTTTAACTGCTCTATAGTCATAAGGTGTATTCTTAGGAACTATTATTACATCATTCTTCTCAACTGGAACTTTTTTCCCATTAATTATAAATTCTCCTTTTCCTTTGATGACCAAATAAACTCTATTGCTTACTAAGGATTTCACTTTTCCATGTCTTCCCATTACTTCAAACATAGCTGTGCTTGCTCCCTTAAAATCTTCCTTAGAGCTATAGGATAGACCTTTCAATCCTTTCCATCCAAATTTTCGAGCATTTTTAAGTTTGAATTTTAATGTTTTCATTTTTGAACCTCAAGTTTATAATCTTTAGAGCCTAAGCCGAATTTTTCAGCAGCTTCCATTTGTTCTTCGGATTTTATATGGCTATTCAAATCAAAGATGTTCTTCCCAACAGTTTTGACAACCAAATCAAAAGATGCTTTATCAACAGCAACGATATCATCAGAGACTGCAATTCCTATGTTTGTGCATATTATTTCTCCAGGGTCTGTCCCTCCGATAGGAAAACAATCGCATCTCTCAGTTATGTCAAAAAGAACATTAATGAAAAGTAATTTCTTCTTATCGAACTTGTCCAAGATTGCAGAGGCAGTTTCTGCTAGCAAGACTCTGAAAGATACTTCCCTGGGCTTTAAAACTTTGTTAGGACAGACTTCCGAGCAAACTCCACAGCCAAAGCACTTATCATAGTCAAAGACAGCTTTTCCGTTCTTGATTTGGATTGCATCCTCTTTGCAAAACTTGACGCAAGTTCCACAGCCTTTACAATCACCAATTATTATAGGCTGGGATTCTGTATGTTCTATTTTTTTAGTTTTTCTAGTAGCACAGCCCATTCCCAAGTTCTTTATCGAGCCTCCAAATCCTGCTTCCGGATGTCCTTTGAAATGAGAAATAACTATCAAGCCGTCTGCATCTTGTACTTCTTTTGCAACCTCTATCTCTTTAAGATATTTTTTGCCTTTTACTTTTAATCCTTCATCAGAAATGATAATAGGGCAGCCTATTGTTTCTTCTGTGAATCCGTTCTTTCTTGCAGTTTCCAAATATTTCTCAGGCGTATCTCTCGAACCCTTGTATAAGGTAGGAGTGTCGAAAACGAAAGGCTTTGTTCCCATTTTCTTAAGTTCTTCAACAACAGCTCCAACTATTTGCGGCCTTACATGAGTTATGTTTCCATATTCTCCCATATGGACCTTTATTGCAATTCTATCATTAGGAGAGAATTTCTTTTTGCTTGCAACATTTCTAAGATTTTCTAAAAAATTATTTTTTATTAGTATGACATTTGTCATTTAATCAACATCTATCTGTGCTTTCTGTAGCTTTCCAGAGTAATCAAAGTAAACAGTTTTTATCTCGCTGAACTCATCAATAGCTGTCCATCCACCTTCACGAGTTGTGCCAGAGTGCTTGACTCCGCCGAATGGTAGATGAACCTCAGAGCCAATCGTAGATGCATTAATATATGTAAGACCTGCATCAAGCTTTTCAATTGCCTTGAAGGCATTGCTTATGTTTTTAGTGTAAATAGAAGAACTCAATCCATATTCAACAGAATTAGCAATCTCAATTGCTTCTTTCAAATTCTTTGTTGATATCAAGGAAATTATTGGACCAAAGATTTCTTCTTTTGCAATTCTCATATCGATGTTACAATTAGTGAACAGTGTCGGCTCAAAGAAAAATCCTTTCATATTAGGAGCTTGGCCACCAATCAAAAGCTTAGCTCCTTCCTTCAAGCCAAGGTCAGTATATGTTTTTGATTTTTCTTGTGCAGCCTTGTTAACCAACGGTCCGACATCAGTGTTTGGATCCAAACCGTCGCCAAGTCTCAACTTCTTAATTTTTTCAATAAGCATTTTCTCAAACTCACTCTTTATATTTTCATGGATAATGATACGGGATGCAGCAGTGCATCTTTGTCCTGTAGTACCATATCCACTCCAAATAACACCATCTACTGCTAGTCCTAAATCAGCATCATCCATAACTATGATCGGATTCTTTCCTCCAAGTTCTAGGCTAGTTCTTTTCACTCCTGCTGCTCTTAGAATTTCCAAGCCAGTGTCTCTATGACCTGTAAATGATATTGCTCTTATTTTCTTATGTCTTGCCATATGTAATCCTATAACTTCTCCTGGTCCAGTCACGAGGTTGATAACGCCTTTTGGAATTCCTGCTTTTTCTAAAATCTCAACAAACTTTATGGCACATAGCGGAGTGTCAGATGATGGTTTGAAAACAATTGTGTTGCCGCATATCAAAGCTGGCATTATTTTCCAAGATGGAATAGCAATAGGAAAGTTCCAAGGAGTTATTAGTCCGACGATGCCTAAAGGTCTTCTTATTGCCATTGCAAACTTGTTTTTGAGTTCTGAAGGTGTTGTTTTACCAAACAATCTCCTTCCCTCACCAGCCATTAAGAATGTCATGTCAATTGCTTCTTGAACATCACCTCTTGCTTCTGCAAGGACTTTTCCCATTTCCTGCGTTATAACTTTTGCTAGTTCCTCTTTATTTTCCTGTAGCAGTTGACCTACCTTGAATAAAATTTCTCCTCTTTTTGGAGCAGGCATCTCGCTCCATGATTCAAACGAGTCTTCCGCAGCATTAACTGCCGCTTCTACATCCATCTCCCTTCCTTTTTGAAACTCGCCGATTGTTTCAAGCGTAGCAGGATTAAGTTTTGTAAATGTCTCTCCAGAACCAGAATCTATCCATTGACCATTAATATACATTTTGTAAGTCTGAACCATAAAAGAATTTTAGTATTTCTTATTTAAAACTTTATTATATTTCGTCCATTCTATAAAGATAGATACGTCTCGGATATGCGTATTTTTTATCGTTTCCTAATGAAGCATTTATGTCTGAGGTCTTTGAAGGGTTCCATGATTCCATTCTAAAAGAATGAGAAACAACTCTTGCAGTTTTCTTAAGCTCTCTTTCTAGTTTAGGTCTAATTCTTTCATTTGAAGGTTCACTTAAATATAAAGTTACAACGTCAGCTTCGCTCAAGTCACATTTAAAAATATCTCTATTTTTTATTCTTACTTTGTCTTGAAGATCCGATGTCTTAACTTTCTCTCTAGCGATTTTGCATAATTCTTTGTCAATATCAATTCCAACAGCTCGTGCTGCACAGAAGGGTTCTTGCACTGCTCTTATTGGAATTCTTCCATCTCCACATGCGGGATCATAAACAACGTCTTTTCCACTTTTTACATCAGCTAATCTCAGCATTTCATCTACTACTATAGCATTAGATGGAAAAGGTGGGGCTAGATAATTCTTATGAGCATATATTGGAATTTTCTTTAAACTGCCGCTAAAAACTTCATGATCCATAAATCTAATAATAAGAAAAGGTTTAAATTCAGATTGCCGGTATAAAAACCTTTTTATAGTTTTCTATACAACTTTTTAATGGGTTGGTATGACCGGGGAACGACTTTGCTTTGAGTGAAATTAGGAAAGCTCTTTCTACTCCAAAGTCTAGGCAAGAACTTCTTAATATAACAAGATTACCTGATAGAACCTTAAGGTATAATATTTCTATTCTAAAGAAAAAGAAGCTGATAGTAGAATATAAAATTCTAAAAGATATGAGAAAAACGGTGTATCTATGGATATCGCGCTAATGAGTATTAATGAGTTAAAAGAACATGAAGAGGTTGATTTAAATTATTTGAAAAAATTAAAAAATCAAATAATAAAAGAGAAAATATTGAAAAAACCTATAGCAGTTGATAAAAATACTAAAATCATTATTGATGGTCATACTAGGTTTAATTCTTTAAAGCAATTAGGATATTCAAAAATACCTGTATTCTTGATTGATTATAGTTCTCCTGAAATTTTTGTAAGAGTATGGAGAAATGGCAGAAAAATAACAAAAGAAGATGTTTTGAATGCTGGTTTAAATGGAAAAAAGCTTCCACCAAAAACTTCCAAGAACATGATAAAGATTGGGAGTAATTTTAAGCATATTTCAGAACTTGAAAAGAGAATAAACATTCCTTTGGAGAAGTTAAGGTGATTAAATGATAGTTGCAAACAGCATAATAGATCTGATAGGAAAAACTCCTATGGTAAGAATAAACAAATTTACAAGCCCAAATAGTGCGACATTGTATGCAAAGCTTGAGTGGTATAACATTGGAGGTTCTGTGAAGGACAGAATGGCGTTATCTCTTATAGAGTTTGCAGAAGCAGCAGGAAAATTAAACAAGGAAAAAACCATTTTAGAAGCAACATCAGGTAATACAGGTATAGCTTTGGCAATGTTAGCTGCAGCAAAAGGTTATAAGATTACAGTCGTCATGTCGGAGTCTGTAAGTTTAGAAAGAAGAAAAATTATAAAAGCATACGGAGCAGATTTAATACTTTCAGCTGCAGAAAAAGGTACAGGAGGAGCCATAGAGTTAAAGCAAAAGATGCTTAAAGAAAGTCCAGAAAAGTATATAGACATAGATCAATTTAAAGATCCAGCAAACATTTTAGCACACTATCAAACAACTGGAAAAGAAATTCTAGAACAAACCAAAGGTGAAATAGACATGATAGTACTTGGTGTTGGAACTGCTGGGACAGGTGTTGGTACTTCTATGCGTGTTAAACAATTTAACCCAAATATAAAAATAATTGGTGTAACTCCAAAATTAGGAACTAGCATACAGGGTTTAAGAAATCCGAGAGAACCTTATCCCACTCAATTATTTAGCAAAGAACATTTTGATGAGGTTATAGAAATAGCAAATGAAGAAGTACCAAAAACATTTGAAATAGCAAGAAAAATAGCAAGAAAGGAGGGATTGCTAATTGGCATGAGTGCAGCAGCAATAATGTACGTTGCACTTAAAAAAGCAGAAGAGTTAGGCAAAGGCAAAACAATAGTTGCTATATTGCCTGATAATGGAGATAAGTATCTTAGCACGACTTTATTTGAGTAAGCTTTTAAATGATTTTGATAGAAAATATACATATGCGGGAGTGGCAGAACGGTCATGCGCTTGCCTGCAGAGCAAGATAATCGAGTTCGACTCTCGACTCCCGCTTTTGGTGATTAGATGTTTAACAAAGAATGGCATTTGAAGAACAAGTTCCCTAAAGATGGAACAGAAGAGGATAAAAACAAGTGGAGGAAAGAACATAGAAAGAATTGTGATTGCGGAAAGTGATGCTATGCTAAAAGTTTTTAATACCTTAACAAAAAAGAAAGAAGAATTCGTACCTATGGAAAAAGACAAAGTTAAAATGTTCGTCTGTGGTCAGACTGTTTACGATGATGCCCACTTAGGGCATGCAAAGACTTACATAAACTTTGATGTTATAGTTAGATGGTTGAGATATCTAGGCTTTAAAGTATTTTACGCTCAGAACATCACAGACATAGATGATAAAATAATTAAAAGATCAAATGAAAGAGGAATGACATTTAAAGAATTAGCAGAGTACTACATAAAGAGATTTTTTGAAGACATGGAAGCACTAGGAGTAAAACAAAACGTTGATTTGTTCCCAAAATCTTCTGAATATGTCCCGCAGATAATAGAACAGATTAAAACTCTTATTAAAAATGGTTACGCTTACGTCGTGGAAGGTGACGTTTATTATGATGTTAACAAGTTTAAGGATTATACTAAACTTTCTAGAATGACTATAGACGATCTGACCAAACATAGAATAGAGCCTGACCCAAGAAAGAAGAATACTTATGACTTTTCTTTATGGAAGGCGACAAAACCAGGCGAGCCGTTTTGGGACTCTCCTTGGGGAAAAGGAAGACCAGGATGGCACATTGAAGATACTGCCATGACCGTTAGCATCTTTGGTCCTCAGTATGATTTGCATGGTGGTGCCTCAGAGCTTATATTTCCGCATCATACAAATGAAATAGCTCAAGCAGAGGCAGCAACAGGGAAGAAACCTTTTGTTAAATACTGGTTGCATGGTGGAGTCCTTAATATTAAAGGAGAAAAGATGTCCAAATCCTTGAAGAACTTCATAAAAATCAGAGAGGTCTTAAAAGATTATGAGTCTGAAGTTTTAAGAATGTTTTATGTTTCTACTCATTACAGAGCGCAAATCGACTTGGATGAAGAGGCAATAAAACAAGCAAAGGAAAAATTGGACGCGTTTTATAATATAATAAATAGAATAAGCAATTCAATAAAAGATGAAAAAATTGATGATGAAAAATTATTGAAGGCAGTAGAAGAATCTAAAGCAAAGTTTACAAATGCCATGAACGATGATTTCAATACGCCTTTGGCGCTTTCAGTTCTCTTTGAATTGGCTAAATATGCTAACAAGTTTGTAGATGAAAACGGTAAAATCAGCAAGAAAACCGGAGAAAAAGTAATTAGTACATTTAAAGAATTAGGTTATGTTCTTGGAGTTCTTCAAAAAGAAATTAAGAAAGAAGCATTATCAAAGGAAATAATGGACTTGATTTTTAAGAGAGAAGGCTATAGGAAAAGAGGAGATTTTGTAGCAGCAGATAAGATAAGAAAGGAACTGGCTGAAAAAGGAATTTTAGTAGAAGATAGCCCAGAAGGTCCTAGATGGAAGAAAATTAAAGATTAAAATTTTTTAATTTCTTTTTTAATTCTTGTGCCTCTTTTTGCTTAGCCAAAAGCCTTCTAATTGATTCAGCAACTTCTATAAAGCCTATAACAACTAGGACATATCCAACTATTTGTGCTGAACGAAGCTGGTCAAAGAAGCCTGCAAGTACAACTCCAGCTGTTACGAATGCTAGACCCGTTCTCATGAAAGAAAGAATCGTTCTCTCCTTTGAAAGTAAGACCTGTTCTTCTTCCATTAATTCCATTCTTGACTCTTTTTTTAGCATAATCTTATTTAATTTAACTTGAATAAAAGCATTACTCATTTGAAGATTTTTTAATTTCGTCAAAAAGTGTTTTATCTGTAATAATTTTACAGTTTTTTGGTAATGGAATTCCAGATATGCCTTGAATTATTTCTTTAGCTGCTTCTTTATCTCTAACTAATGTTTCTCCTAAAAATACAGAATAATAAGAAGATTTTTTTGTAGTATTAACAAAACTTATAGGCTTTGAAGGAGATCTTATTCCTCTAGTTATTAAAGAAGACTCTCTATGTTCCTTACTAGCAATAGTTACTTTGCCCAGCTGAGGATCATCGATTTCATAATTTCTTAATCTTTGCTTTGCTTTGCCGCTGTATGTTGTTAAAGGAAAAGCATTTCTAAAACCAGTACTATAAACTAGTTGACCTTTTTCTTTAAGCATCCTTTCCATTTTAATACCTAAAGAATGATGAAAAGGTTAAAGATTTAAACTTAAAATTTCAATTTTGCCATCTTAGGTTTTTTAGATATCTTCCATATCTGTATTAGTCTTTTGAATTTTGCTTCTCTTTCTTTCCCGTAAATTGCGCATTTTATTAGGGGAGCTTCAATTCCAACAGCCAAGTCTGCAATAAAGCTATCTTTAGTTTCGCAAGACCTATGGGAAACAACTGTTGTATATTTTGCTTTCTTAGCAAGACTTGCAGTCTCTAAAGCCCTAGAAACAGTTCCTGCTTGATTTGGTTTTATTATGATAGCATTTCCTGCTTTCTTTTTTACTCCTAATTTTAAACGAGTAGACTGAGTAGCAAATAAATCATCACCAGTAACTAGGCATTTTGCTTTCTTTGCTAGTTCTGCGAAGTGTTGAAAATCATTTTCATGAAAAGGATCTTCTACGTAGACAAGCTTGTAATTTTTTATCAATTCTAAAACAAATTCTAGCTGTTCTTCAGGAGAAAAATTCCTGTCAGGATGTTGATAATAGTATCTTCCATTTTTAAATATGTTGTTTGCTGCAAAATCTATTCCCAATCTTGCTCCATGATCTTGGGCTATGCTGTATAAAATCTCCAAAGACTTTAAATCATTTAGCTTGCAAATCCAAGCATTTTCTCTATTTCTTCCGGTTATGAAAGGTTTTAATAACTTTCTGACTTCTTTCCAAATGGATAAGTTAGTTTTTACAGCTTCCTTAATTGTTCTAGCTTTTAGAGGAATTACTAAGAATTCTTGTTCAGAAATATAACCGCTATGCGCTCCTCCGCCTATAGTGTTTCCTAAAGGATACGGGAAAGACTCTGCTTCTTTATTAAAGAATTTGTATGCATCGTTTTTTGTTAATGCTCTAATGGCTGCAATGGATAATGTTAATGAAAGGTTTGAACCAATTTTTTCTAATCCAATTTTTTCTATTGTCTTATCAACCTCTCTTTCATCCTCCCCTACAAATCTCCATTTAATTTTTGGGAAAATTTTCTTAACCTTTTCTAGGTCTAAAGTTTTTGCCTCATAAGTTCCAGTAGATGTTCCTGAAGGAGGAGATGCAGAGAAAATTCCATTCTCGTTTTTTATTGAAATCTTTATTGTCTTATCTCCACAAGAATTATAGATTTCAGACAAAGTTATGTCTTTTATCATATTAACAAGGCTCAGGTCTTTTTGTGTCTAAAGGTATGACCCCTTCTTTGAATTCTTGCTCAGCAATTTCTATAGGGTCTTTAATATCTGTTTTAATGACTGGTGGAGCTCCTCTTGCTATTTGCAAAGCGCGTGCACCAATTATTCTTGCTTTCTCGAATCTAGTATACTCTTTCATAAAAAACACTAATTCGTAAACTAATATTTAAATTTAACCTATATACTTTAATTCTTCTGGTTTTTTCTCTTTTTGCATCTGGTCTATTGCCTGCTTTTGAATATCTTCTAGTTTCTTAATGAATTCGTGCATAGCCTTAACTTTCTCGTCTAATTTTGTTAAATCAATCTTTATTTTCAATATTTTTTGCAAGACATCCAAAACAGATTCAGCTGCCGTTGGGTCAGTCATTATTGGAAAGCCAGTTGTTTCGCCGAGCAAGACCAAGCCCTTTATACTATAAAGTTTTGATAATCCGACCAGAAGACCGGATGCTCCTACTATTGTTCCTATTTGCCCGCTTATATCAAAGTTTATTCCATAGTTTTTGTATTCTTTTATTGTTTCTTGCTCAGTTGCTGCGCCATAAACATTTAGTTTCTCAGAAACCTTTCCTGTTCCGAAACCACCTACTGTTATGACGAACTTGCAGCCTAGGCCTTTTAAAAATTCTAAAATCTTCCCAGCAACTTCATAATGTCCTTTAGGATCATAAGTTTGGCAGTCTCCTATAAGCAAGACTAAGTCATGTTCTTTTCCTTTGACAAAATAAAATTCGTTTTTTAAAGTATGTATCAAGTTATTGTGTACCATTACGAACGGGAAGAAGTATGGCGAATAAAGTTCTGCAAACTTTTTAGCCTTTAGCATGTGGACCATATAACCGATGGCTATCCTTCCTATATTTCCTATGCCAGGTAAGCCGACAAGACATATAGGATTTTTTAACTTAGGTTTATTCTCCATGAAGATTTTTGTTTCATTCATGCTATCAGTTTTGCTTTTACCTAATTTAAATCTTTCTGTATTTGCTATACTTCTTTTCTTTTTCAATTGAAAATTTCAAAGGATGAGCACTTTGTGTTTTTGTTCCACACTTTGAACATAAATCCCTCATTGTGTAGGTTTTGCAGTTTGAGCATTTTTTCAAAATCATTTACTCGACCTTAAAACTACCTTCTCCACCCAATGCTTTAATATTTTTAATAACCTCTTCAGAAGCTTCTTTTAATTTTCTTTCCCCAAGTTTTGCTTCTTTTGTTCTTATTAAGAAGGAGTACTTTGGTGCAGAGATGTATTTTATCTCTATTTCGTGTTTTTCCTTTGCTTCTTTTAAAACCTTCTTTATTAGTTCTATTCCATTAGGTTTTAAGCATTTCAACTCAATTACTCCTTTTATTTCCATTTCCTTTACTTCCATCTGCTCTTCTGCGACAGTTTTTATAATTTTTGTCCATTCTTCAGGAATACCTTTTCTTCTCAACAAGTCATAGCCTTCAGAAGTCATTGACATTTGGAATGCTTTGAACAATTCCCCAAAGATTTCTTTAAGTCTACTTTCCATATCCTGCGACTCATTTTGGTTAAGGTTTAATTTCTTTGAGACAACATCAAGCATTTTTCTAGCTTTTATATCCCTCTTAAATTCCTTCATTTTTTCTTCAGCATCATACCTTCTGACTCTTTTAAGGCTTAGGGTTATATGGTTCTTTTCCCTATCTACTACCATCACTAGTGCAACAATCTTTTTTCCAGTTTTAACAAAATCCCTTATATCCCTTACCCACTTTCCAGCAACCTCAGAGATATGTATCATACCTTCTTTGCTTGGGTACTCTTCCAAGGATATGAATGCAGAATAAGGATTAACTCTAACAACAGTTCCTATTACCAATTCTCCTCTTTGAGGCCATTTGTCTTCTTTTATCATAAACAATTTATACAAGTTGAACTTTTAAAACTATTGTCTAATAAACCTGGAGAACTTTTGATTTTATTTTTGCTTTTCCACCAGTTGATTCTGCTAGTTCTGAACCGCAAACTAAACACTTGACGTGAGAAGTAGCTTTGTTAAATATTATTTGTTCGTTCTTGCACTTCGAACAAGTAACTTTTAAAAATTTACTGTCAGTTTTTCTAGGTCCTTTCATATTTATTCCTTCTTCTTAAGCTCGAATTTCTTTATTCTAAAGCCCTTTCCAATATTATGTTCTTTTCTGCAAATACTACACTTGTATCTCAAGTCTAGCTTTTTCGTGGGCTTTGATCTTCCTTTTGGATTGGTTCTAGGATAGCTTCCAAACCCTTTCATTTTTCTTTTGAATATTCTTTGACCATGAGTAAGCAAACCTCTAACCTTTTTAGCGCCAACCTTTTTTACAGTATGAGGTGTGTGTTTCTTGCAAAACGGACAATACCTGTTTTGAGTTATTGGCATGTTCATATCATCACTCTAAAATGTTTTCTGCGACCTTTCTTGTTATTAAAAGCTTGCCGACTTCTTCTGGAACGTATATTACGTCTCCAATTTTTAATGGTCCATATGGTTCCATATCGCTTCCAACGAATCTAGGTAAATCAACCAAAGCTTTAACTAACAATTTACCATTAGGTTTTATAAATTTATTCTCTACCTGCTTTTCAACAGGATTTTCAGGCTTTAGTTCCTCTAAACTCTTCTTAGCCTCTTCTATCTTTTCTTCTGCTATATCAGCATAGCTCCTAAACTTTTCAGTCATCTCATTTCCAAATGCCTTTAGAATATTAACTAATTGATCAAAAAACTTTCTCTCATCATCAGTTAGACTAAAAGGTGGTAATTGACCTCTTACTGTTTGTAGAGCTGCTAGAACAATTTTTTTCTCTCTTCTGTTAATTACATCTTCTAACAGCTTCTTTGCGTTTTCAACTTCTAGCAAAGAAGTTGTGTCCTTAAGCTTTTCCTTATGGGAAAACCAACTTCTAACAGAATCAAAGAAGCCTAAAGGTAGCTTTTGTAGTTCTTCTTCCTTTTCAGCCCTATGGGCATTCCTTATGGTTTCATAAGTTATTATGTCCATTTCAATCAATACTAGTTTTGTTTTAAACTTTAAAAGTTTTAAAAATCGAAAGTTTTAAATGTTTTTTAAACCTAATTCTGTTTCCTACCTAAAGGTTGTGATTAGATGACATACCTCTTTAATCTTTCAAAATTGAATGGAAGAAGAAGTAAACTTGAGATTTATGTTGATTCATTAGATGCCATAGTAGAGAAAGATAAAATAACTCATGTTATGGGTAAAGCAAGCTTGAACTCTAGACATAGAGAGGTACTTCCCTGAAATGGAAGGACAAGGCCTTTTAGCGTCAAATTGTGTTAACGAAAAGAAAAAATATGAAATTACGGAAAGAGGTAGAGATATCAGAAAAAGAATTAAGGAACTTCTATACCTTCTTAACTAATTTTATTATTCTTATTTCTTCTCATTAGCCTAAATGGATAATTAACTGGATTTTTAATGTTTTTAAGATCACATATTTTGTCAGGCTTGCAAACTCCTATATTATCATAAAACAACTCGCTGGTGCAATTGGCAGCCATTAGGTTCCTGTTCTGCCTGAAATGCCACTTTAACTGTGTTTTAATAAATCTCTCAGGAAGTGGGGTAGAGTTTTTCATGTTCCATTCTTTTATTCTTTTTTCTATATCCTCTTGACTCCAGTTCATGTTCCTAAGAAAGGCAAGCAAAGAGAATAATGATCTCTTTTTTCCGTCGCTCAGGCCATTGAGTATTAGCTTAAAACATGGAGGGAAGAATTCTTCTAGGACAGGAGTTTTTGATTTGGGTCCTATTCTTATTTCTTTTATGATTTCCTTTGGTTGTTTACTTTTCCATTCTAAAGCTTGCAAAAGCAATTCAGTTGCTTCACCTTCCTTGTTAGAAAGGAATTCAACATTAGTTTTAATATTTTCTGGTTTTGCATCTTCTATTCTGAAATGCTTTAGATCTTCTATTTTTATTGGAACAGACACAAGCCATTGCTTCGGATGCAAAGAATAAGGCATTCGGAATAAGTGACGGTTACCCCAACCTCTTTCAATGTCAATAAATGAATAAGGCGATAACTCTGATATTGACGGTAAGCACTTTACTAACGATGCAACTCCACCTTCAAAATTTATTAAACTTTCTAGTATTTGCTCTCTTGCCTTTTCTGTTATGAATTCTGCTAAAGCTTGAGGCACTTCAGGATACCTGTTACTGATTTTTTTAAAATCAATTGTTTCTGGGAATGCTTCTGCAGCAATTCCTATATGGGCCCCTCTTCTGCCAGAAAACTTTATCGTTGCCTTAACTCCTAAATCCTTTAGAAAATTATAAACAACTTCTGCTGCTATTATAGAATGTTCTAATTTTACCTTAGCGTCAATATCTATAATGAAATCAAAGCTCTTTCTCAGGTTGTCCATTTCTTTTTGAGTCAGATTAGTAGACAGTTGCATTGGACTAAGCCATCTCTCAACAGAACAATGGAAAGCAACCACACCTTTCTTTACCCTTTCTGTAACGTCCTTTGGATAAAGCAGAGTATCTGGTCTGTTCAAGTAGGAACCATCCCTTAAACTTCCAACTACCTCTCTATCCTTTGAAAAATTTAATATTGTATTTTGTATTTCAGGTCTAGAATAGTATTTTAAGATTTCTACTAGATTCATATCATTATAAAGTTTTTAAACATTTAAATATCAATATTGCTATGAACGACTTGCTAAAAAGAAAAGTAGAAGATATGAACCTTGAGAAGATAAATTTTTCAGACTTGATTAAACAGATGGATTCCTCAGGCGGTTTCTCTGCCAAGAACCTAGCAACAGCAGTTTATATTTTCGAAAATATGATAAAAGATAAAGAATGTATAAAGTTCCTCTCATTTCCTGCTTGTATAGTTGCTACTGGTATTAGAGGAGCTATTGCTCAAATGATAGAAAAAGGCCTGGTTGATATAATTGTAACGACTTGCGGTACACTAGATCATGATATAGCTAGGGCTTGTGGCGGAGATTATTTCCATGGTTCATTTGAGTTAGACGACACTAAGCTACATAAAGTCGGTATAAACAGACTAGGAAATATCCTAGTGCCTAACGATAGCTATGGTATAATTCTAGAAAAGAAAATGAACCCAATTCTTGAAGAACTATTCAAGCAAAAAAATGAATGGTCTGGAAGAGAATTAATTTATGAATTTGGAAAAAGGTTGAATGATAAAAATTCTATTCTCTATCAAGCTGCTAAGAAAAATATTCCTGTTTATGTACCAGGCATAACAGATGGTGCATTTGGTACGAACTTAGTTTGGTTCTCTCAGGACCATAAATTCAAGCTCGATATACTGAAGGATGAGAGAGAACTAGCAGACATAGCATTTACAAAGAAAAGGACAGGAGCTCTGATGATAGGCGGAGGGATTTCTAAGCATCACGTTATATGGTGGAACCAATTCAAGAAGGGTTTGGACTATGCAGTCTATATTACTACAGCTACGCAATATGATGGTAGTCTTTCTGGCGCTCGTTTAGAGGAAGCTGTTTCTTGGGGCAAGATTAAAGAAGATGCAAAATATACAACCGTGGACGGAGATGCTACTATAATTCTACCTATAATTCTTGCAGCTGTTTATGAGAAATTAATCTCTTAACGGAGCGAAAAGTCCTAAGAATAATCCA